>Ga0190360_1001941_pt1 | contig 10389 bp, 10 predicted proteins | sample 48721834_MG_FD_161271 | JGI IMG/M metagenome (GOLD analysis project Ga0190360, IMG submission 161271) | Hydrothermal vent microbial mat bacterial communities from Southern Trench, Guaymas Basin, Mexico - 4872-18-3-4_MG | ecosystem: Environmental > Aquatic > Marine > Hydrothermal vents >... | reverse complement strand
GCTACCGGCAAAGTCGCAGAAGGGAAACCTGAAGCAATCGCCCCAAAAGCTACTCCCACAGCCAGGCCTTCAGGAATATTATGCAAGGTTACAGCAAGAATAAGTAAAGTACTACACCGGAAGGAGGTTTTAATTCCTTCAGCTTCTTCTATAGGAAAACCGAGATGGAGGTGAGGAAGTATTTTGTCAATCCCCCCTAAAAAAATACCTCCCAGGAGGAAACCCACCATTGGAGGAAACCATGCTGGAACATCCTGGTTTTCAGACATCTCAATAGCTGGAGCTAATAGTGACCAGTAACTCGCAGCAATCATAACTCCCCCGGCAAAACCCAGCATAGTATCAAGAATTTTCTTATCTATCTCTTTGGCCATAAATACCGTAGCTGCTCCCAAAGCAGTCAGTCCCCAGGTAAAAAGTCCTGCCAGGAGAGCTTGTACTACAGGATGAAACTGTTGTAAAAAATCTACCATATTTCAACTCCCTTTTATCTTTATCGACCGTAGAGATTAGTTCTTTATTCTCTGTCTAATAAGTATATTCCATATTTAATGATTCTTCTGCGCTTTGAGTCTGTACTATATTTTCTGTAAAAGTAGAATAGTAATTTCAAATATTAACTTGCAAGGGGCCATCAAGAACCTCCATAATAATTAAAAGATACTCTAAAATATTAAGGAGGTAAATTCAAGATGACCCAACTAAATAGTAAATCAATAAAGAAAATTTTACAAGAGGAATTGGATAAAGATGGAGATTTCTTAAAGGAGATAGTAAAAAACATTATGCAACAAATAATGGAAGAAGAAAGAGACCAACGGGGAGGAGTATTATCTCACCAGAGGGATATTACTAAAAGAAAGGCGGTAAGAAACGGCTATAAGCCTCGTTCCTTTAATACCAGGGTAGGCAAATTATTGCTAGCCAAACCTCAGATTAGGGAATTTTCTTTTCAGCCCCAATTATTGGAAAACTACCCAAGAAGCGAGAAGGCCCTCCTGGCTACTATCTGCCAGATGATCAAAGAAGGTGTCTCTACTAACCGAGTGAAAAAGATTGGGGGTAAGTTATCCCCGGATCTTGTCTATTCTAAATCTACGGTAAGCCGAATCACCCAGGAACTAGATCCCCAGATCAGAAAATGGCCAGAAGAACAGCTGAAGGATCATTACCTTTATCTCTTTACCGATGCCGTTTACTTCTTTATGCGGGTAAACCACCAAGTAGTCTCTTCTCCTGTACTTATTACTGTCGGTGTAGATAAGAATGGATATCGTAAGATCCTGGGTGTTGATCTGGCCTTTAAGGAAAGCTACGTAAGCTATATGAATCACTTTGAAAAAATCAAAGAAAGAGGCCTAAAACAGGTAGATTTAACCATCTCTGATGAGCATAAAGGACTCTTAAAGGCCCAGCAGGAAGTATTCCCTAATATATCCCATCAAAGATGTATAGCTCATTTTATGCGTAATGTCTTATCTTATGTCCCCTATATTGAAGGGGTCATCAATCCTGAGATATGTTTGCCTCAGACTTATGGAGATTCGGGTTAAATCTTTTATTCGAACATAAAAAGTGAAAAAATTGCTTCAAAAAAGATTATAAAATAAATCGGGGCGGATAAATCCACCCCTCCCTTATAAAATAATAATATAAAAAACTAAAAACTAATTTTTCTTATTTAAAAACAAAAACGACTAACTAAAAACTTTACATTTCATATTTATCGTAGCAAATAATTTCCGATAAAGGTTTTCTTCTGGTTTTAGTTCCTAATTCTTTAGGATATCCTACTGTCATTAGTGCAACTACTCTCACTCCTTCTGGCACACCTAAAATTTCCTTAACTTGATCCTGATAGAAGGCACCGATCCAGCAAGTTCCCAATCCTAAAGAGGCTGCCTGTAAACTCATATGATCTAAGGCAATAGCCAAATCAATAGCATAACTATATTCACCATTATCCATCTTATAATTAGGATTTGTAGCACAACCTACAATTATTGCTGAGGATTCTCCTACAAATTTCTGGCCTTTGCAAGCAGGAACTATTTTTTTTCTTAAATCTTCATCTCTTACTACTATAAATTTCCATGGTTGCCCATTTTTAGCCGATGGGGCTAATCTCCCAGCTTCCAAAATTTCTTGTAGTACCTCTTCGGGAATTTTTTTATCTTGATAACTTCGTACACTCTGTCTTTTTTTAATTGCCTCTAAAACCATACTGTTTCCTCCTTTAAACTATTATAACGGATTTGCAAATCAAACCCTTGCATGACCTTAGAGATAAGCGAGACATCTGCCCTACATCATTTCAGTTGTTTCTATTCTAATTTTTTTAAATCTTCTGTCTCCAATAAATCTTCTAGATTATCCAGTTCTTTTAATTCATCTGAAGATTCATAATCCTCTAGAATTTTTTCCTTTTCTTCTCTTTTCACCTTATCTCCCCCCCTACCTCTAATCCTTTTTATTTATAATACCAAAAAAATTCTTAAAAGAATAGTTATAAATATATTTTTTTAATTTTAATATAAGAAGCCTAAAAATCTTTCAAAAAAAATTTGCAAAATTAGTCTAAAGTGATATAATTAGTACAGTATGCGAAAGTTTTAATTTTTTTTAAATTACTTTTTGGGTCTTTTGGGAGATTTTTTATGAATATTACTGAAAGACAAAGGGAATTTTTAAAAACTTTGATAGATTTATACCAGGAGAAAGGTTCTGCCATTCATTATTCAGAAGTGGCTCGAAAAATGGGAGTAAGTAAATGGACTGCTTATGATATGTTACAATTACTTCGCAAAGAAGGTCTCCTGGAAGTAGAATACTTAATCCCAGAATCAGACAGCTATAATTGGGGCAAGTTAGGCCGTTCTACCATTACTTTCTTTCCTACTAGGAAAGGATATGCTATCTCTACCCTCTCTCCAAAAACACTCTCCACCAAAGTAGCTGAGCTAAATAAAGTAAAAAAAGAAATTATCCAAAAATTTGACGAGCTCAAAGAAAAATTTACCCTGAAAGACCTGCTTAAAGAAGCTTTACAAACCAAATCTCCTCTGATTTTCTGTGCTTGTTTATTACTTATCTTAATCCTTCTCATTAAAAAAATAACTGAAGGAATGGCTGAAATAAAATTATTAAGTCAAATAGTCCCTACCAATGCAACAGATACTTATGTTGGATTAGCTTTGGTTGTCTTCGTAGGAGTATGTCTGGGAGTTATAGCAAAATATATTAATAAAATTCCTAACTATGCAAATGGTTCAAATAATACTCTAGATGAATATGTAGATTATATTCAAACCTATAATCAATATATTTCTCAAATGGATGAAAAAGAACAAAAATCATTATTGGAATTTTTAAAAGATACTCTAGACGAAATAAATAAGAAAAATTTAAAATAAACATTTTTAAAAATTTTGAAATTATGGGAGGAAAATATCATGGATTATATGGAAAAACTTAAAAATTACACTACCAAACAGACTATAAATCTTATTATGAAGGCTTTGGCTAATAGTTCTGACGAAAACCTTATTCGACTAACCTATGCGGCAGAAAGAATTGCCCCTAAGTTTAAACCCGAAATAGCTAAAGTAAGGAAATCATGGGAAGACAAGACCCCGGCTTACGTGCTTGCCAAAAAAGTATTAACAGAAATTCACCCTAATGTCCGAGATAAAATGGTAATGAATTTTATGATTAAATATATCCTGATGGGTCCAAAAACAAGAGAAGATTTTCAAAAAAAAGAAGGTATTCCCTCTCCTGCCACGATAGTAATTAGCCCTACTATGAGATGTAATCTCAGATGTATAGGTTGCTATGCCGGAGATTATTCTAAAAAAGATGACTTACCTATTGAATATGTAGACAAAGTGATAACTGAAGGTAAAGAGATAGGAACATATTTCTATGTTATCTCTGGTGGTGAAGCCTTTGTCAGAGATGATATGTTAGATATCTATAAAAAACATAATGATGCCGCCTTTATGATCTACACCAATGGAACTTTCATAGATAGAGATATGGCTTTTAAACTACAGGAATTGGGTAATGTTGCCCCGGCTATAAGCGTAGAAGGATTTGAAAAAGAAACTGATGCCCGTCGAGGTAAAGGAGTCTGGAAAAAGGTAATGCAAGCGATGGATAACTGTAAAGAAGCAAGGTTAATTTATGGTTTTTCTGCCACTCCTACAAGATATAATACCGAAGTCATTTATAGCGATGAACTTATTAAACTGTTAGTAGAAGATAAAGGTTGTATGTTTGGTTGGTATTTCACTTATATCCCTATCGGCAGAAATCCTGATGTTAGTTTAATGCAAACACCAGAACAGAGACTTTATGGATGGAGAAGAGTTAATTACCTTAGAAGTAAATACCCAGTCTTTATTGGTGACTTCTGGAATGACGGAATGCACGTAAATGGCTGTATTGCCGGAGGTCGCCAATCCGGATATCTACATATAAATGTTAAAGGAGATTATGAGCCCTGTGTATTTACCCACTGTGCCACTCATAATGTAAGAAATGCCACATTGAGAGAGGCTCTGGCTTCTCCTTTATTTAAAGCAATAAGGGCGAGACAACCTTATTCTGATAATTTAATGTTGCCCTGTATGATCATTGATCATCCTGAAATATTAAGAGAAGTAGTCAAAGAAACCGGGGCCTACCCTACTCACGGAAATGCTCAAACAGTCTTAACGAAGTGTGCCGCACATTTAGACCAATACTCTAAAGAATATGGTGAACTTTCCCAACCTTTCTGGGAAAAAGTATACGTAAAAAAAGAAGGGATGCCACCTGTTCCCGAGAAATTTGAAGATGTACAAAAAATGATAGCAGATATAAAGAAAACAAAGAAATAAAGAATTAAGAGGGGAAATCAAATGGTTTCTCCTCTCTCTTTTTTGTTCCCTGATTATTCTGTTCTTTTTCTCTGACATATAATCATACCAAAAATTATTAACAATCCTCCTATCCAGGCAATAAGGCCTACCTTCTCTCCTAAGAGAAGGTAGGCAAAAATTGCACTAAATATTGGTTCCCCCGAAAATAGAATAGCGGTTTTAGTAGCAGTAGAATATCTTTGAAATCTGTTCTGCATATAAAAAGCCAAAGCCGTTGCAAATACTCCAGTTAATATAATCGGCCACCATACATTGGAAGTGTAAGATAAATGAATATCCAGTCTTTCAAAAAACAGAACCATTAATAAAGATAATATAAAAACCGTAGTTAATTGAACAATAACCAATAAAACACAATTCATCTTCTTAGTATATAAACCAACTGATATGATGTGCATAGCAAAAGATACTGCACATAATAAAACCAAAAAATCACCTAAGTTAAAACTAAAGCTGCTATTCTGATTAAGCAAGCATAATCCGATAGTTGCGAAAATTACCCCAATAACTGAATTTCGATTAACTTTTTCTTTGATAAAAAAATAAGAGATAATAGGAACTAACACGACAGATAAACCCGTAATAAATCCTGCTTTAGTAGCAGTAGTATATTTTAAACCTACAGTCTGAAAAGCATAACCTAGAAAGAGGAAAATTCCAATTAAGAATCCTTTTTTAAGAATTATTTTATCAATATCTTTTATTTTTTTCCAAAATATCACACTTAAAATAAGGACTGCTAACAAAAAGCGATAAGCTAAAAAAGTAAAAGGCATAATTTGGTCAAGAACATCTTTTATTATGGCAAAAGTGGCCCCCCAAATAATTACTATTCCTAATAGGTATATTTCTGCTTTAATACCTTTCATGGGTAATTCTTCCCATATGTACTTCTTCTCTTTTCTTCATAAATATATAATTATTACCCTTAAATATCCCGCTGAAACCACCCGTTTTCTAATCCCTCTTCTTTAAAAGCCTGCAAGGCCTTTCTGTATTCTTCCCTATTTATTCTTCTGGATAAAGGAGGAAATTGGTTGGCCTGATAAGCCGGAAAATATTGAGCCATCAAACTAATATAAGTATGTAGTGAAATCTCCCGGGCTATAAAATGCATAATCTTTCTCGTTCCACTTAAACCTTCTGGCAAAACTAAATGTCGAACAATTAATCCTGAGCGAGCCACTCCATCCTTACCTACTACCAAGTCTCCTACCTGACGGTGCATCTCCTTTAGTGCTTCTTTCATTCTCTCAAAATAATTTGGAGCAGCCGAATATTTCTTAGCTATATCATTATCAGTATACCGAGCATCAGGTAAATATATATCTACAATACTGTCAAGTATTTTTAAAGTTTTCATCGCCTCATAACCACTAGTATTATAAACGATGGGAATGTGTAGGCCCATTTTTATAGCCAACTTAAGACTCTTTAATATCTGAGGTACAAAATGAGTTGGAGTAACTAAATTTATATTATGGCATTTTCTTTTCTGCAAAGCAAGCATGATTTTAGCTAAATCTGACAAACTAATTTTATTGCCATTTCCCAATTGACTTATAGGGTAATTTTGGCAATACACACACTTCAAATTACAGTTAGTAAAAAATATAGTACCAGAACCAAAGTAGCCCGTCAAAGGTGGTTCTTCCCCAAAGTGAGCATTATAACTGGAGACCATCACTTCTTCACCTGAGCGACAAAATCCTTGCTCCCCTTTTAGTCGATTCACATTACAATTTCGGGGACAAACTTGACAAGGTGAAAGTAATTTATAAGCCTTTTCGATTCTTTTATTTAGTTCATTTTCATCTAAATTTAAATAAGAAGGATATTTTAATTCTTCAGACAAGTAATACCATCTCTCTTAAAGATAATTTAATAATTCTTTTAAAGAACTTAATTGTAAAAAATCCTCGGATATAGGTTTTTCTTCCTCAAATTTCCAAGTTAAACAAGGAATCAGAATACAATTTATACCTAATTTTAAAGCAGGATTCAAATCTGAGCGAATACTATTGCCTACTATCCAAGTATCTTTCTTCTTTAACTTATGCTCTCTTAAAATATTCTGATATTCCTCTATATTCTTGTATCTCAAAACATAAATTACAGAAAAATATTTCTTTAAACCAGTCAGTTGCAATTTCTTTTCCTGAATCTGAGGATCACCTAAGGTAGCAAGAATTAAAAAATATTTTTGACTTAAAATATCTAATACATGATAAACATCATCGACCAGCTCAGGAGTTCTTTCAAAGACTTGCCAGCCTAATCTTTCAATCTTTTTCTTTAAATCAAGATCAACTTTTTCGCCATTCTTTTGAGAAAAATACTCATAGGTCTCCCCTAAACTATAAGGATATCTTTCTTTTGCAAAACCATATTGAAATACATTTTTGATATCAATCTCATCGAGTTTTGCTAATACTTCTTTCTTTTTAAAGCCAAAGTCTTTCATCAGCAAAAAGAATTCCTCCCTTGCCTGGTTATATAATTTAGAAGTCTTAATTAAGGTATCATCTAAATCAAATATAATAGTCTTAATCTTAATCTTCTCCTTTTACATAAATTCTTTTTAATTATAACTATAATGATACTCTTTAGCAAACATAAAAAAGTATCCATCAACAAAATATCAAGTATATAGAATGGGCATCGAGTGAAGAGAAAAATACCGGGAAGTACTAAAAAAGTGAATATAATAAAATTTTTTATGAAGCTGCAAAAATGTGTTATAATACTTTTTGTTAATATAACCAAAATATTTATTGTTGGAAAGAGGGTAAAAATGAAAAAAAGTGACAAAAAGGAAAAAGATTTGAAGAAGGATACAAAAAAAAGGAAAAAGTCAATGATTAGAGAAGTATTAGAGACGGTAATCAGTGCGGGTATAATTGCCTTCATAATTATTACTTTTATTGGGCAGGTCACAGTAGTAAGAGGCGCTTCAATGGAGCCCACTCTCCATAATGGAGAAAGACTTATTGCTAATAAAATTAGTTATCGTTTCGAATCGCCTGAAAGAGGAGAAATAATAATTTTTAGACCTCCTATAGAAATAAAACGGAATTATATAAAAAGAATAATTGGAGTTCCCGGAGATAAAATCGAAATCATTAATGGAGAAGTTTTTCTAAATGAGGAAAAATTAGAAGAACCTTATGTAAAATATAAATCTTTTGAAAATTTATCTGCCTTCATAGTTCCTCCAGATTCTTATTTTGTCTTAGGAGATAATCGTTCCAATAGTAGTGACAGTAGATATTGGGGTTTTGTACCTCGTAAGAATATAGTGGCTAAGGCCTGGGTAGTTTTCTGGCCCTTGAATAAAATTAGATTACCATAGAAACCCACAGTTAATCATTAATAGCGCCGGTGTCTCACCTGCCTATTAATTCATTAAATCAATAATCAATTTTTTATTTACTATTAATTTTTTATTTACTATTAATATACAAGGGGTCCGCTCTAAGACTGATAAGATAGATGCCCGTATCATCTGGCGCTATCAGAGCCTTATTCCTCAAGAGAGGATACAAATACCTCTAATAGATCAGGAAGCCAAGATGCTGGCCAGCTACTTAACCAGCTATCAGTTTATCCAGGGACAGCAGGTTTCCGTAGCCCATCACTTAGAGAGTGTTACCAATCCCCCACTTAGAAGACTGTTAAAGGTACTAACAGAGCACAGATAACTGCTTTGGTGGGACTGGATCCCGCCTATAAGGAGTCGGGTAGTTCAGTAAAGGGTAAGATCAAGATCAGTAAAAACGGCAACCGGTATATCCGGAAGATGTTATACCTACCCCCACTCTGGGCCATAAAGAACAATAAAAGAATAAGTTTATTCTATCAGCCTCTAATTGATAACTATAAACCCAAAAAGGTGGCGGTCATAGCCGCTATGCGTAAATTGCTCCTGGTAGCCCATGCTGTCTAGGAGAATAAGACGGAGTATGTACCAGGCTAGAAAATAGTATTAAGAAAATTAAATATTGTGTCTTTTAGGAGAGTTTGTCAGTTGACTTTTGACCCAGTATCTTGTACTCAAAAAAACGAAGAAGAATATTTAACAAGAATATCTATACAAGTAGAAAAACTTAAGTAAGCAACCTCACCCATCGAGCATTTACATTATACCAAAAGAGATACTTAATTATTGAGCATGAAAACCCACCCTTTGTTTTATGTTACTTACTTAACCTTTTCCGATACTTATTTATAGTTTTCCCTATATATATTCCCTCTCTTAGGGAATATAATAATCTATTACTAATTTAGGACACTGATTAGTATTAAAATAATCAGAGGAATAGAAATATTTTCGTGTTCTAATAGTACTCTCATCTATATCGCGCAATAATATTCCATAGTTAGAAAGACTACCATTTTGCCAACCCTTAACTAAATTAGTTATATTCCAATAAATAAAATCATAAGTACCATCGGCAGGGATATCGGTTATACTTTCGGCAATAGAAGAACTTGATGGTTGGTTATTCCAGGTGATAGAATCCTCTAACCAGGTTTCTGTAAGCTGATACACACCTATAGAAGTGGATATTGATTGCAATGACGAAAAATAAAAAAGTCCCAGGTCAGCATCAATTACCACAGCGTTTAAAGGAAGATTACTCAGATCAAATTGAAGGAAAGCTCTTAGTATATTTCCAGCGGGTTCATGACCTACATAAATAGTCCATGCATCTCCAAAATTTTCATTTGGCAAAGTATCCCAGATTACTGCATCCTTACCAACTATGCTATTTGGCTGTAAGACAATATTCTCTGCATTAGCATAAATTAATGTTGCATCAACATCAGTGGTCTGATTTCCTTGGACCATAACTGTACTTTGCCAATGCTTGTAATGAAAAAGATCAATCTTAATACTATGATTACCTTCTATTATATTATCTAAGGTAGCTGGTGTAATTTTTCCAGTGTCTACTCCATCAAGGAATATTTTAGCACCTGAAGGGGTAGAGTTTACATCAATTGAACCATATAAAACTGGTGTAGTGGATCCTCCTGAAGGTAAACATCCTGCTATTAATACTAAAACTAAAGCAAAAGAACATAAAATTAGTAATTTATAATAAAAAACGTCTCCTCTTTTCATTATTTACACCCCCTATCTATTTTTTTATTTTACTTCATTTTAGTTCTTATATCAACTTGAAGAAAAGTTGGTGTCAAGAATTTGTGTGGACTTTTCTTACCTTTAAAAAATTATTTGGTTTTAATTCACGAAGAAAATAAAGGGTCGGTTCTTTGTTTTCTATGGCTTTTATATTATTCCCGCGAAACCTGTCCTCGACCCTGATCGGGAAGCGGGAATCTATATTTTCCTCAATGTTAGTGTAGACTTTAGTGGGGTAGTTGAAAAAATATAATAAAAAGGTGTAGACTTACCTATATAGAAAAAACCCTTTAAAAAAGGAGGCAAGCTACACCT
>Ga0190360_1001938_pt1 | contig 10398 bp, 8 predicted proteins | sample 48721834_MG_FD_161271 | JGI IMG/M metagenome (GOLD analysis project Ga0190360, IMG submission 161271) | Hydrothermal vent microbial mat bacterial communities from Southern Trench, Guaymas Basin, Mexico - 4872-18-3-4_MG | ecosystem: Environmental > Aquatic > Marine > Hydrothermal vents > Microbial... | reverse complement strand
GAGAAGTTCCTTGAGCCAGCTGTAGCATTCAGCCTTGCTATCTCCCTCAAACCCTCCTCGCTGTATCCCCTGAACACCGCATACTGCTCTATCGGTGCACCTCCGTCAAAGAGAGGTCTGAACCATGAGAGGTAAACGAAGCCGTCACCGTCTATCACTTCGAAGTTCTCAGGCTCCCGGGGAACGGTTCTGGGAGTTCCATTAACGAAGGCCGCTCTGCCCTCTCCTATCCCGTTCACCGCACTCACTCTGTAATAGTACTTCTGACCATTCGTAACTCCCGTATCGTTGTATGTAGTGGCGTTCCCACCCACCATCGTAAGATATGTTTCATTGCCAGAACTTGTTCCACGGTATATCTTATACCCCATAATCGGGGAACCTCCATCATCTGCTGGGGGTTCCCAACTCAAATTCACATATCCATCGCCCGATCTCACACTCAGATTAAGCGGTTCCAGTGGAACAGCCTTCACATCCTGCCATTTCAGAAACGGATATGTCCTCCCATCCCAAATATTCCAAGTATTCACGAAATCCCACCCAACAGAGATAAACGTTGTTTTATTCTTCATCTCCACTGTCGTTTTCCCTGATCCACCTGCACTCCAGGTCTGCCCGGTGGTATTTATGTCCCAGAAACTGGCAATGATTGTTCCACCGTTGTTGTACCCAATCAATCCGCCTACATGAGTGGATCCAGTCACTCCACCGGCAGCATAGGTGTATTTCACCGTCCCCCTATTCACCCCAACAAGACCACCCGCAAATTCTCCTCCGCTTACATTACCAGCTGCATAACTGTCACTCACCACCCCACCATCATTCTGCCCAACAAGACCACCAACATACTGGCTTCCGCTCGCATCGCCAGTCGCATAACTGTTGTTCACCCTACCCTGATAATAATTATACCCAACAAGACCTCCTACATTACTGCTTCCGCTCACATTACCCGTTGCATAACAGTTGTTTACCGTACCCTGATTAGACCCAACGAGCCCACCTACACCTACATTATTGCTTCCGCTCGCATCGCCAGTCGCATAACTGTTCTCTACAATCCCGCCATTCACCCCAACAAGACCACCCACATACCAATGGCCTCCATTCACATTGCCGGTTGCATAGGTGTATTTCATCGTCCCCCAATTCGCCCCAACAAGACCACCCACACAATCTCTCCCGCTTACATTACCAGCCGCATAACTGTTACTCACCACCCCACCATCATTCTGCCCAACAAGACCACCAACATACTGGCTTCCGCTCACATTACCCGTTGCATAACTGTTGTTCACCCTACCCTGATAATAATTATACCCAACAAGACCACCTACCTCATTGCCTCCACTCACATCCACATCTACCACCCCAACATTCTTCACTGTACCTTCATTATGTCCAATCAGTCCAACCTTAGAAGCGAATGACATATTAATTTTCAAATTTGATATTGTGTGGTTATTTCCATCAAACTCTCCTACAAAGTATGGAATGCACAGACCAGGCTCAGATGACAGACTCAAATTCGCAGCCAACCGGAATTTGTAGTTCATGTCCGCAAAACCCAGCAGGTCCTTCAATCCCTGCACACTGTTTATCAGGTAATAACCTCCTGCCGGAATCAGCGTAGAGGAGTAATCCGATATGTTGAGATGCAAACCATGTGAAAGCCAGTCGTTGTACTGATGATCAAACAGCCCACCAATAGTTAGATGGTGTCCTCCGTTAATTACTACCTTATCTATATCATAATGCGAATTCCTTACTGTCCCCACATTATAGTTATCCCCCACAAGCCCCCCTACACGAAATCCTCCGCTTACGTTGCATGTTGCATAACTGTTTCTCACCGTGCCAATATTATACCCAACGAGCCCCCCTACAGTATTGGCTCCGCTCACATTGCCTGACACATAACTGTTGTTCACAACCCCATCATTACGCCCAACGAGCCCGCCTACATCAAACCTTCCTCTCACGGTTACATTCACAAGACCGACATTCTCTACCGTACTCCCGAGTGAGGTGCAGCCAAACAACCCCACTCCATACCTCGTGGGGCGATTTATATACAGGTTGGTTATCTTATGCCCCTTCCCGTCAAATACACCGCTGAAAGATGAGGTAAGACTTCCTATTGGGACAAACCCATTCCCCCCATTCCACGTTTTCGTGGCTGAGGCGTTAATGTCATTAGCAAGCGCATAGTGGCCAGCCAGGTTCTTGCTCATGTTCTGAAGATCATAAACATTGTATATCCATATTACCGTGTTATCGGTGGGTTCTTCCCCGCTCACAATATTTCTATCTACACCTTTTATTACATCAGAAACACTAACTCCGCTAAAAACACCGAGCACCTCAACGAATAGAACCAATCCTATAATGATTTTCCTTTCCATCATAATCTACCCCTCCAGGTGATGGATTCTATTTTGTCGTCTATTCGCTATATCAACTCCCTTCTTCACTCTTCACTTCCTCCTTCTCTCCTGATCTTCCCTTCCTCATTACCGCATACACAACCATTCCCGTGATAACTCCTACCGCTATCACCAACAGAATCCACCAATTACCTCTTCCCTCACCCTCATCCATATCAGTGGAGCTACCTGCACTCTCCCCGGGGAGGGGAGGAAGCAGAAAGAGAACTGCAAGAAGAATCCCAAAAAGTCTTCCTGGAAGAATCCTCTCACCTCCTGTAACCACAATGACACCGTTAGACATACAGCATCCAGGCGATAGAATAGAGGGATGATTATAAAAACGTTTTGTCAGGTGCTGCCGTGCATCCCACCTCTCGACATGCACAATAATTAAAGGTGGACCGGGCGGGATTTGACAGCGAAGAATACTTCGTTTTAACTTCACTTACGGACGTATTCTTCTAGCCTGTGCGGTTTCATCGTCTCTTATACATTTTAGAAACCGCACAGACCCGAGGTTCAAATCCCGCCCTAGATACGTTAATTACCGTTGCTGGAACAATAATTAAAGGTGGACCGGGCGGGATTTGAACCCGCGGCCTCCTCCATGCCAAGGAGGCGATCTTCCGGGCTGATCTACCGGCCCCCAAGATCTCCTCGGGGAACCTACCCCCCGGGGAGCGATGCGGGAGCTCTATAAATGAAGTTCTTATAAAAATCTTATTCCCACCTGTCAGGTCAAACATTTTTATACTCCTCTGGTTTAGGCCAAACCTAACATCACGGAGGTCGCCCATGAAAAAATGCGTGGTGGCACTAGCAGGAAACCCCAACGTGGGGAAAACCGCCCTCTTCAACGCCCTCACAGGGGCTAGGCATCACGTCGGGAACTGGCCCGGGGTGACCGTTGAGAAGAGGGTGGGCTGGTTCCGTTACAGGGGAGTGAAATATGAGGTGGTGGACCTCCCTGGGACCTACAGCCTGGGCAGCTATTCCTTAGATGAAAGAATTGCCAGAGATTATATTCTGAGCGGAGAGGCGGCAGTGGTGGTGGATGTGGTAGACTCAACCAACCTCCACAGGAACCTCTACCTCACTTTGCAACTTCTCGAGATGGGCGCCAACGTGGTGGTGGCCCTCAATATGATGGATGAAGCAGAGCAGAAGGGGCTTAAGATAGACATTAAGAGGCTTTCCTCTCTCCTCAGAGTCCCCGTTGTCCCCACAGTAGCGGTTGAAGGAAGAGGTATTGAGGACCTCAAGTGTGCTATATACGAGGAGATGACGCAACACCCCCGTCACCACCACATGACCGTTGGCTACGGCAGGGCGGTTGAGGTGATGATCGCCAGGGTGGTGGATGTTCTGCGAAGCCACCCCCAGCTAGAGAAATACTCTCTCCGTTGGCTGGCAGTCAGAGCCCTTGAGGGGGACAAAGACATATTGAAGATCATTGAGGATGCCGTGGGAGAAGAGAGTGCGAAGAAGATTAAAGATATCCAAAAGGACTTAAGGAATGTTCTGGACGACCCTGTCATATTCTTCGCTGACAAGAGGTATGAGCTCATAGAGGATATAGTCGGGGAGTCCATAACGGGGGGAAGAGAGGAGTGGAGCTACACAGATCTTCTGGACAGGGTCACTTCACACCCTATCTTTGGGCTCCTTATGTTCTTCGCCCTTATGTGGGCCGTCTTTGAGTTCACCTTCAGGGTGGCCGAACCCTTCATGGATGCCATTGACTTTCTCTTCTCACAGTTGGCATCCTTCGCCACCAGAAACATATCGAATGCGGCCCTCTCCTCCCTCATATCCGATGGCATAATAAACGGCGTAGGATCCGTGCTCATCTTTACCCCGAACATATTCCTGATCTTTCTCGCCCTCTCCCTGCTGGAGGATTCCGGCTATATGGCAAGGGCCGCCTTTGTCATGGACAGGGCAATGTACAGGATAGGGCTGCCTGGGAAGGCATTTATACCTATGCTTGTGGGCTTCGGCTGCAACGTTCCAGCAATAATGGCAACTAGGACTATAGAGGATGAAAAGGACCGCCTGGTCACAATCCTTATAGCTCCCCTCATGTCCTGCTCCGCCCGTCTGCCGGTTTACATCCTCTTCGCCGGAATATTTTTCGCAGGAAGGGAGGGGAGCATCATACTCTCTATGTATCTGCTCGGAATACTTCTAGCTGTTGTAACCACACTGTTTCTCAGAAGGTTTGTTGTGAAGGGAAAGCCCTCCCCGTTAATCCTTGAGATGCCTCCTTACCGCCTTCCCTCCTTAAAGGCTGTTCTTTTGAACACATGGGAGAGGGGTAGCGCTTTCGTGAAGAGGGCCGGGACAATAATATTCGCCGGGGTGGTGGTGGTGTGGTTCCTCTCCACCTACCCAGGGGGGCCAGGCAGCGATATAAACCACACTTATCTGGCGTACATAGGGAGGGTGGCGGAGCCCCTCTTCAGACCGATGGGATGGGACTGGAGACTTGTGGTAGCCCTCCTTTTGGGATTTCTGGCCAAGGAGATTGTGGTGGGGGCGCTGGGGACGCTTTACAGCCCCAGCGGGGGAGAGGAGGCTTCGCTCAGATCCTCCCTTCAGAGCACCTTTACACCCCTTCAAGCCTACTCCTTCATGGCCTTCGTGCTCATCTATGTTCCTTGCCTTGCGACCCTTGCTACCATAAGGGCCGAGACGCGCTCTTGGAAATGGACCGCCTTCGCCACAGTATATTTAGTTGCACTAGCCTACGCAGTGGCACTTCTGATAACGGCCGTAGGAAGCCTTCTGGGGAGGTGGATGACGTGAGACGCTCTTTATCCCTTGCGGCCTCATCCCTTGCCCTGGGCATTATCTACGCCATCTACGGCGTCATCTCTCTGCTCTCTGGCCATCTAGACACTCCCCAGCACCCCCTCCTCCCCCGGGGAGGCGTAGCACTCTCTCTGATTATGCTCCTTATATCCTCCCTTTACCTCTATTCGGTCCCCCGCCTGCTGCATGACGACCTTGAGGGGCTCTCTTATCTTCTAGCAGCCCTGATCCTCTCAGCAATCGTGGGTACAGTGCAGATGCTCTCCATAGGGGCGGATGCTCTGGACTCGCTTATCACAGGAGAGACTTATAATGCGTGGGACGCAGACATCTCGGCCGCCTTCCTCCTTCTCACATCTCTTCCCCTCTGGCTAGCCTTCAGGCAACGCAAGGGGGTGGAATGATGTTCAGAGAAATAGTTGAAGCGATGAAGAGGGGGCACACAACCCCCGCATCTATTGCCAGGGAGATAGGGGTGGATCCAGAAAGGGTTAGGGACGCCATCCTGATAATGGTGAGAGAGGGAATCATTATTGAGGAGGGAGAGGGGTGTGAAAAGAGCGAGAAGTGTTTCCTCTGCCCCCTTGCCGGCTCCTGCAAGGAGATCACCATGAAAAGCTTCAGGCTGAAGAGGGGAGACTGAAGGGGCTCAGCGAGGCGGCTTTCTAGGCCACTCCCCCCTTTTTAGTGCCTTCCATAGTTCCGAATAAACGCTGTATATATCCCGAGCAAGGTCGTCCCACGTGGGCCATCCCTTAAAGGGTCTCTCTACCGGCCCTCCCTAACCTCTCCCTCTCCTCCACAGAAATTAACCTTCCCCTTGTCGCTCTCTTTGTTCTTTCCCTCCCCCTCTGGTTGACCTTTAGATATAGAAAGAAGGTTAAAGGATAGATGGTCAGAGAAATCATTGGCCTCTAGAGAAAGAGCCTACGACGTCCTCAACCCTAGCACGAGAATTGGGGGTCGAAACGGAGAGCGTCAGGGATGCCCTTCTCATCCTTGAGGAGATGGGGGTTGTTGAGGAGGTTAAGAGTGGCTGTGAGAGGAGCAAGCTTAGTCTATTCTGCTCATTGGCTAAGTCCTGCAATAAGGTTTACCTTAAAAGTTTCAGATCAAAAAAGAGAGATGACTGAGCTTTTCCTAAAAGAACTTATTTTCTCCAATTTTTCTTTACTTCAGTCCACAAATCAAGATAGACCCTGTATATGTCCTCTGCAATGTCATCCCATGTTGGTAATGTAGCAAGCCATTTTTTCCCATTTCTGCCTAACTCCCTCCTCAGTTGTGGATTATCCGCCAAGCGTATTATCTCTCGTGCTAGTGCCTGGGGATCATCCACATCAATCAAAATGCCGTTATATCCGTCCCGTATGACATTTTTTATGGCTGGAATATTAGTCGCAATTGCAGGTTTTTCAAATGCAAAACCTTCACATATCACCCGTCCCCATGACTCCCCACCTAACCGCGATGGAAGAATGATGATATCTGCATTAGCAATGTATTCCAGTACTTTCCGGTATTCTTTAAAAGTTCCGTGCATTTTAACATTCTTTAGGCCATTTTTTTTGATAAATCTTTTACACCACTTTTCCTCAGAACCTTCCCCAATTATATCCAAGATTATGTCATCTCGTTGCTCTTCAATAATTTTAAACGCTTTTAGAACAACGTCTGGGGCTTTATAAGGTCTCAAAGCTGCTACAAACAGAACCCTAATATGGTCACTAATCACCTTTTGCTTTATGGTTTTCGCAATATCCTCTAATTGGGGGGGATTTAGTGCGGGGTGTATTATCATCCTTTCTCGTTCTATCCCCAACTCAAGAAGCTTTTGCTCAACTGCATTTCCGGTTCCAATATACATCCTCACGTTACCCGCTTTTGCGGACCATGGGGGATCACTAAGGTCCTGAATGTCCTTCACCATAGGGATTTTATAGGCAGACGTAAAGAGGCTTATAATATACCCATAAAGGCCAGCAGAATGAGCGTGAATTATGAAAGGTCCATGCTTCTTCCATAATCTTTTAAGCTGAATCCAGGTGACTGGTGGAAGAATCAAATATCGTATTAGTTTTGGGCTGTCAATAAGGAATGGTTGAATGCGGTAAATCTTAACACCGTCCTTTTCCTCCTCCCGGGGGGCCTCAGGGTGGACGGTGGAATATACTAAGAATTCCACCTTGCCTTTAAGCTTATCAACAAGTGTTGAGAAATACGTTGTAGAACCCCCCGCCCGGGGCTTGTAGGTCGGGGCTCCAAGCAGAACCCTGGGCCGGTCTTCCTCCTCCGCGGGCATGACCATCCCTATCCCCCCTCAATATTTATATCATCGCCCTTAAAGGAGGAGATCCTCCGGAACCTCCTCTTCGCGTGTAACGAACACTCCCTCCAGGGATTTATCTTCACCCTGCTCAACGTCCAGTGCTCCATATCAAGGACCTTCATCACCCCCAGCTCCTCTTTGCCCCTCCCCAGGAGGTACTTCACCGCTGTGTGGGCGGCCACCATTGAGAGGGCTACAGCGGCAGTGGGATAGACCCCCTCCGTGTCGCAGGTAAGGGGGGTGATGCTCTCCTCCATGAAGCACCTGAGGCAGGGTCCATCCGGGGAGAGGAGAACGCTCTGGCCGAAGGAACCGGCCACCCCCGTGAATATCCACGGTATGGAGAGGTGGACGGAAACCTCGTTTATGAACTCCCTGGCGCTCATACAATCAGTTCCGTCAAGTATTATGTCAACCCCCGGGGCTACATCCCTCCAGACCTCCTCAATTCTTCCCAAGGCCCCGAGGACCTTGATGTGGGGGTGGATTTTTTCAAGCCTCTTTAAAGCCCTCTCCACTTTGAAGGCCCCCAGGTCCTCATCACTGTAGCAGAACTGCCTGTGGAGGTTGCTCTCCTCCACCGTGTCTGGGTCCACTATGCGTATCTCTCCCACCCCCATCCTGGCGAGGACCTCCGCCTGAGCACATCCGGTGGCCCCGGCTCCTACCACAAGGACCTTGGATGAGAATAGCTTCTCTTGTCCCCCCTCCCCCACGCCTTTCAGTATAATCTGTCTGAGGAATCTCTCCCTCATATACTGCTCTGGCAACACGGCTACTCCCGGGGCCTTTATATATCTTTTCAATATAAAAAGGGCACCATGGATGAAAAGAATCCATACCGGAGGAGGGCTCTTGAGGAGCTGAAAAAGGCCCTAACGGAGGGGAGGGTGGATAACGATGCAATTCCGGTTCTTGAAGCCTTGAACTCCTCACCGCGGTACGTGACCACATCATCGTGCTCCGGCAGGATTCAGCTTATTGAGGTTGAGGACCTGGGGCGGAAAGAGGGGTCCAACTGGGTGGCCAAGTTCCACAGCTGGCCTGGGGAGGAGGCGATCCTGGAGAGGGTGAGAGGGTGGCGGGGGAGAGGTTACCTCATCCTTCAGTGTCAATCCCCCATCTTCCATGTGAGGTGCAGAACCCTTCAGGATGGTGTGGAGCTGGTCAACCTGGCGAGGGAGTGCGGGTTCAAATACTCATCCATAAGGTCCGTGAAACTCGATTCGAAGGGCACCGCGAGAGAGTTCTCTGCGGTGGTAGAGCTGCTCACCCCCAGCAGAATGGATCTCCCCCTCGGGCATGGCGGAGAGCTTTTCGTGGACGAGGCCACATTGAGGAGGCTGCTGCCCCTCTTCTTGAGATGCTTCAATAAGGGAAAGAAGGCCCTGAGAAGATTTACAAAATCCATATCTCAGCTTTCTCCCCAAGGCTAGTTTTTCAATTATATTTTTAAGGATTGAAGCAATCTCCTACACTACTGGGTGATCAGATGGCGATTTTAAATACCGTTGGAAAGATACTCTGGCACTATTTCCTCGTAATGTTTATGGCCATCCTGTATGTCACCACCAAAGACATGAACTTCTCCCACATCTTCGACTCACCCCCTATGACGCTGCTTCAACTTCAGATAGTGCAGTTCTCTCTTTACATCCTTATAGCCTCCGGTGTGGTGCTTGCCCTCCTGGCCAGAATCCTGGGGGAGAAGGGCAGTGCCTCATCGGCTTTCTTCTTCGGGCTTTTCGCTCTGGGACTCATTATGATCCTCCTTCAGGTGCACGGAGGGAGCCTGCTCAATCCAAAGTGGACCCGAGAGGGAATGAAAAACCTCTTTCTCATAGGAGGCTCTCTGCTTGGGGTGGTGGGAGTTCTGGGGTACGCTGCCCTCCGCTTCCCCTCCCCGCCCACAGATGACCTTCTCCTTAGGCTTATAGAGGAGAGAAAACGGAGTAAGGTCTCTCCTCCCGAGGAGGATTCATTTTGTCCCATCTGCGGTCCCAACATACGCGTTCCCCTCACCTGGAAGTTCTGCCCCAACTGCGGTGCCGAGTTCGCCCCGGGGGTAGATGAGAGGGGTGCAAGAAAGCTTAAAGGCGGGATGGAAGGCGAGGCGGAAGAGGGTGAGAAAAAACTGGAGGGGGAGGCAGAGAAGAGGGGTGGGAATATCGTCAATTGTCCACATTGCGGCGGAAAGATGAAGGTGACAGTGGAGAAGAGGCCAGTTAAAGTGAGGTGCCCCCACTGCGGCTCCGAGGTCCTCCTGAGGTAGGCTTCCTCACCCAGGCCACCACGTTTTCACCTTCAACCTCAAGTCTAAGCACCTCAAAGCCCGTCTCCTTTAAATCCTTCTCCAGCTCCCGGGGTGTGTAGAGGTGATAGAATCTCTCAACGGGCTTCACAACCCCCCACCTCCAAAGAAGTATACAATCACCCTCCTCAGCCCCTTCCCACCTTATATCACTCTTTTTGAACCTCTCCGCCCCCCTCCACCATACCATGATCTCTGCCTCACCCCCCGGGGAGAGTACCCGACGGAGCTCTTCTAAAGCCTTCAGCCTCTCTTCTCTAGGTGATATGTGGTGTAGGACTGCTACCATAAGGGCCACCTGTACTTCTCCATCGCCTATTGGCAGGTCCCTCACATCCGCTTTCAGAAAGGTCACCCTCCCCCCATCCCCCTCCAAGGTGGCCCTCCTGGCCTCCTCGATCATCTTCTCTGAGACGTCCACGGCATAGACTCTGCGGGCGATCTTCAGAAGGGGCTTTATGTTCCTCCCCGCACCACAACCAAGGTCCATACCCACCTCCACCCCCTCTCCA
>Ga0190360_1001935_pt1 | contig 10405 bp, 12 predicted proteins | sample 48721834_MG_FD_161271 | JGI IMG/M metagenome (GOLD analysis project Ga0190360, IMG submission 161271) | Hydrothermal vent microbial mat bacterial communities from Southern Trench, Guaymas Basin, Mexico - 4872-18-3-4_MG | ecosystem: Environmental > Aquatic > Marine > Hydrothermal vents >... | reverse complement strand
GAAGCGGCAGTTCACCTGGATAGATTGGTCGGTCTTATCAAATCAAACGGGATGAAATCAGGAGTTGCTTTAAATCCAGCTACTCCGGTTTGTTTTCTCGATTATGTTCTTTCTAAGCTGGATACTGTTCTGCTGATGACTGTAAATCCAGGTTTTGGTGCTCAAAGCTTTATTCCAGAAGTCTTACCTAAAATCCAGACCATGCATGCCATAATTGAGAAAAAAAATTTAAACTTAGACATCGCTGTGGATGGAGGGATAAACGAAAATACAGCTTTTCAGGTGATAGAAAAAGGTGCCAGTATCTTAATAATGGGAACCTCAATATTCGGGAATACCGATCCTCGGAAGGCGATTATCAATCTTAAGAGCAAAATTGAAGGTAGAAAGGAGGATACAGGTGGTTCGCATCCGTTTGAGGAGAATGGGAGCAAATAAGCTTCCTTTTTATAGAATTGTGGTAGCTGATTCCCGTTCACCGGTAAAGGGGAAGTTTATAGAAAGTGTTGGATGGTATGATCCACGGGCAAAAAAAGTTCAAGCAGACAAAAACAAAATTGTTGAGTGGATAAAAAAGGGTGCCAAGTTATCTGATTCTGTGGAAAAACTGTTGGTTAACTATTCTATATTTTCAAAAAAGGAGTTATCCGAATTATAGAGGGGATAAAGGTCAATTCATGTTCAATTTCGGTTCAATAAAGGAGGTAAGAGTATGCGTGAGTTAGTGGAGTATATCATTAAGCAGATCGTGGACAACCCGGACGAGGTAGAGGTTCAGGAGATAAAGGCGGAAAAGGTGATACTTCTGGAAATCTCTGTGGCTAAAGAAGACATGGGTAAAGTCATAGGAAAGGGTGGAAGGGTTGCTAATGCTTTAAGAACAATAGTAGGAGCAGCAGCCGCCAAAATGAGAAAAAGGGTAATGGTAGAGATTTTAGAAGAATAATATGCGGGTTGACATCATTACCCTGTTCCCCTCTATGTTTAAGAGCCCTTTTGAAGAAACCATAATCAAAAGGGCTCAACAAAATGGACTTATTGAGATCCACCTTCATAATCTGAGAGACTTCACTACTGACCGTCACAGAACGGTAGATGATGTCCCTTTCGGAGGAGGAGCTGGAATGGTTATGAAGGTGGAGCCAATCTATAAAGCTATTTCCCATATAAAAGCTGAGGTGGGAGAGAAAGCCAGGGTAATCCTTCTTTCACCTCAGGGAAAAACTTTTTCCCAAAAGCTGGCTTTCCAGCTTGTAAAAGAGAAAAACCTGATCTTAATCTGTGGGCGTTACGAAGGAGTTGATGAAAGGGTTCGAGAATACCTTGTGGATGAGGAAATATCTATTGGGGATTATGTCTTAAGTGGAGGAGAAATAGCAGCAATGGTAATAGTTGATGCAGTGGTTAGGCTCCTTCCAGGGGCGGTAGGTGATGAGCGATCTATTAGGGAGAACTCTTTTTATAGAGGTCTTCTCGATTATCCTCAGTACACCCGTCCTGCTAAATTTTTAAACTGGGAAGTGCCAGAGGTTTTACGATCCGGCAATCACCAGAAGATTCGGGAGTGGAGAAAAAGAAAAATGCTTGAAAAAACACTCCTCAGACGTCCCGACCTTCTGGAGAAAACCAAACTCACCTCAGAGGAGAGAAAACTTCTGGAAGAAATAAAAAGGCAAATTCAAAAATAGTGTGAGGAGAGGATAAATCCATGCGCAATGAAATAAAGAGTATAGAACAAAAATTTTTAAGAAAAGATATTCCGGATTTTGATCCGGGAGATGTGGTAGCGGTTCATTTTATTATTAAGGAAGGTGAAAGGGAAAGAATTCAGGTTTTTGAAGGTGTGGTTATAAGAAGAAGGGGTGGTGGAATCAGAGAAACTTTCACGGTTAGAAAAGTGTCTTTTGGAATTGGTGTAGAAAGGACTTTTCCTCTTCACTCTCCTTTAATAAAGAAAATAGAGGTCTTAAAGAAAGGGAAAGCGAGGAGGGCCTACCTGTCGTATCTGAGGAATCGAACAGGTAAATGAAAAAGAAAACCCTCAACTGGATTCGGGAACTTGTTGAAACGGTTGCTGTTGCGCTGGTGCTTGCTTTTTTAATCAGAACATTTATTGTTCAAACTTTTTATATTCCCTCGGGCTCTATGGAACCAACTCTTCTTGTAGGTGATAGAATAATGGCCTACAAGATTTTTTACGGATTGAATCATGTGCAAAGAGGGGATATTATTGTTTTTAAATTTCCCCTTAACCCCAAAAAGGATTTTATCAAAAGAGTTATTGGTCTTCCTGGAGATACCGTAGAGATAATCGACAAGAAAGTTTATATTAACGGGAAAAAACTCGTAGAACCCTACGCTGTTCATAGAGACAACTGGGATATCGGTTTTCCTCGTGATGAGTATGGACCGGTTAAGGTTCCACCCAATTCCCTTTTTGTTCTGGGAGATAACAGAGATTCAAGTGAGGATAGCAGATACTGGGGCTATGTTCCAGAGAAAAACATAGTGGGAAGGGCGTTCTTGATTTACTGGCCCCCATGGCGGATAAGAATTCTGAAAAGGCCTGTGGTAAAATTTGTTGAAGAGCAAGTCTTGTTATGGAGTCAAAAGTTTTAGGTCAAAAGGGTGAGGAAGCAGCCTGTATTTTTTTGAAAAAGAAGGGATACCGTATCAGGGACAGGAATTTCCGCTGTCGGTTAGGAGAGATAGATATAGTAGCTGAGGATCACGGAGAAATTGTGTTTGTAGAGGTTAAAACCCGTCAAAGTCTGGACTTTGGTAGCCCTGAAGAATCTCTGGATTATTTTAAAAAGAAACGTCTTACCAGATTAGCCCTTTTTTACCTTTCCATTCGCAATCTTCAAAATTTTCCCTCTCGCTTCGATGTAGTAAGTATTAAGATGGACGGGGAGAAAATAGAAGATATTCAGATTATAAAAAACGCCTTTGAAGCTACTTTCTAACCTGAATTAAAAATTTCTCAGAATCTATTCCTTCCGAGGGTCTTTATTATATTGAGTAAAACTATCCAACTCCAGACCGTTTCATGAAATTAGGACAGTTTTTCTCATGAAGAGAAAGGTATAGGTAAAAACTGTCCTAATTGCCAGGACCATCCATTTTGACAGATAGTGAATAATCTTTATAATAACCAAGCACAGGGACAATAAGAAATAAGATAAAAAGGGAGAGAAGTATGGACATAAAAGTAGAAGAGAACCTGAAGTGGAAATTTGTAAAAGAAGGTTACCAGAGATTAAAAAAAATACCCAACCCTAAACTTCACCAATTTATTTACAAATACGTGCAACTTTGTAATCCAGACAGAGTTTTCGTTTCTACAGGGTCTTATGAGGATCTAAATTATATAAGAGAAATGGCCAAGAAAACGGGAGAGGAAAGAGAGCTTGCTATACCGGGTCATACAGCACATTTTGATGGATATTATGATCAGGCAAGAGACAGGGAAAACACAAAAATTCTCTTCCCTGAAGGTGTAAATCTTGGGCCCGGGATAAATGTCATGGAAAGAGAAAGGGGACTAAGAGAGATTCACGCCATTTTAAAGGACATTATGAAAGGTCATACACTTTATGTTCTTTTTTTCTGTCTGGGACCGAAAAATTCTGAATTTTCCATTCCCTGTGTTCAGCTTACCGATTCTGCATATGTGGCTCATTCTGAGAACCTGCTTTATCGGCAGGGATACGAGGAATTTATAAGATTGGGAGATTCTGACAGATTTTTCAAATTCGTTCATTCTCAGGGAGAACTTGATGATAAAAACACCAGTAAAAATATCGATAAACGGAGAGTCTACATAGACACGCAGGATAACACTGTTTATAGTGCCAACACACAGTATGGAGGGAATACTATTGGACTTAAGAAACTGGCCATGCGGCTTGCCATTAATCTTGCTTCCAGCGAAGGTTGGCTTACCGAACACATGTTTATAATGGGGGTGCATGGCCCAAAAGGTAGGGTAAGTTATTTTGCTGGTGCATTCCCGTCTTTGTGTGGGAAAACCTCTACTTCCATGATTCCGGGTGAAACCATTGTGGGGGACGATATAGCCTATTTAAGAAAAAAAGATGGAAAAATAAGAGCTGTTAATGTTGAGAAGGGTATATTTGGTATTATCCAGGGAATAAATTCTAAGGATGATCCCATATTGTGGAAAGCTTTAACTTCACCTGGTGAAATTATATTTTCTAATGTCCTTGTCACTGAAAAGGGTGATGTTTACTGGATTGGGAAAGATCAAAATGTGCCTACCAGAGGATATAATCATTCAGGTGAATGGTGGCCCGGGAAAAAAGATTCTGACGGAAGGGAAATACCACCATCCCATCCCAATGCACGTTTTACCTTGGAGCTAAAAATTCTGGATAATGTGGACCCCAGACTTGACGATCCCGAAGGTGTGGTTTTAAGTGGAATAATTTACGGAGGAAGAGATTCTGATACCTGGGTCCCCGTAGAAGAAGCCTTTGATTGGATTCATGGTATAGTTACCAAAGGTGCTTCCTTAGAGTCTGAGACAACACCAGCAACTCTGGGTAAGGAGGGTATAAGAAAATTTAACCCTATGTCTAACATTGATTTTCTTTCCATTCCCATAGATAAATATATTGAGAATAATCTAAGATTTGGTGCTTCTTTAACCAGACCTCCTCGGATTTTTTCTGTAAATTACTTTTTAAAAGATTCTCAGGGAAGTTATCTTAACGATATAGCCGATAAGAGAGTTTGGCTTAAATGGATGGAGCTTCGTGTAAATGATGAAGTTGAGGCAATCAAGACGCCAACCGGATTTGTGCCAAGATACGAAGATCTTAAGATACTGTTTGAAAAAGTGCTTAACAGGGAATACAAAGAGAACGATTATATTAAACAGTTTACCCTGAGAGTGCCTGAAAATCTGGATAAAATTCAGAGAATAGTGGATATTTATACAGAAATTTCAGGGACACCGGATATACTGTTTGAAGTACTGGAAGAGCAACGAGAAAGACTTAAGAAAGCTCAACATAAATACGGAGATTATATCCCCCCAGCCAGATTTGGGTAAAATGAAGATGAAGTCAATCTTTTTATCCTGATGTCTCTAAATTTTGTTTTTTCACGAGATTTTGCTTTGCGATCTTATTGCTACATAAAGAGATTTTATCTTTTCTCTTTTTGTTTGACATTTGGTTGCTCCATTCTATAATATTTCAGGAGGTCAAAAATGAGTCTGGATGAGCAATTAAAAGTCTTTACCGGTCGAGCCAATCCTCAGTTAGCCAACAGAATTGCCGAGCACCTTGGAATATCACTGGGAAAAATGGAAATAAAGTCTTTTAGTGATGGGGAGACTTATGTCAAGATCAACGAAAATGTAAGAGGTCGGGATGTTTTCCTCGTCCAGCCCACAAGTCCTCCAGCTAATGAGAATCTTATGGAACTTTTAATAATGATAGATGCCTGTCAGAGAGCATCAGCACAAAGGATAACCGCAGTTATACCCTATTACGGCTATGCACGTCAGGACCGAAAAGATCAACCGCGAGTTCCTATTACAGCAAAGCTTGTTGCCAATTTGATAACTACAGCTGGAGCTGACCGGGTATTAACTCTGGATTTGCATGTGGATCAGATACAGGGATTTTTTGATATAAAGGTCGATCACCTTTTTGCTGCACCGGTGATCATAGAGTATTTTATGAAGAAAAGGATCAGGAACCTTGTGGTTCTCTCTCCCGACGTTGGTGGCTTAAGAAGGGCAAGAGCCTATGCGAAGAGGCTTAAGGCTCCTCTCGCCATAGTTGACAAGAGAAGATCAATTGCAGGAGAAGCTGAGGTTACTCATATTGTTGGTGAAGTAGAAGGAAAAGAGGTACTCATTGTTGACGATATGGTTGATACAGGGGGGACTTTAATGGCAGCAGCCGAAATTTTGGTAGAAAAAGGTGCCAGAAAAATATATGCTGCCTGCACTCACCCGGTTTTATCAGGAAACACATGTGAAAGAATTGAAAATTCACCAATTGAGGAGCTGGTTGTTACTGATACCATCCCTCTTGACTTTAAGGGACCTCGTAATAAAATTAAGGTTCTATCAGTTGCCTCTCTTTTAGGTGAGGCCATAAAACGTATTCACCAGAATAGATCTGTCAGCTCACTCTTTTTACCATAACAAGGGGGAAAAAATGGCAAGACCTGAATTACCAGTCAAAATTAGAAATAAAACTGGAAAGGGATATGCAAAAAAACTGAGAAGAAAAGGTTTTATTCCGGCTGTACTTTACGGTTCGCACTTAAAAGGAGGAATTCCACTTGAGATAGAAGTTTCTAAGTTGAGAGAACTTCTTTCAACTCTTGCTGAAGGTGAGCGGATCATTACTCTTAAGTTTTTAAATAAAGAGAAGGATAATGAAAAGGAAGCCATAATTAAAGACTCTCAATTTAGCTGGTTGAAGGGGGAACTTCTGCATGTTGATTTTTATGAGATTAAGAGAGGAGAGAAGATTTCTACCGAGGTTCCTTTACGTCTTGTAGGTGAAGCGCCAGGAGCAAAGAAGGGTGGGATAGTTGAACAGATGGTGAGAGAAATTGAAATAGAGTGTTTACCAGAGAATATTCCTCCCCATATAGATGTGGATCTAAGAGAACTTGATATTGGAGATTCCCTCCATGTGAAGGATTTAAAACTCCCGCCCGGTATTAAAGTTCTTACCCACCCTGAAGAAGTTATAGTAACAATACTTTCTCCTGTATCCGAAGAAGAACTGGAGAAACTGGAAGAGGAAAAAGGTGTTGTTAGCGAAGAAGTGGAGGTGGTTAAGAAGGAGAAGAAAGAGGAAGTAGAGGAGAAAAGGGAAGAGGCCTCAGAGAAAAAGAAGGAAGGATGAAGATTGTGTTTGCTCTGGGCAATCCAGGAGAAAGGTTTGTCCGAACCCGTCATAATGTGGGCTACCTGGTTGCAGATGCTCTGGCAAAAAAATATGGACGAGAGATTAACACCTATGAGTGTCGATCTTTGACGGGAAAAATAAAGATTGGAAATGAAGAGGTCCTGCTGGTAAAGCCTCTTACTTTTATGAATCTTTCCGGAATGGCTGTCAGGGAGATTCAGGATAAGTTTAAACTTGACCCCCGGAATTTTCTGGTGATAAATGACGATGCAGACCTTAAATTGGGAAGGATAAAAATTGTCCGAAGTGGAGGAGACGCAGGGCATTTGGGGGTAAGATCGGTGATGGAAGCTTTAAAAAGTGATCAGTTTCCCCGTCTCAGGATAGGAATTGACCGTCCTCCTCCGGAGATTGAGTTGAGAGAATATGTTCTTCAGGAATTTACTCAAGAAGAGTGGGAAGTAATAAAATCTGTTATTTTAACGGCAACAAAAGCAGTTGAAGCAATTATTTTACAGGGAATAGAAAAAGCCATGAGCCAGTACAACTAAAGGGGGTTAATGATGTTTCTTGTGATCTCTACAGTGGTTTCCATAGCTGGGTTAATTACCGTTGCCTTCTTGGTAAGAGGGATTTTAAAGGCCGATCCTGGTAATAAATTAATGCAGGAGATCTCTCGCAGGATTCAGGAAGGTGCCAAAGCTTTCCTGATCAGAGAATATAAAACTGTGGCTGTTGTAGTGATACTGGTGGCAGCTTTTATCTCTGTGGCTCCCTATCTGGGTAAAGGGATAGAGGTTAACTGGATGACCGCTGTTGCTTTTGTTATTGGAGTTATCTGCTCTGCACTTGCTGGATGGATAGGAATGAGTATTGCAACAAGAGCTAACAGTAGAACCGCGCAGGCAGCAACAAAAGATCTGAAAGCCGCATTGAATGTTTCTTTTTCTGGAGGAGCGGTAACAGGTTTATGTATAGTTTCTGTTGCTTTTTTGGGTTTGGTGTTGGTGTATTTCCTTTTTAAGGGGAAACCCATTATTATTAACGGATATGCTATGGGGGCTTCTCTGATGGCTCTTTTCGCTCGTGCTGGTGGTGGTATATATACCAAAGGAGCAGATATGGGGGCGGATTTAGTTGGTAAAGTAGAGGCTGGAATACCTGAAGATGATCCCAGAAATCCGGCTGTAATTGCCGACAATGTGGGTGACAATGTAGGAGATGTTGCCGGTCTTGGGGCTGACCTGCTGGAATCTTATGTTGAATCAATAATTGCCACCTTAGCCATAGCTTCAGGACTTGCCATGCTCACACTTTCTTATCTTCCCTTTTATCTTGCTTCCTGGGGGATAATCTCGTCTCTTTTTGGGGTGTTCTGGGTCAAAATAGCTTCTTCTCGTGATCCTCAATCAGCTCTAAATGGAGGAACCTATATAGCTGCAGTTTCCATGATAATAGGTTCTTTTTTTATAATTAGAAGCCTTGGGGCCCCCTATGAAGGTTATTCAATTCTTGGACCTTTCTGGGCTATTATTGCAGGGGTGCTGGCAGGACTGATTATAGGAAAAGTCAGCGAGTACTATACTTCCAGTAAGTATCGTCCCGTTAGAGAACTTGCCAGGTCCTGTCAGAGCGGTCCAGCAGTAACAGTTGTTAATGGACTTGCTCTGGGTATGCTTTCTACCATGATACCTGTGCTGGTCATTGCTGGAGCAACCTTAATTGGTTTTATTACAGCAGGGATGTATGGAGTAGCTATGGCAGCCCTGGGGATGCTCTCTATCCTGGGAATAACTCTGGCAGTTGACTCTTATGGACCCATAGCTGACAATGCGGGAGGAATTGCCGAGATGACTCATCTTCCTCCAGAAGTCAGAGAAATTACTGATAAACTGGATGCTGTCGGAAACACCACTGCTGCAATAGGTAAGGGATTTGCTATTGGATCGGCAGCTTTCGCTGCTCTGGGACTTATAACCGCCTACATGGCTACCACAGGAGTATCTCTCTCCCTTGCTGATCCTCATCTTATTGCCGGGCTTCTTATTGGAGGTATGATTCCCTATCTTTATGGTTCTATGCTGGCCAGAGGAGTTGGAAATATTGCCTTTGAAGTTGTCAGGGAGGTAAGAAGACAATTTAAAGAAATTGTCGGATTAATGGAAGGAAAAGCTGACCCTGATTCTACTAAATGTGTGGATATTGCCGCTCGAGGAGCTCTAAAAAGCATGATGTTACCTGGTGTGCTGGCTATAGTTATTCCCATTGTTGTGGGAGTGATCCTGGGGCCGGTGGCTTTGGCTGGATTTCTGGTGGGTGCTCTGGTGGTGGGACTACAACTTGGTATTCAGACTGCTAACACAGGGGCGGCACTGGATAATGCCAAGAAGTACATTGAAGAGGGACATTTCGGGGGTAAAGGTTCTGATGCTCATAAAGCAGGAGTCGTTGGAGACACAGTTGGTGATCCACTCAAAGACACAGTTGGTCCTTCAATTAATATTTTGATTAAGTTAATGTCTGTAATCGCTCTTGTCTTAGCACCCCTTTTCATAGCTATACATCTTTAGAACAAAAGGGGGTAATAAACGATGGTTAGAAAGCCGGCTGTTGCCGGAACTTTTTATGCCGGCAACAGGGATTCTCTTTTAAGACAGATTGAGGAGTGTTTCAGGCATCCACTTGGTCCGGGGACTGTGCCCGAGACCGCAGCACAGGGAGAAAGAAAAATTGTGGGCCTGATAAATCCTCATGCCGGATATATGTATTCGGGTGCTGTAGCAGCCTGGGGTTTTGGAGAGCTTATTAAGAGAGAAAAACCGAACACGGTAATAATTCTTGGACCTAATCACCGTGGTTTTGGTTCTCCTTTAGCCATTATGAGTGAAGGTGCCTGGAAAACTCCTCTGGGTGAGGTTCAGATAAACACTAAAGTTGCCAGCCAGCTCTTAGACAGTCTTCCCTCTATTCTTGAAGATGACGCCAAAGCTCATGAAAGAGAACATTCGTTAGAGGTTCAGCTTCCCTTTCTTCAATATGGATATGGGTCAGATTTTAAAATCGTTCCCCTCTGTATGGCTGAGCAGACCTATACTACCAGTACTCAAATTGGCAGGGCAATACTTGAGCTTTTAAAGGAAAACCCCAATCTTATCCTTGTAGCCAGCACCGACCTGACTCATTATCAACCTCAGCACATTGCGGAAAAAGAAGACAGAAAAATTATTGAAGCTATTCTTTCCGGTAATCCACGAAATCTCAATAAACTTCTTATGGCCTATGATTTTTCCATGTGTGGTCCCGGCCCTGTAATGGTAGTCATGGAAGCTATCTGTTCTTCTGGTCTTGGCAAAGCAAAACTTTTAAAATACGCCACTTCGGGAAATATTACCGGTGATTACAGTGCTGTTGTGGGGTATGCTTCCCTGATTCTGGAAAGAAATCTTTAATTTTTTTTCTCAAGAGCGATTTTTTCTTCTTCCTGGAATCTTTTTTGTCTTTTC
>Ga0190360_1001932_pt1 | contig 10410 bp, 11 predicted proteins | sample 48721834_MG_FD_161271 | JGI IMG/M metagenome (GOLD analysis project Ga0190360, IMG submission 161271) | Hydrothermal vent microbial mat bacterial communities from Southern Trench, Guaymas Basin, Mexico - 4872-18-3-4_MG | ecosystem: Environmental > Aquatic > Marine > Hydrothermal vents >... | reverse complement strand
ATGTAACATTATCACTAAGCTACCAACAAAAAATGATGGAATTAATCTTATTTTGGTTAAAGCTTCGATAAATTCTGAGTATGTTAAGGAAGAAAAGAAACTCAAGAATATGAATGCTGAGCTTGCCATTTTGAAGAAAAGTAATAATGCCAGCATTACACCCTCATGATAAATGAATATGGGTATTCCAATATTAATTGATATGATTACAGTTTTTCCAATATATAGTGGTAAAAATATTGTAATGATTATTATGAAAGGAAGAATTGATTTCAACTTGGAAAAAGTTCTTATTAATTTTAACCTAAATATGAGATTTAATATGATTGAAATAATAAATAAGGTAATTGTAAAATATATATCATTAATAGAAATAATTGGAATTACGAAAATGAATGGCATTAAAAATCTAACTAATGGATGCAAGCCGGATATTAGGTTCTTTTCATCTAAATTTCTAAAAGGTAAAAAATTTTTCATGATTCTTTAAGATTTTTTGTTGTAATAAAGATTTAAACTTAAAAAACTGGTACATTTTTATCAGATAATATTTTACCATTGAGTTCATACCAGATTTGGAGAAAGTATTATTTTTAAATCATACCACATTATAATTTAATATTATTCATTTTAAAAAAACTCATCGATCATATTTAAAAAGTTTGAGCTGAGCTGAAAAATGCATATCCCAGATGGATTACTGGACCCCATAACAACTATAGTTTTATGGATTGTCTCAATAACAATAATGGTAATCGGATATTTTCGGATGGGAAAATTATTTGAAACTGAAGATGCTGAAAAATTAATTCCATATATAGGTGTCTTGGCGGCAGCGATTTTTGGTTTTCAATTTGTAAATTATCCTGTGCCAGGAGGTACATCTGGTCATTTAGTGGGAGGTACTCTCGTTGCTGTAATATTAGGGCCTTGGGCTTCTGTTATCGTGCTATTTTTAATTTTAATAGTACAGAGTTTTTTTGGAGATGGTGGAATTACAGCTTTAGGAGCAAATACGTTCAATATGGGAATTATTGGTGGCATGGTTGGATTTTATTTAGTAAAACTCATTATTAAAGCCTTGAATAAGACTAAAATGAGTAAAAGGATAAAATTAACGATTGCCACAGCAATAGGTGCTTATATTTCCATTGTTTTGGCGGCAATCATATGCGGAATTGAGCTAGGAATATCTGGTGCTGTACCTCTTGCAATAGCAATTCCAGCAATGGCATATTGGCACTTATTAATTGGTATTGGTGAAGGAATTATTTCAGCCTTAATCATTTTTTACATATACAAAACAAAGCCCGAATTTATTACAACAGAGACAACTTTACTGGGTGGTGAATAAAGATGGTTGACTTTAAAAGATATAAGTGGCCTTTAATATCTATAGGCATTATTATATGTGTCTTAATTTTAATTATGTCTATTGGGTATACAATTGGCATTCTTTCAGAAGATCCTGATGGTCTTGAAAAAGTATTAATCACTTTTAGGGGAGAATCTTGGCTTGAAGGCTTAGTTTCACCTTGGATTCCTATCTTGAGTTGGATTGACAATGATTATATTGCTGGCATTATTGGAATATTATTATCAACCACGATAATAGTTAGTGTATTCTATTTATTTTCAAAAATTAAGAAAAAAAATAGATGATTTAAAAATTCTCATTTTTTCCTTTTTTTTTATTGACATTAAACTAAAAAAATTATGGATAAATTCAATTTCTCCTAAATTTATTGAAAAATTTTATTCCAATTAATAAAATAACCGTTGATACAACTAATAAACTCAGTAAACTCTCTATTGTTTCTGGATAAGTTAATGGAAGACCTTTCAACAAAAGGTTTTGAAGTACTAGGACAGCAAATCTAAGTGGTAAGAAAGATACTATTTTTTGCATTACATCACCAAAGACTTCAACAGGTACAAATACTCCGCTAAGCATTGCTAAAGGAATGATAATTATCCATACCCCTCCAGCTGCAGTTTCTGGATCTTTAAATATTGGCGCAAGGGCAAAAGCTATTGATAGAACAAAGAAAGAAAACACGAGAAGCGTTAAAATTATGCCCAAAATGGCATCAATAGAAGAATATATTATAGGGTTCCATCCAAATAAGGATAAAATGATTACACCTATGAAAAATTGTATGAAGATTAATAATATGTTAGAAATTATGTTGGAAAGGATAATTTCATGATTTTTAACTCCTGTTGATCTAATCGCTTGAAAATTCCATTTTTTTTCTCACTGGTAAGAATTATTAAAGCATAAGATAGAATGGTCAACGGTCCATAAAGTACATATCCTGGTGAAGAGTAAGTTATATTATTTACTATGCGTACGGATGTACTTTTGACATCATATTCGATTGGAACTTCTACAGGGTTACTATTTATTACTTGTGATATGGCATTGGCTAAAACATTTTCGATTGTTGCGTGGGTTATAGGAGAAATAGATTGGACAAAATATATCTCAAATTTTGTTGGAATTATTTCAGAAGAATTCTCTATTTCTCTATTAATATTTTTGTGGAATCGTTATTGAACAATTTGAACCAAGAGAATGAAAGTAGTTATTTGCTTGGTTTTCTAAGACATCAATGACATATAGATTTTTTGTTTTGCTAAAGCCTTTTCGATAAAAAAAGCTCATGTTAATGTTCCATCCATTATCTAGTCCTCTTGAAAAATTTTGATTAAAAATCAAAACTCCATCATATGGAAAATTATCGAAATTGTTTAAAATCTCATTGGCAATAGTGGAGTTTGGAATGAATGTGAAACGAAATGTTGGATAAAGCATTGAAGCAACAAAGTTATAAAAGCTAGTTAAAGAATAATTTTGGCTGGTTGATGTATCATTTATCCAAAAACCAATTTTTATACTCGAGCTATTCTCAAGAAAAGATTCAAAACCTTGAGGGAAAACAACATACGATATTATACTACCTTCGATTGCTGCTTCTTTTGCCAAATCTTCAGATGAATAGTTAACTAAATCAATCCCGTCCATGCCTTCTATTACTTGATATATAAAAGTTAGATTAAAATTGGAGTGTATGCTATAATCTGCTTTTGAATTATCTAAATCAATCCATCCGATATTGTATGTTGAGGTTGAATTTCCAAAGTCCGTGTTTCCAAAAATTAATCCAATTAAAGAATAATATACAACTGGCATTAACACTAAGAATCCCACTGTTTTCGGATTCCTAAAAAATCTTAACAAATTCTTCTTCACTAAAGTAAATAATCTTGACATCTTCATTCCCCTCCATTAATTTCTTAAAGACCTACCTGTCAATGTTAAAAATACATTTTCTAAACTATTTCGCTTAACATCAATATCTAAAACCTTTATTTTATTATCAATAAAGCATGAAATTATATCTCCAATTTTACCTATCCCATCTAAAGCTTTTATCTTCACTAAAAAATCACCTTCAATCTCGTCTAATGATGCAGAGACCTCTTCAGAATCTAACGAGTGGATGACTTTTAAGATATTGCTTTTATTCCCTTCAACCTTGAAATTTAATAAATCACCTTTTCCAATCGTTTCTTTCAATTTTTCAGGTGTTCCTTCTGCTATGATTTTTCCATAATCTATTATTGCTAATCTGTCTGAAAGGAAATCTGCTTCTTCCATGTAATGTGTAGTGAGAAAAATTGTTTTTTTTCTTTTTTTTAGTTCAAAAATATAATCCCACACTAATCTTCTGGATTGCGGGTCCAACCCTGTAGTTGGTTCATCTAAAAATAATATTTCTGGATCATTCACTAGACCTAAAATGAGATTTAATCTCCTCTTCATGCCTCCACTCAATTTCGCTGTTTTAGTCCTCGAATTTTCTTCCAAGCCAACTTTTTTCATTAAAAAATTTATTCTATTTTTCAATTTTTCCTTATCATTGGAATACATTTTTCCAAAAAACATGAGATTTTCGTATACTGATAATTCTTCGAAAAATATGTTTTCTTGAGGGACGATACCTAAAAATTGCTTAACTTTACTGGGCTCTTTTTTTACATCTAAATCCATTATGAAAATGTCTCCAGAATCTGGCTTTAAATAGCAAGATAAGAGATTTATAGTAGTAGTTTTCCCAGCACCATTTGGTCCAAGAAAACCGAAACATTCTCCTTGATATATTTTGAAGGAAATACCATCCACTGCTTTTATACCGTTATAGTATTTTTTCAAATTCCTTACATCAATAACTACTTTATTTTGTTCAATGATATCATTTTCTCTGGTTTTAATCATTTTGACATTCACTAATCTTAAAAATTTACTTTAATTCACTCTAATAAAGTAAGATTTTTGAATCTTTTATAGACCAATATTTTACCTATTAATTTCATTTTTAAAGTGAAACGTTAATATTAATTAAGATTCAAAAAGAATATTGAGAAAATGAAAGAATATTCTTACTTTAAAACAAAATTTTTTTCTAAATAATCAATTTATATGATTGATGAAAATTATTTTTTTTATTGAATCTACCACAATAAACTTGGAAAAATACACGATTAAGGATATTCCTGGTAGTTCTGGACGTTTAGACGTGATCTCTCGCTGCATATTAGCAGCATTATTAAGAAAAGATAAATTTGATTATGATGTAAAAGTATGGGCTTTTTTAGGCAAGTTTGGGACTCTTATATTCGATCCATTGCAATTAAATTATGAAACTTTTCCTAAAACGGAGATTTTACTTACAGATTATATTGTATCATTGATAAAAGGAATTTCCATTCCAGAAAGAAATAATTTTGATTTAAATGTTCAAATCTCGCAAGTATCGCTTTCTAAAGCATTAGATAAGTTTATGGGTGAAAATTATGAGTGTTATATATTAGATGAGACTGGTAATGATTTTTTTAAAGAATTAAGTGAACTTTGCTTAAAACCTCAATTATTATTCATCATAGGAGATCAGAGTGGTAATCTAATTACATCAACAAAATTATTAAGGTTTAATTTTCATAGATTAAGTTTAGGAAATATCTCTTATTTAGCTTCTTCTGTTATTCGGATAATTAAAATGAATTTAAAATGTAAAATGTGAAAAAATTTTTTAATTTAAACAGCTTTTTACTAATAGTATTTTTATAATTATAACTTGATTTTAAATTGACTAATACAGAAACTAAAAATAGTAAAAGGATTAATCAACGAAAAATTTTGGATAAATTTATTACAAGACCAGTTAATTTTTTAATAAAGCATAAAATTTCACCAAATTTACTCTCATATTTAGGTTTTTTTTGTTCACTTGGAGCAGCATTCCTTATTTCAATTGGTGGACTTCATTTTCCTATTTGGTATGCTTGGATCTTGCCATTTTTATTATTCTTATCTGGTGCATTTGATGTTTTCGATGGAGAAGTAGCAAGAAGAACTGGAAATGATTCGAAAACTGGAGCATTTTTGGACTCTTTTTTAGATCGTATTTCTGATATAGCAATAGTTCTTGGATTAATTCTCTCAAATTTGATTAATTACATTACTGGTTTTATTTTAGCTTTTTTAGTTGTGATGATTTCATATGTCAGGGCTAGAGCAGAAAAAGAAGGAATAGATATGAAAGGAATTGGATTGATGGAGCGAGCAGAAAGAATCATTATTTTATGGTTTACCTTCATTGCAGAATTTTGGGTTTTTCACGTCTCAATATTGATGATTGGAAAGCCATTCACTTTATTTTTTCAAATTTTTATTTATGTTTATATGATATTGTTATTGATAACAGTAATTCAGCGAATTACCTTTTCAGTTAAGATTTTAAATAAAAATAATATAAATCTAAATAATAATAAGCAAGTTTGATTAATCCCTTTATTTATTTAACACAAAAATTTTAACTAATGAAGAGTCATGAAAAATTTTTTAAATTTTAACAGATTTTAACACTTATAGAGAAATATATTCATTTAATAAGAGTAAAAAAAGGCTGATTATTATTCCAAAAAAGAGAAGAAGTGGAGGAAGATCTGGGTCAAATAAGGGTCGTTATGCAAGAGTCCAATGTAGTAATTGTGGCCGATTTGTAGCAAGAAGCAAGGCTAAAGCTGTTACTAGAAGAGTATCTTTAGTTGACGGTAGAATGTACTCTGAATTAAAAAAAGCTGGGACCATCATCCAAGCACCAAGTAAAACAAAGTATTATTGCATCAGTTGTAGCATTCATACTGGAAATGTTTCACAACGCGCAAAAAGCGAACGCAAATCTAAATAAAATTATTTTTAACAATTTAAATAAGTTTTAAACCACAATTAGATTTATTAAATTAGTTCATTACTTGCATTATAGCGAAATTTTAAATCTATTTTTAAAATATTTTATATGTTTATTTAATAAACAAATTATAGGTTTAGAGCTTTAAAGAATGATGGTAAAGAATAAATGATCTCGCATTGATCTTTTCCTGTTACCTCAACAATAGCTCGAATCAAGTAAGTTTCTTTTAAATTTTCTTCTGGTTCATAGATTTTTACTCTTGCTGTTGGTTTTAATTTTAATGTATAATTTTCAGCAATACCGGTAATATTTTCATCAGTTTTTATCAAAAATCCTAATAAGCCTAACTCATAATGAGATACTATGAATAAATATTGATTTTTAATTTTTTTATTTTCTATTTTTTCAAAATGAACAACTTCAAAATAATCTTCTTGTAATTCTTTCGGTAATTTAATGAATTGAATACTTTTTTTCTTGCCGGTATTATATGGAAATGGTGTATAAAATAGTTTATTAAAGCTTGAAATTTTCTTAATTTGCTCGTTATATTTTTCTACATCTTTTATGGAATATGCCTTGTCTAAAAGTAAGGTTAACTTCTCAACTTTAAAATCTTCTGCAGTATAACCATTTAAAACAGTAGCGATATAAGCTCGCTTTAGTTTTTCAATTAAAATATCGCTTCGAATTTTCAATTTATAATCAATACTTATCTCAAGAGCCTCATTATACAAATTAGCAGCAAGCTGAGAATGTCCTAATGCAAGAAAATAATCTCCAAGCTCTGAAAAAACAATGATGGCATCTAAATAATTTTTATCAAAATCCATATTTGAAATCTCTTCCATTATTGACATGGCAGTTAATACTTCTTCTCCTTGAATATATAACGCAATTGCTTTACCAATTAGACATTTTAATTTTAATTTACTATCTCCATAAATATCTGCAAGTTCTTCCGTAAAGTTATAAGCTAAAATAGCATTTTTATACAACCCGTGAAATAGAAAAATAAGTGCTTTTACATAATTTAAAGTCAAGCAAGTTTGATAGTTATGGATTATTGTTGAGAATAATGCAGCTCTTTCAATAGAATCAATTGCAGAATTGAATTGTCCTAGAGAAACTAATATGAAACCACGCAAGAATTCCATTTTGCTTATTTCTGAACAAATTAATTGTTCTACGATCTCATAATCTCTCTTATTTTTAAGTTGCCCGGCTGCCAGCTGCAGAAGAGAAACTAAAAAACCATTTCCTTTCTTCAAGTATATGGCAGCATTTTTGGGATCATTTTTAACAATTGCCTCTCTTGATTTTTTAACATATTCGCGTGAAATCTTTAAATTTTCCAGAAAATTAATAATACTTTCAATACTTTTTTCTTCAGTTTGAGTAAGGTTATGATTTTCTATATATTTTTCAGCAATATTTATTTCATTTAAATATTTATTAGTACCAATCTGAAATTTAACAGAAGTTCCTTTCGAGCCAACAAGATCATTATCTTGCATTATTATAGAATCTTGTGTGACGCTAATTGCTTTTTCAATTATCCATTGAATTTTTTGTTCTGCCGGATAAACTTGAGATCGCTCAATCATATAATGGAGGGTGTAATTCAAGCTTTTTTTCCATATATTCCTGAAATAAGTTCTTAATTGCTTGCTTGGTATCGTTCTATATATTTTTAACAAAAAACTTGAAAGAGATAAAATATTTATCTTATCTTTAAATAATAAATTGGCATTCTTGGCCAATTTGAAGTCATCAGTAACCATGTGAACTGAAGAGTTTTTATCCTTATTTAAAGATAAACTTAAAGCAATTAATGATAAATCGGGATCTTGAGCTGGAAATTTAATATTAAAAGAACTTAGATAATTTTTTATTTCTTCAATCTTAGAGTCAGAAATTTCTATGATTTTAATGAATTCTTGAAACTTCTCTTTAAAAGAATGAGATGCTTTAATCTCATCAAAAACAATTTTAGAAATGTAATATTCAAGACCTAAATCATTTCCAGCTTGTTTTAAATTTTTTAAAATGTCTTTAGCTTTAATTGAGAGCATGCATATGAAAAAATTTGCATCAAAGACAATTTTTTCAGCAGTCATTTTTATTTTTTTTAAATCATTTCTTTAATATAATATACAATAATTTCTTTTTAATTGTTCTATATCCATTAAATTATTATATAATTTATTAATTTGAAATAGAATAGATTACTATTAGATATTTTTAGAAATATATCTAATTCATTTATAATTATTGAGGAATCATCAAAAAAAATTTTGAGAGATTTACAAAAAAACATATTATATTTAATATTTAAAAAGCTATGGTTATAAAAGTGAAATTAATTAGCGTTGTTGGTTATTCTAATTCTGGAAAAACCCAATTTATAACTACATTGGTAAAATTATTAAGAGAAAAAAAGAAATTTAAAGTAGGAGTTTTAAAGTATGTTCATCAACATGATGTGGATAATAAAAAAAAAGATTCATATAAATATATAAAATCTGGAGCTAATTTTTCCATTATAAAGAATGATTATAATGAATTTGGACTTTTTTTTAAAACAGAGAACGAACTTCAGAACATTATCGAATGGATTCAAAACGGGCCATTAAAAGTTCATTTAATATTTTTAGAGGGTTTTAGAAGTGTTGATTGTCCAACAGTATTATGCATAAGAGATTTACAAGATATCAGCAAGCAAATGAGTAAAAATGTAAAAGCTATTTCAGGATTAATCGTTAAAACTTTAAAGAATATTGATAAACTTAAATTAAGAATCCCAGTAATAGATCCTGAAAGAAATTTTCAAGAATTTCTTAAACTTTTTGAAATAAATTGAAATTAAATTCAAGTAATCCAAAGTTCAGATAATTGGGATATTTTGAAATCTAAATCTTGCATTTCTTTCATTTCTTTCGCATCATCATCCGATACAAAAAATTTCATTAAAATTGACCTAATTTCATCTTTATCATCTTTCTTTTTCAAAGAATTTTTAATTTTATAGTAGAAATCATTAAAAGGTACGAGTAGACTCTTGATGAGCCATTCCTCTAATAGCATTTGCTCATTAATTACGTGAAAATTATATGTATTGACGAATCTAACAATATCCTCTGAATTATAAAAATCATTTTCAGAAATGTCTATTTTAAATTTCTTTAAGTCCCTTAATAAAGAATCTTTATTTATGCTGATTATAAAATCGGGCCAAACATCGTCAGAAACATTAAAATCTTGGAAAATAAACAATTCTAAAACGCGTAATGCGATGTTTCTACCAATGTATCGGCTTCTTGGATCAATAAAATTCTTCGATGCTTGATTGGGAGTTTTTCTAATAAAGATTTTATCGATTAAAACAAACAACATTCTACATACATGATCAACAACATCTTCAAAAGAGAATCCTCCTTCATTATATTTTTCAATTAACTTTTTATTCTCTTTTGCTATGACCTCTAATATTTTTAAATTAAGACTGTGAAGGAAAGTTTTAAAGAAGTAAAAGTTTAATCTATTAATGTCTTGTTTAAAAATCTTTTTAAAAATTAATTCATTATCATTAACTACGGAGATTAATGCTAATATTTCAAGAAATTTTTGAAAATTAACTATTGTTTCAGAATTAATCTTATATTTTAATTTTAAATTATATTGTTCAATTTTCTCGCTAAATCTATCGGGCAAGAATAATAATTCCTTAGACTCTAAATCTTCCAGTGTAGAATTTCCAAAATAATACTTTAGATAAAGTTGAAAAAGATTTATTTGATTTCTTTGATTTGGTAGATTATTCGCTTGAAAAGTGGAATAAAGAGTTGAAGCCTTATCTAAAAAATTAAAAATATTTAATATTGCCTTATTTTTCTTTTCTGAATAACCTAGATTATTTAACACGTTTTCACGAATTATGCTCTCTTTAGAAAATACGGAATCTTCAACCCTAGAGCAAACAAAATTGAAGAAATCTAAAATGGGAGAAAAATTTCTCAATAAGGTACATTTTTTATAAAAATAATACAGAAGATCAGTTAATTTCTCTTTAGCTTGTGGATATTCATTTAGTGCTAATTGATAAAGATAATTTCTTCCTTCTAATAATTTATTAATGTAAGATTGTGGA
>Ga0190360_1001928_pt1 | contig 10438 bp, 11 predicted proteins | sample 48721834_MG_FD_161271 | JGI IMG/M metagenome (GOLD analysis project Ga0190360, IMG submission 161271) | Hydrothermal vent microbial mat bacterial communities from Southern Trench, Guaymas Basin, Mexico - 4872-18-3-4_MG | ecosystem: Environmental > Aquatic > Marine > Hydrothermal vents >... | reverse complement strand
AAAACTTAAAATTAGCGAGAATAGCTAGCTGTCAAATAAATGTTTTGCCCGAAACCTTCTGTAATTTGCCATCACTACAAAAATTGACTATTTCAAATAATAAATTAACGATTTTACCATCAAATTTTGAAAATCTAAAAGAAATAAAAGAATTGGATTTGAAGGGTAATAAAATTTCTTTTTTACCACCATCTATTGGTAATTTAAAAAACTTAGAAAAATTAGACCTAAGATGGAATTATTTAACTGAATTACCTGATTCTATTGGTAATCTATTATCATTAAAATTTCTCAATTTAGCATTTAATCCATTAAAAAATCTCCCAGATTCAATAGGAAACTTAAAGAATCTTGAATATTTACATCTTGAACATACTGAATTAAAAAGTTTACCAGATTCTTTAGTAAAACTCTACCAGCTTAAACATTTAATCCTAAATAATTGTCAAATTAAAAATTTACCTGATGATTTTAGTCAATTATTTGCATTACAAGTTTTAAAATTAAATAATAACCTAATAACAAAACTACCTTATACCATTACTCAATTGAATAATATTAAAGAAATCAATGTAAGATCAAACCAAATAGAATATCTCCCAAATTTTCGCTATGCTTCTTATTCTCTTGAAATTTTAAATTTAAGTTCAAATGCTTTATATTTTTTACCCAAAGCCATTGGAAATTTTAGGAATTTAAAGATATTAGACCTTGAAAATAATAAATTAGTTAAAATTCCTGAATCTATTGGAAATTTAAAATCTCTTAAAATTCTTAAATTAAATAAAAATAATATCAATACAATTCCGCGTTCTATTTTTAAATTAAAATCCTTGAAAGAATTGATTATCTATAATAATCCAATTACTAAAAATGACCTTTTTAGAAATCAATATCGTTATAAAAGGGATAAAGCTTCTATTTTTGAATTTATAAGAAAATTATTAAATTATGAATTTAAGAATAAAGTTGATATCAAAAATTTTGTTAAACAGTATAATATCGAAGGATTTTTATTTGATATTCATGATCCCGATTTTCAATTTACAAAAAAATGAAAATTAACTAAAATTATAGCCAGTTTCAAAAGCTTTTATATTTATTTCTCTATTATTTTTCGTTATAGTATTATTAATTGATTGAATAATTGAATTGGATGAGACCAGATTTGTTTTTTTAATTAGTGCCCCTAAAATGATTATATTAGAGACCTTTTCATTGTCTAATTTTCTTGCTAAAGATGTTGCTGGAATTTTTACATAAGTTTCATTTTCATTTACATCGATCAAATCTGAATTGATAAAAATCAATCCATTCTTTTTGACATCTGGTAAATAAAAATCAAAAGCTTCTTGTGATAAGGCAATTAAAATATCTATTTTATCAATAATAGGACATAAAATGGAATTACTATCCGAAATAATTACGTCACTTTTAACTTTCGTCCCTCGTTGCTCCGCACCATATGATTGTGTTTGAAGAGCATTCTTACCATCATAAATAGCAGCTTTGCCTAAGATAACACTGACCAATATAATTCCCATGCCACCAAGTCCGCAAAATCTTATTTTCTGTTCATTGTCTACTTTTCCAGAACTCATTTTTAGCTGCCTCCTTTAATTTTTTATATAAAACATGAAAATCTGGTTTATCGATATCAACTATTTCACCAATTATGATTTTTCCTTCATGATCTGTGATAAAGCATTCTTCAAGAGAGCTAAATAAATGGGAAGAAGTTTCATCACGAAATTTATCTGAATATTTAATAGAATTATTTAAATAATAATTAATGTATTCATGGGAACTTTTAAAACGTTTTCCGCTAACTGGACATGGAGATAACATTTCGATAAAAGAAAAACCTTTTTTCTTCAGTCCTTTTTTAATAGAATTGATAGCTTCTCTAGAATGGGCAGTTGTCCACCTTGCTACATATGGTGCCCCAGCGGTTTTAGCTAAAAAAGCTAGGTTAAATGAATGTTCTATTGATTGATAAGGCGTAGTTGCAGTAAAACTACCCATAGGTGTAGTTGGAGACGCTTGACCTCCTGTCATTCCAAAATTCTCATTATTAATACAAATCACTGTTATATCTATATTACGTCTAATTGCTTGCAAAAAATGGTTTAATCCAATAGCTGCAAGGTCTCCATCTCCAGTAAAAACTATAACATCAAGTTTCGGATTTGTGGTTTTAATTCCGGTTGCAAATGCAATAGCTCTTCCATGGGTAGTATGTATTCCATCAGTATCAAAATAAGCTGGTATTCTTGAAGAACAACCAATTCCTGAAACTAAAACAATATTATTTTTTGGTATTTTTAATTCATCAATTGCATGTAAAACATAATTAATAATTTGACCATTTCCACATCCTGGGCAGAATATTGATGGTAATAAATCATTTCTTAAATAATTATTTCGGAGATATTCAATTGTGGAAGTCAAAAAAATCACCTCTTTTTAATCATTTTAAAGATTTCTTGTGGAGTTGGGATTTTACCACCAATTTTAAAGAATCCCTCAACTTCGCAATTACCTCTTGAATATTCATTTACTTTATGAAATATTTGTCCAAGATTCATTTCAACTACTAGAAATTTTTTAATATCTAGAGATAAATTATAGATTTTTTTATGAGGAAAAGGCCAAATAGTTATTAATCGGAGATATCCTACTTTATGACCTTTTTGTCTGGCCTTTTCAACGGCGACTAAAGCTGATCTAGATGGAATTCCATATGAAACTACAATGATTTCCGCATCTTTAGTATATTTCTCTTCATAAGTTATGATATCATCCCTATTATCTCGAATTTTTTCATAAAATCTTTTTACTAATTTTTCATGAACTTCTTGGTCGTTTGGTGTAGGATATGCCTTCCAATTATGGGTTAAACCAGTCAGATAGGTGTGATACTCATCTCCAAATCGGTCCATCTCAGGAACTTTTGTTGGTCTGACAAAACCAGTTCGAAATGGATGATATTTGGAGACATCGATAGTTACTGGAACTCGCGGGATGATTTCCACCTCTTTTTGATTTGGAATTATAAGTTTTTCTCTGGTATGAGCTATGGTAGCATCTGATAAAAGTATAACAGGAACTCGATATTTATCGGCTAAATTAAAAGCTCTTATTGTAAGTGAAAGACTCTCTTGGACATCATTTGGATAAAGAACTATTACATAATGGTCTCCATGTGTACCCCACCGAGATTGCATGACATCTCCTTGGGCTGGGAGAGTTGGCTGCCCTGTAGAAGGCCCAGATCTTTGAACATTTACAATGACACATGGAGTTTCGGTCATACATGCATATCCTATATTTTCCTGCATTAATGAGAATCCAGGTCCTGAAGTAGCAGTCATTGTCCTAAAATTATTCCAAGATGCTCCAATAACTGCTGCAATTGATGATAATTCATCTTCCATTTGGAGACAAATCCCATCATCTAAAAGCGGAAGATATTTAGCCATACCTTCTAAAATTTCAGTAGCTGGAGTAATTGGATATCCTGCAAAAAACCGGCAATTTGCTAAAAGTGCTCCATAAACTATCGCTTCATTTCCCGTTGCAAATGTTAGTTTTGGAATTAAAATATCATCAACAGTTATTTTCTTCACTTTTAACCACTCTCCTCTAATACTGAAATCGCCATTTCTGGACAAATTAACTCGCATTTCTTACAATGAATGCATTGATTTGGGTCCACGATTTTAGGCAATATATATCCTTTTTTATTTAAATTTCCTGAATTAATAAATAACTTTTTCGGGCAAACTTCTATACAATTTCCGCATCCTTTTATTCCTTTACAGAGATTTTCATAAATTTTTATTATCATATTAATTCAGTATTTATTTTATTGAATAATTTATATATCATCTCGTTCTTATTAGTTTATTAATATATTTTATTATACGACTTGATTTAACACTCATAATCACATCATTAATATTTAAGTTCAAGATATTATATTTAAAAATAAAATAAAATTTTAAGATTTTTGAGTTGGTTAAATGAAAAAGGGTATTTTAATTGATTCAGAAGAATTTCAAAATTACGATTTTGGGCCACAACATCCACTTACTCCAAAAAGGCTACAATTGGCAAGAAAGTTAATAGAAGATTTTAACCTATTAGATAACGATAATGGTAGTTTAGAAGAAGCGAGATATGCAACAGATGACGAAGTAGGCTTAATTCATGGTGATAGATATATCAAAGTTCTTAAAGAAGTTTCCGACCCAAATTATCGAGGTGGGCCTGTATGGGAATATGGGTTAGGGCCTGGCGATAATCCTATTTTCCCAAATATGTATGAGTCTTCTTGTTTATATGTTGGAGGGTCATTAATAGCGGCTGATTTGGTAATGAAAGGAGAAACTAATCATGCTTTTAATATAAGTGGGGGACTACACCATGCAATGGGCTCCAAGGCATTGAATGCAGATGGCCAGACTGTTAGCACAGGGCGTGGTGATAGCGCCTCTGGATTCTGTATACTAAATGATTGCGCAATTACTGCAGCATATATAATTAAAAATTATGGTGCTAAAAAAATAGCATATTTAGATGTGGACGCACATGCTGGCGATGGAATGTCATATATTTATTATAAATTACCTAATGTATTAACAATTTCCATCCATCAACACCCAAGAACATTATTTCCAGGCACTTGTTATTTAGAAGAAGTAGGTGAAGGCGAAGGTGAAGGGTACTGCGTATTTATTCCCGTCACTCCTTATACATTTGATGAACCTTATTTAAAAATTCTAAATGAAACCGTAGGTCCTATTATCAAATCCTATAAACCTGATGTACTTATTACCCAACTGGGTGTAGATACTCATTATTCTGACCAATTAACAATGATGGCGCTATCTATTTCAGCTTATCAAAAAATGTCTAAATTTATGCATAAATTAGTACACAAGGCATGTAATGGAAAGTGGGTTGCTTTAGGTGGCGGCGGATATTCCCCAGATGTAGTTGGGAAAGCTTGGACTCTATATTTCTCAGAAATGTGTGAAAAACAAGAAGAACTTCCTGACGAAGTCCCTCAGTCATGGATCGATTATTGTAGAACATTAACTGGAAGAACTCCTGATAAGAAAATTGTCGATGATTTTGACCCAATCAAACGTTTAGGAAAAGAAAATTATGAAAAAATTATTCAAGTAAATGATGAATTGATTGATTCAATAAAAGAAAAGATTTTCCCATACTTTAAATTATAATTCCTATTAATATCTATCTTTTTTTGTATTTGAATTTAAAACCATTTTATTTTTTTAATATTAAGTTTGACCAATACTATTTTACTAATTTTGTGTTATTTTAAAAAAATTTCAACCAAAATTATGTTTAGTTCATAATCTGAAAAGTTTAAAAAAATTTAAATTAAATCAAAGTATTTAGATACATAGATATAAAACAAAAAAAATAAATTTTTATTTTTTATTAAAGAATGAAATATCTGAAAAAGAAGGAATGGCGATGGAATCTAAAAAAAATGAAGTTTTGGTTAATAAAATTGAAATAATTGAGATATTGCCTTGTTTTACTACTCCTGGCTATATCCGATTTATAGCTCAAGCTGATAATCGTTTGGACGATGTTATTCCTATAATTTTTTTAAGCAATCCGATAGGAAAATCCAATTATGCTATTAAAGAAAACACGCTTACTATTAGATTATCTGACAAAATTTCTGATCACAATGTAACCTTTTTTCCATCTGGAAAAATCGGAGTTACTAATACAAGAGATAAAGATGCAGCTCAAGAGGTTATCAAGATTATTAAAGAAATGATAAACAATGCTTATAAAGAATATTTAATAAATGGACGACCTTCTGAGAAAGAATTGATTGATATCAAAAAAATTTCATGGATGGACCTTTATAAATATCTCCCCAAGACAAATTGTGGTAAATGTGGGTTTCAAGCATGTTCGGCGTTTGCAATAAATGTATTACAAGGTGATTCAAAACTAGCTCAATGTGTATTATTAAATGATCCTAAATATTCAAAAAATCTTGAAAAACTTAAAAAGAGATTTGGAAAAATTCTCATTTCTTCACTTGGATGGTCTAATAGCTAATTTTATTTAGCAAAAATATAATAATATACTATAAAATGTAATTAAAATGAAAAACAAAGAAAAAATAATAATTGTTTCATGTGATGGAATTGGAAAAGTTTCCGGTTCTATTGGAAGGGAAGCAACATATATCATTACAAATGATTTATTACCAAATAATACAATTTTAGGGTGTCTTCCATTAATTATGAGAGATGATGAACAAGAATTAATATCATTAAAAGATCATAAATGTATTGTTCTCGATGGCTGTCCGGTAAAATGTGCCGAAAATAATGTTTCGATTGCAGGTGGAAATATTATCTTCAAAATTATGGTTGATGCCTTTATTGATAAAAATTCAGATATTGAAGCTGAAGAATCAATTATACCTATTGGTAAAAACGCAAAAAAGTTAGCATATTTATTAGCAAAAGAAATCACTGAAAAAATAAAAAATTACTTTAAGACGAGTAAATATAATAAAATCAATAAATAATGGGGGGTAAATATCATCCGAATTAAACAAAAAATTTTAATCGTAGCATGTAGTGGACCTGAAATAATAAATGGGACATTATCTAGAGCAGTAGCCAGAATAATTTTTGAAAAAAAATGTCCTCATAAAACTATTATTTTCTGTCAAGGACTTTTTAAAGCTGGTGGATTAGAACGTCATGGTAATGAACGTGATTTTGTCAAAAAGCATCCAACAATTACAATAGAAGGTTGCAATAAACAATGCGCAAAAATCGCTATTGAAAATTATAGTGGGCCTGTCAGTGCTACATTTAATATTGAAGATTTTATTAAAAAATACCCTAAATTAAAACTTGGTTCTAAAGAACATTTAAATGAAAATGGTAATTTATTTGTTGAAAAAATCGCAGATATAGTATCAAAAAAAGTAAATGATCTATTCAAAAATCAATAAAAATGAAATACAAATGAAATCCTGAATTATTTTATAATATTCTCATTCTTTTTTTACCAATCATTTTTTAAATGTTCTATTTTTTTTAAATTTAAAATTTTAAAAAATTAAATATAAAATTTAAATATGGATCAACATATCTAAAAACTTAGATATGAAACAAAATTTATCAATAATTCAATTTTAACAATGAAATTATAATTAAAAATTTGATGTATCCATAATTACTTTATACTATATTTTAAAGGTAATGTTATTGAACTCCGAAATTAAAGAGATAAAATCAAAAATTACTAGATTTTCTGAGTTGAACAAAAAGTTTTTGCCAATTTTTATTTTAATTTGTATTATTTTAGGTCTAATTTTTGGCTATTATTTTTCATATTCCATAAAATTTGTTAAACCTTATGTTTCTATTCCTTTATTTATCATGCTATATCCTATGATGATTAATTTAAAAATTGAGAAAATAAAAGATAGTTTAAAAAATTTAAAATTGATGATTTCAGCTATAATCTTAAATTTTATTATTTCTCCATTACTTGGTGATTTAATTGGTACATATTTTATTAAAAATTTAGACATGATGCTTTATGTAGGTTTTGTACTTAAGTCTACTGTTCCGTGTAGTGGAATGGTAATTGCTTGGACTGGATTTGCAAAAGGTAAAGTTGAATCTGCTCTAATTATTGTATCATTAAGCTTAATTCTATCTATTTTTTTAATTCCATTTTGGATGGTAATTTTAGTTGGAATTTATATACAGATTGATATTTTGATGATGCTTCAAAAATTGCTATTAATTATTTTATTGCCTATTATTGCTGGTTATTTAACAAGATTAGCATTAATAAAACTAATTAAAATTGAAAAATTTAAAAAGATCCAACCTATTTTTCCAACTATTTCTAGCTTTGGAATGTATATGATTGTATTTATTTCAATATCTCTAGAATCTACTACTATTTTACTTAATTTAGATTATATTTTAATGATATCTCTTGGAATTATTATTCTTTATCCATCTTTAGCAATTATTGGAATAATTTACTCAAAGTTTACTAATTGTTGTTATGAAGATACAATCGCATTAACATATGGAATTACAGCAAAAAATCATTCAATTACTATAGCTATAGCTTTAACAACATTTGGTGGATTAACTGTCCTTCCAGCTGCTTTTGCTCCAATAATTCAAATTCCACTTATGATTCTTATTTTAAAATTATCCTCTAAAATTGAAAAAATTTGCTCTCCTAATGAAAAAACAATTTAAAAAATAATTAAAATAATCTAAAAAAGGTGATTATATGTCTGAAAATGGAAAAAATTCAGGAAATAATAAAGTAAAATTAGATATATTTGTTCCGTTGAATGCTTGTGCATGTATGTTTGAAGGTTTCTTAAATCAAGTGTTTTCTAACATCATGGAATATGTTCGCTTAGTTCAGTTTGAAACTAAGAATTTAGATTCTGACGAAGCCAAAAAATTAAATTTGCATGGAAATAGTGTAGTTATTGATGGTGAGAAAATCATTACAAGTCCATATAAACTTAAGCGTGAATTAAAATTAAAACTAAAGGAAAAAGGACTGATTTAAAATTGAAATCTGTTATATTTATTCCTTGTTCAGGTGCTGAATATAACGGTGAATTAGCCCGCCAAGCTGCAATTAGATTAAGTGAAAAGAGTTCCATTGCAAAAAATTGTTCAGTTCTATGTCTTACAATTACATTAAAATATTTTATTTTAAAAAAAGAGCAATATTTTAATATAATGAAAAATAATATAACATCTAATTTTAGCGTAATTATCGACGGGTGCTCTGGTGCTTGTGCTTTTCAGATTTTTAGAAAATTGGACATTAAACCTGATTTGGTTATAAACGTAAATAAGATTGTTCCCAAAAAGATATTAAATTTAAAAGATATTAATGAATTAACACAGATATCACAAATGAGCAATATTAAAGAAAAAGATATCGAAAAAGTTTGTGATTATATTCTACAAAAATTAAAGGAAAATGATATATTTTAGGGAGATAATTAATTATCGGTATTATTCATCAAATCCTAATTAATTCTCAAATTTTTTTCAATATTAAAAGATCTTATATTTAATATTTAATATATTATTCTTGATATCGAATGGACATTTTATTATTAAATCCAGGTACCGAATTATTAACAAAACGATCATATAACCGAGAACCTCCTTCAGGATTATTAACAATGGCTACATATTTAAGAATGAAGGGGCTAGAAGTTAAAGTAATTGATACAAATGATAAAGCGCTTTTTAATTCATATTTGATGTCAAAACCACCATTAATCGGGATTACCTGTCTCACTAATACATATAATGTTGCATTAAAAACGATAAATTATATTAAAACTAAATCGCCTGATAGTAAGATCGTGATGGGTGGTCCACACGCTTCTTTTATGTGGAAGGAAATTCTCAGCTCACAGTCTAATATTGATTTCATAATTTTGGGAGAAGGCGAATATTCTTTGTTTCAATTGTATCATTTATTAAATAACAATTATAGAAAAACAAAGGGATTAGCCTATAGAAATGGTAAAAAGGTTTTATCAAATGGGTTCTCAAAGATTTTTGATGTGGATTCTTTTCCATTCCCTGATAGAAAAAACATTATACCAACTCATTATGATGTAGCTTCAATTATTGTTAATAGAGGCTGCCCATTCAATTGTAGTTTTTGTGTCAGACAAAAACTTTTTACTAATGTCCGGGTCAGAAATCCTCTAAATATAGTAAAAGAAATGGCTGATTTAGAAAACCTTGGATATCAGTTCATAAATTTATATGATAACATAAACATTTATTCGGATATTCCATTAGAAATTTGTAAATTAATAAATAAATATAATGTTCATATACCTTGGGGTGCAGAACTCAGAGGAGATAAATTATCGTATCAAATGACGCGCGAAATGGCAAAGGCTGGATGTAAAGTTATTGCAATTGGAATAGAAAGTGCAGATACAAATTTATTAAAATTGAACGGAAAATTTCAATCACTTAATAAAATTAAATCCGGAATTTCAAATGCTAAAAAAGCAGGAATTGCTGTTCAATGCTATTTTATAATAGGATTACCAGGTGATTCTCAAAAATCTTTTGAAAAAACTATTAAATTTATTGAAAAATTACCACTCATCCCTGGGGAAGATAGAATTGACTTTTTTATTGCAACTCCTTATCCCGGCTCAAGATTATTTGATGAAGGAAATGATGTATTTAATATTAAAATAATTGATAAGAATTGGGATCATTATGATACTGAACATGTAATTTTTGAAACTGATAAATTATCCTACAATGAAATTAAAAGTTTATATGGGTTTGCTAAAAAATATTCTGATACCTTTAATAAAGATAATTAG
>Ga0190360_1001924_pt1 | contig 10444 bp, 13 predicted proteins | sample 48721834_MG_FD_161271 | JGI IMG/M metagenome (GOLD analysis project Ga0190360, IMG submission 161271) | Hydrothermal vent microbial mat bacterial communities from Southern Trench, Guaymas Basin, Mexico - 4872-18-3-4_MG | ecosystem: Environmental > Aquatic > Marine > Hydrothermal vents >... | reverse complement strand
ATAAATAATTGGGCTACACTTTCATCAGAGTTTACAGCAGAAATGTGGATATATATTGATGGAACAGAGACATCAGAATCTTATCCAAGAGTATTTACAGAAGGCGGAGGATATACTATCAATGATTGGTGTTTATATTTAAGACCTGGAAATCCTGATAATGAAATACGTGTAACAATGAATAATGCTACAGAAGTTACAAGCGGTAATCTTCCAGGGAGCAATGGTAAAGATTTGTGGTTTTACATCGCTATCGGATATAACGGCTCTGCAGATAAGATAGTAGTATTCACAAATGATACTAAACAAATAGATTACACAACTACAACTACATTAGAAGATAACTACGATTATCTCACTATTGCAAATGATGGAGGCGGGGGTAACACCTGGGATGGATATATTGATGAAATGCGTGTAAGTCGAATCAGACGAAGTGATAGTTGGATAAATACTGCATTTAATAATCAAAACAATCCTGATAGTTTTATAACAGTCGGAAATGAAAATTTCAACTGGTCTAATAACTGGGAAGTTACAGGAATACCATCATCACTGAACAAAAGTGAATATCTTGAAATAACAATCAACAGCGAAACATACACAGGTAAAATAGATATCTGTTTCGGTTTCAATGATTCAAATATTTCCCCTACCTGGAAATATATTCAAAAAGAAGCCTGGGGCTATAAAAATATCACAAATGTCAGCAGTTATGATGACCTTGGTATTGAGAACTATGATGACTTCTCTGTGGATTATGGTAGTAAAAACAATACGCAGTTATATCGGTTTAACTATACATTGGATAATGGAACATCTATGTCTATGATTTGTGCTTTTACTTCTTATACTCAATATGGAAATGACTATAACTTATCGGGGAATTATTATTACTGGGACTTATGGACAGATGAGAATACTGTTGATTACAACTATAGCAATATGACTAAATGGTATCTTGCAAAAAACCTATCTATCTCTGAGGGGACATCTAAAAAGGTAAAAATCTATATTAAATGTTATATTTCTAATCCATTTAATTCAACTACTGTATCTGGTAAATACTGGTTTTTAATTAAACCAAGTAATGAAACACTTTCTGATTCAATTAATAATACTCATTATTACAGCATTGACCCTTTTTACACTATTAAAACAGGTATAACTTCAAACTATGGAACATACCTACCAACTACTTCGCATATAGCGATTGATAGCAATGGTAAAATACATACTGTTTTTATGGATAGCAACCGTGATGTATGGTATGCAAACTCAACAGATAATGGACAGACATGGAATCCTCAGTTAATTGAAGACCATTCAGACCCAATTGAAAGCACAGCAATTGTTGTAGATAATGCGGACAGGATACATATAGTATATAGCACTGTTAATAGACCATATACAGGATACCTGCGATATGTGAATTCAACAGATGGTGGGTCAAGTTTTGGAACTATTAGCAATATTCAATCAAATGGTTGGGTTTCTCCCCGTAAACCTGCTATTGCAGTTGATAGCAACGATGTTCTACATGTAGCATATGAAAATGGTGGACGATGCAGATATAGAAAATCAACAGACCATGGTCATACATGGTCATCGCAACTTTTAATTGGAAGTTCAGCCCAGGATAGTAAATCTCCCTCCATTGTCATAGATGATTCAGATACAATCCATATTATAGACAAAGAAGAAATAGGAGGAGGATACAACATATATTATAGAAAATCAACTAATGGTGGCAGTAGTTTCTCAGGGTTAACTCGATTAACATCAAATGGTGTATCATATCCAGATATATGTGTTGATTCCAATGGACATCTGCATATAGTATGTTATAAAAGTGATACTCATCAGATAAATTATATGAACTCAACAAACAATGGTTCATCATGGTCATCACTTGTTGCAATAACATCAGAACCCTCTCCATACAGGCAGGATTATGGAGTAAGTATAAGTGCTGATAACAACAACGTCATCCATATTGTTTGGTCTGGTAACTATTCAGGTATGGATACTAAACAAATACGATATACAAATAGTAGCAGTAATTTCAACAACATAGTTAATCTTACAACATCTACAAGTGGTCATAAATATCATCCAGCACTTTATTTTGTTAATCATCCATCTGGATTAAACATAAATGGCTACGAGTTCATATATACCGATTTAAGTGAAAACAAGGTTAAATTCTATACTACAGCCTCAGCAGGTGGAACGTTTACCCCACAGGAACCTTCAACGTTTACTGCTACGGCTGTTTCTACTTCTCAGATTAATCTAACTTGGACTAAATCAACTGGTGCTGATACAACATATATTGAACGGAACACTACAGAAACCTGGAACAGAGGAGAAGGCGTAGAGGTTTACAATAACACTGGAACAAGTTATAGTGATACAGGTCTTAACGATGGAACAACATATTATTATCAAGCATGGAGTTATAACATTACAGATAAAACTTATTCATCATCTTATAAATCTGCTAATGCTACAACATTTCCAATTACTACACCTGTTGTTGTTACAAATGAATCCTCTGGTGTAGAGGAAACCAATGCCACATTGAACGGTTATCTGCAAACTGATGGTAATGATACAACCCATGCATGGTTTGAATGGGGAAAAACTACAAATTATGGCAATAGAACATATTACAATCCTATCTATGATAATAGTGATGGAACAATAGAAGGTGGTGAAAAATTAGTTGGAACAGCATCTGGTTATAGAATGTCTGTGGAAACAAAACTTTATTCACCTATTGATATAGAGGTAGATGGAATAGCAGTTAATATCTATTCTACTGTTGGAAGTTACTATGGATTCACAGTTGATATATATATTGCAGAGGAAGCACCAGACCTCACTCCAGAGGAAGGTATAAAAGTAAAAGATGATTGGACACCTGATTGGAGTTCAGGATTACAGTATATATCTTTCGATACATCATATACTCTTAAAAAAGATACAACATATTCAATAAATTTTGTAACAAGCAGTAAATCTGGTAACAATAATTATTTAACAATTTCAATATCTGTTGGTGGTGGTTCATATCGCATATTATATTATGGTAGTGGGAATTCTGATATGTCTCGTTGGGCAGATATTTCATTTTATCATGCTTTTGGCTTACAAAGTGGTCAAGAGTTTTCATATAACCTTAGTAATTTGCTTCCAGGAACAATTTATCATTATCGAGCAGTAGCAAACAATTCCAATTCAACTGTATATGGTTCTGATAAAACATTCCTCACAAAACCACTTCAGCCAACTTCCTTCTCTGCAGTTGCATATAATGATACACAAATCAATCTAACATGGACAAAGGGAACAGGTGCAAATTATACATATATTGAACGAAATGCAACTGGTCAAACAACTTGGAATATGGGTGAAGGAATACTTGTATATAATGGCACTGGCACAAGTTACAGTGACACAGGTTTGAATCCATCTACAACATATTACTATCAAGCATGGAGTTACACTGAATGGGATACTCTCAATCAATGGTCAGACGAATATGCTTCAGATTCTGCAAAAACTGAAAACGTATTAGATATTAGTGTCATACCTTCTTCTATTGATTTCGGAGATGTAAATGTTAGTGAATCTGCTCAAACGAATAATTATTATTTTAATCTTTCAAATCAAGGGTCTATGTGTAATGTATGGGTTACAGTTGGAGATAGCCAGAATTGGACTTTTGTAAACTATAGTGGTTGGGGACATGATAAATTTTGTATGAATTGGTCTGATGACAACTGGGTATCTGAAAATAATTTTAAAGAGGGAGGCTGTTATATTAAAACGAATTTAGACTCATGGTATTTATTTGATTTAAAAGTTTTAACTCCAAAAACTATTTCCCATTTATCAGATGGAGAAGCATGGGTTATAACATTTACTGCTGAAGCAATTCCTTAAAAATATAAGATAAATATATATATTGGCAAATTATTTGCCAAAGATGATATGAGACCGTTAAAGAATAAAACAATATCTGCTGAAGAGATTTGCAATAATGAATCTCTTAAAAAAACAAAATTTTTAAAAGTAGATGATGTTAAATCAGCAGTTCATCTTTTAGATGAACAATTAAATAATCTCTGCTGTGACCCATCACTTACATATGATGAATTCATGGAAATGAAAAAACGAATTCTAAAACATTGTATGTGGGATGTGGTATCATGAATTTAAACAAAAAAGAAAGACAATATATTATCCAGGAATTTTTAGATGTTCTATCCTGTAATCAGATTGGTGGTGAAGAGGTTACTCTGGATAATTACAAAAAATTTACAGTGGATGATTTTACATATATTAAAACAAAGGATTTCAAAATAATAATCTCGATAATTGATAAACTAAAGGATGTGACGAAATAAAAGGAATTTAGTATCACTATTTGATAGGATGTGATATAAAAATGGAAATAAATAAAAAATTTAGATATAAACGTGCAATTGGTGATTTTTGTCTCCAAATTACTATACTCGGCAAACCTGAGTTGGTTAAGAAAATTGATGAATGTATCTCTAAAGAAACACAAAAAGAAGAGTGGCGTCATGTTGAGGAGATTTAGGTAAACTTTTAAGGATGTGATATGATGAAGTTTAAATTAGAGAATTTTAGAACTAAATTAGATAAATGCCCTGTTTGTGGATGTAACTCACTCTATATAGATAGTGCCTCACTCACATTTGATGGATATTTACATATTGACTGGTTACAATGTAATAATCCTGACTGTCATGCTAAATTTGAGTTTCGCAGTGGATGGTTACTACTGAAATAAAAGCAGGATAGGATGAAAAATTACAATTTGGAAGGAATAGCGTTCAGCACTCGCCAGGGTTGATTTTATCCCTTCCAATGTGACATAGGGATTTATTCCCTTGTGATATGTGATTGTCATCCCCTGAAACCAAAAATAAGGATGTGATACCACCAGATGTTAATGCCAGAAAAATGCTATAACTGTCCATTAAATGCCAACGAAAGACTAATATTTTGTAAAAACTGTCCAAAAGATGATAAAAATGAAAGATGAACATATATTCAGTGGAGAATATTCAAGAGATATGTGGGATGCGATTAATAAAGCAGACACAGTTGAAGAACTTAAAGATGCTCTATATTTTGTTTGTTGTAGACTACAAGAATTAGAAAGAAAATTTGAAAATGAATTAAATAAAAAGAGGCAATAAATATGCGTTTAGATATATGCCCTATTTGCGGACAAAAAAAGAAACTCTATATAGGAATTAGCGGTATTGGTCTTGTCTGCTCTGATTGTGGTTGTAAATACATGGAAGCAAAGATAGATATATTACAAAATCTACTTAAAAAGTTGGAAGAGAAATAGAATGTGATAAAAGATGGGATTTCCACCAAGTTGGATAACCCAGAATTATTGAAGGTGAAACAAGGATGAAATGTAACTTTCAGTATACATTAGAAAACGATGAAAAAATCTATTGCATGTTAAAAACAGGGTTTTATAACATCTGTGATGAAGAAGACTGTATTTTTATGCAAATTTTAAAGAAAGAAGATGATATAAATGACTTTTGAACCTTTGAAATATGAATGGGTAGTAGTTGAGTGGATAGAGAAGCGAGGAGAAAAAGAAGGTATAGAAGTTATTTCTCCAATTTCTGATGATAGGAAAGAAATAGCCATTGGTTTAAGTGTTGTAACTAAGATACCAAATGAAAATTTTGATATAATTGGTGAATTAGGTGATAATAAATGAAACTTTTGGACTTTGTTATAAAATGCCCAAAATGTGGTTACAAATACAACATTAGAAGACATAATGGTTGCCCTATATGTGGTTTTGGAAAAAGAAAACGCATGTGGAGATGGGGATAAAATGAATCCTGAATCTTCTGATGAATGTATGAGTTGCCCTATTCTTTCTGGTCTTCGTGATGAAAGTTTGTGTTTAAAGTGTTATTCAAAGTCGCTTGTTTGGTATCTGATGAAAAGGAGAGAGGTTTAAATGGATATATTAATCCGTGCAAAACGTGAAAGAGTAGAACATAAATTTGAGGATAAAGTTCCACCAAATACAATATTTTGTTTCTGGTCAGGAATATATCCTTTGGCTACAAAACAAGGTGATAAGGTGATGTTCACTGATGGAAAAACAGTTTATGCTGAAGGAACGATTCTTGGCGTAACAGATGAAGAAGGATTATTATTTTCACCATTGAAACGTGTTAATTATCCTCAACCTAAAAAAGCACCAACAAGAGGTTTTATCTATGTTGAATGATAAGGATGTGATATAGGATGAATCTTGAATTTTATAGATATAAATGGAAAAAAGGTATGGATTCCTTGGAATTTTATCGTAGAATCTTCGAGGATGGATGTATATGAAAGAAAAAGATAATGGCGATATGATAACAGGTCTGATATGCCTTGGTTGTGGTAGGATTACACCTGCAAATGATGCCTTTTGGAGTTTTGTTTTTAAACCAAGGAAAAACAAGCCTCCTCTCTTGTATCTTGTATGTCCTGAATGTCGGTTTATTAATCCTGTAAATGTCAATTACATGGTTATTGAAAAGAAAAAATAGTTTTATTGCCCTACAGAGGCAGTGCATACTGCATATGGATTAACAGCACTTCCTTTTTTTTCTACATCATGAACACAACGATACCAACTAATCTTATTATGTTTTTTACGTTGAGGACAATGATATTTATTCATTTCACTTAAAATCTTCATATTTCTTTCAAAAACACGGTCTTTAACAGACCAATTTTTAGAAGACTTATATATATGTTTATTTTTTTGATATTCCTTTTCAAGAGAGTTACAAATATTCATCTGTATCAATCCAACCCTTTCTATAAATAAAACTAAGTATTTTTTTAGAAGACCATTCCTCTGGATATCTATCTCGATTCACACGATATTCTTCTAAAATTTGTTCAACTTGTTTATTTGTTAATTGATTAAGCATAGCAGAAACAATATCATCACGTCTAACTCTATATTTTTCACTCATTTTATCATTCCTCTTTTGCACAGATTAAATATTTTTTATCAGGATTATTGGTGATACCATCTCCATATTCTATCCGACAATATAATGTATCAAAAATTAAAATTTGAGTTTTTTCATTATCAGTAACAACACTATCTACATCAAAAATTTCAGCAACATCACAACGTTCACGTAAACAAACATTATTAGATAAACAGATATGACAGAGTTTATGATTCTCAGTATTAAAACATTCAATAACAGATATGTCCATTTCACCTAAATTTTTGATAACCCTATCATTCATGTAAAAAACAAATAAAAACAAGTATAAAGAAATTTTGAGGGCTAAAAGGGAAAATCCCATGACGAAGGGTATTTCCCAAATAGGGGTTTAAACCCTCGAAAAAATATTAAGTTTTAATTTTTTTCTTTTTAATAACAAAGATATAGAGGTAAAATTATGAAAAGAATGAGTTCAATACTAATAGTGCTATTGCTAAGTATGACTGTTTTTAGTTCAATAAACGTTCTTTCAACAACAGATGGAATAAACTGGAATAAAATAAGTAAAACACGTTATGCTCAATATCCTAATCCAGAAGGATGGGATGTTTTTGATTGTGACTTTGGTTTTCTTGCAGACGACTGGCTTTGCACAGAATCAGGTAATATCACAGGAATAATATTTTGGGGTTCATGGTATGGAGATATAGACCCTACTTCTATACTTGGATTTGATGTTTATATCTTCTCTGATACTCCAGCAAATGAAAGTATAACAGGATACAGTATGCCAAATGTCACATTATGGAATGAATATTTCCCAATTGAGGATATAGAAATAACTCAAGAAACACCAATGTCAGAAGGATGGTATGACCCATATGAGGATACATATGAGTTAGATAATCATTTAAACTATTACAGATATGATATTATAAACATTTCCTCCCCATTCTATCAAACAAATGGCACAATATATTGGCTTGGAATTATAGCAGAGGTTGATAATGTTTTATATCCCGACCCTCCGTTATGGGGTTGGAAATCAAGTAATAATCATTGGAATGATGACGCTGTATATATGGATAGAGGAGATTGGTATGAATTAAAAGACCCAATTACAACGGAATCATTAGATTTATCTTTTGCTCTTCTTGGAGAAGATGTAGTTCTTGTTGATGATGATTTCACTCCAAGCATAGCAGGATGGAATATTAACCGTTTTTCAAATATTCAAGATGCAGTAGAACATGTGCCTGTAGGTGGAACGGTTATTGTATATGATGGAACATATAATGAAAATGTTAGAATTAACTATTCACTTGATTTAGTAGGTGTATCCTCAAAACCTGCAATAAACGGACAAGATTCCTACAAATCAACGATAGAAGTCATGGCAGATTATGTAAATATATCTAACTTTACAATCAACAATCCAGGTGGTTATTCAAATGGATATCATGGTATTGCTGTTGGTAAAACACAAACAGAATTAACAAGCCAATATCATGTGAACATCTATGATTGTTATATTGGAACAGAAGTTGGAAATGGTATTCTTCTTAGGTCTGGTTCAGATTTAAATGTTTACAGATGTGAAATTAACAATGCACATAGCGATGGAATCTGGTGCGGAGCAGATTATTGCTCAATAATCGACTGCAACATTCATGATGGATTATCAAATGGCATCCAACTATATATGGGAGATAATGTGATAATAGAAGGTAACTCAATACATGATAATTCCATGACAGGTATTAAACTATTTTATGCAAACGGAAATACAATCTATCTAAATAATATATCTAACTCAGGTGCTGAAGGATTATATTGTTGGTCTAATTGTAACAATAATGTAATTTACCACAACAATTTTGTTAATAATAACCCAAATGCTAAAGATTTAAACACTAATTCCAACAAATGGAATATGAGTTATCCTATTTGTGGAAACTATTATGATGACCATGATACATCAGATAACTATTGGGGACCTAATCAAGACCAACCTGGTTCAGATGGAATAGTAGACGGAGGAAGTCTTAATCCTTATTCAACAGGAGGTAATCCTGACTACTATCCATTTGTAAATCCAACAAATGGTTCAAATGCAACACCTATTCCTGCTGTAACTCTTGTATATGTAGATGATGATGCAGACCCAAGTTGGTATGATGCAACACATGTAAAGACTATCCAAGAAGGAATAGATAATGTCACTGCAGGATTTCTTGTAATTGTAGAACCTGGAATTTATACAGAATCTCCGATTATAGATAAACATTTAACCCTGCGAGGAAATGGAACAGTCAATACAGATGTAGAACTACATGGAGAACTCGATATCAAGGAATATTTGAATACACCCTGGATTAATGTTGAAAACATGTATCTTAATGGAACAGGACAGATAAGAGCATTATACATCCGTAGAGCAAACTATGTAAATATAACTGATTGTAAAATATACAGCGATGGAATTTATGTTGTAATGATACAAGGAAGATACTGCACGTTCAAAAATAATACAATAGAACAAGATTATTCTGGTGGCTACATGGTATATTCTTCTACAATATCTTCTTGGACAGAGGGAGATAACACTTTTATTAATAACACGTTTAATGGATTAGAAAAATCAGACCGTGGGTTAACAATCTCAGATGAAACAGGAAACGCATTAATAAAAGATAACATTTTCAACGAATGCAACTATGGATTATATATGACAGTCGGAGGAGGATTAATCTACCATAACCAATTTTACAATAACACCCATCAAGCATATGATTCAACATCAACAAATAGATGGAATGAAACATACGGCACATATCCAAACAATATAATCGGAGGAAACTACTGGAATGACCATAACACCACAGATGATTATCATGGAGTAAATCAAAATCTTTCAGGCTCAGATGGAATAGTAGATGACCCATATTATATAGACAGTGACAGTATTGACTATTATCCGCTTCTCTCTCCACCCTCCAATACTCCTCCTACCATTACAGATGAAAATCCATCAGATGGTCATAAAGAAATGCCAACATCTTTTATATGGCAAGTAAATATTTCCGATGAAGATGGAGATTTAATAGATTGGAGTATTGAATGTAATGGACAATCAAATAGTAGCACTGGTGACACAAGTGGAATAAAAACCCTATTTTTAACTAACTTATCAAAAGCAACTACATATACCGTATATGTAAATGCAACAGATAACACAGATTGGACAAGAAAAACATTTACTTTCGATACAATAGATTCAGAACATATACAATTTTATGAACATCCGTTCAATCCGATATATGGAGAATATATCGGAGATGGTGAAGCATATTACCCCTGCGTAATTTATGATGAAAATAAGTTTTCAGGACACGGTAATTCTTCTT
>Ga0190360_1001922_pt1 | contig 10446 bp, 3 predicted proteins | sample 48721834_MG_FD_161271 | JGI IMG/M metagenome (GOLD analysis project Ga0190360, IMG submission 161271) | Hydrothermal vent microbial mat bacterial communities from Southern Trench, Guaymas Basin, Mexico - 4872-18-3-4_MG | ecosystem: Environmental > Aquatic > Marine > Hydrothermal vents > Microbial... | reverse complement strand
GAGTATGATGCAGCGAGAAATCTGAGGATGCTTGCATTTATATATCACCTTTCTGGGAATTATGAGAATGCGATCGACGTCTATATGCGGATAGTTTCCCTGGATAAGAGGGCGGGCAGATGGAGAGAAGTAGAGAGGGACTACAGAAACATTTCTTATAACTTATATCTTCTAAACGAACCAGCCGATGCATTGGAATATGGTCTGAAGGCCGAGAAGATTCTGAAGCGGTGGAAGATTCCCATGAAATCTCAAAAAGGGAGTTCGCTTCGAATAGAAATACTGGGTTTTTCGATACCCATATGGAGAATGGAGGGAATCGGTGGGGCGCTATCAGAGGGTCTGACCCTTGCAGATGAGGCAGCCCTGCTCTGGGCTCTTTTAAGCAAGAGTCATGAATCTTTGAAGGAATATCTCAGGGCCATCGATTATGAGATGAAGAGACTGGAGATATTTAAGAAGAGAAAGGAGAGGCTGGCACAGAGAATATGTTACAACCGTCTCGGTATGCTTTTCTATAAGATGGGGGACTTTGAGAATTCGTGGAAGTATTTTTATCTCTCATGGGATGAAAATCGAAAGAGAAAGGAGACGAGAGGGGAGAGGATTAATAGTATCAACCTGGCAAATGTTGCCTTGGCAGAGAGTTCAGTATCTGGAATGAGTGAAAAGATTGAAATGGCAATTAAGATTTTAGAAAAAGATATTGAAGATGGAAAAGTAAAGAACGCAAGAGAGAGAATAATAGTCTTTAACATGCTTGGAAGCCTTTGGATGAAAGGTGCAGGGGATAGGGGTGAGGTTGAGGGAGATTTAAGGGGCGAAATAAGTGGTGAGCTTGAAAGGCTTGAGAGCCTAAAGAATGCAGAATACTATTTTGGAAGGGGTCTTGAGATTGCAACCAGGGAGAGGTATCCGCGTGAGAGGGCGATCTTGCTAAAGAATCTTGGGGAACTTGCATGGAGGGCAGGTGATTATAGGAGGGGTATTGCCTGTTTGGAGGAGAGCATCAATATCTTAAAACAGACAGGAGACGAGAACCTACTTTGGCGGGTTATGTATGGAATGGCGAACATGGTCCAGAAGCTGCAGGAGAGAGATTCTCTTTTTGTTGAGAAAGATCCCATCTACTACTACACCAAGGCAATAAATATGCTTGAGGCAACCACAATTGATGAGCAGAGCAGTGATGAGTATCTATCTGACAGTGAGGAGAAGTGGAATCTGTTTGTAGATGCGGCCTTTGCCATGTTGGAGAGAGGCAGGATTGAGGAATCGCTGGAAACGATTGAGAGAGGAAGAGAGAAACAGATCGCAGATATTATTGTCAAGTATCCTTTAGAGTTTAAACTCGAGCGGCACAAGATAGCATGGGGAAATATGAGATTTCTCCGTTCCAGGTTGAACAGATTGAGGAGAGATCTGGCATGCAGAGACTCCACAGGTAAGGATTTGTCATATATTAATGAAATAAAGAGACAGATAGATGATTTTGAAAAAGAGTACAGGAATCGGCTGAAAGAGTTGAGAAGTGAAGATGAGGTGCTGGCATATCTGTGTGGTGCAGAACCTGTCGATCTTAAAAAAATAATGAAGATATTGCCGGATAATTGTGTTGCAGTGTCCTATTTGCTGGGTTCAAAGGAAGGTGCAGCATGGATTATCAGGCCCGACACAATAGAGGTTGTATTTCTCGATGCTGATGCACACTCCATTTCCAGAGAAGTGGACGAGCTTGTGTTTAAAATAAAAAACGACACGCTCATCAGCCAGGTGAGCGTAAGGCTTTATGAGAGAATTTTAAGGCCGCTTGTGCCATTAATAGGTAATAAGGATCTTGTTATCATAATACCTGATGGGATTTTATGGAATGTTCCCTTTGGTCTTCTTTCTGATGGGAATAAATATTTTCAGGATAGCCATGAGATTGTTTATGTACCGAGCCTGTCTCTCTACAGACTGGCTTTTAAAAGACGGAGGGTCAATCAGGAAAATGGACTGGTTGTTGGAAGGAGGAGTGATAGCGGTCCTTATAAAGGAATGATGCAGTTGACTTCAAAGATGAGGTTTGTTGAGAAGACGTTGGTAAACGATAACATGTTTAAAGAGACTCTTATGTCGGCAGATGTGATTCATCTTGAGGGCAGGCTTGAGTATGACAACACAAGACCATTGAAATCAACCATTCATTTATCTTCCAGAGGTGGCAGAATTGTTGCCCATGATGTTTTTTCAATGGATATAAGGGCAAGTCTCTTATCACTTTTTTCAGGAGATTATCATATTCATAAAGATGTTCCCTTTTTCCATGGATTTCTTTATGCGGGAGTGCCCACAATCATTGTCAGCCAGTGGCCTGTAAAGGGTGAGCAAAGAGATCTTTTTTTGAGATACTTTTATGGATACTTGGGTCATATGAGTGCATCAAGGGCCGTGAAGATGGCAAAGATAAGGGTCAGGGAGAGATTTCCAGCAGCTGTAGCATGGGCAGGATTCCGTTTGATTGGTTATACAGGTATGGAGCCTGATGATAAGATCAGGTTTGCAAGAGAGAATCTAATGAGCGTTATTAAAAATGGATTTGGTTATGAAAAGGAGCAAGAGTATAAAGAAGCCATAAAATTTTATCAGCAGGCACTGGATTTAGCACTGGCAATGGATGATTCTGTAATGATCAGGAGGATACGCTATCTTATTCTTAGGGCGAGTAAAAATGGGGGATTGTGGTCAGATGCAATTCCAAACCAGAAGGTCTTGCTTCTGCAGGCAAGGCAGAGGGGTGATTATAAAGAGATAATGATGAATCTTAACAATCTTGTTACACTATATTTTAAAAACAATGATTATGACAGTGCTGCAGTGGCCGAACTAGAAATAATAAGTTTGATATCAAAACAGAAGAATCTTAGAGAGGTTGCTCTTCATTATGAGCAGCTTGCATTTATTTTTGAGGCAGCAAGAAGATACGATGATGCCATTGAATCGATCCAGAAGGCACTTGATATATACATTGAAAATAGTGATAGTTTAGGCATGGGAAGGGCACTAATAAGGAGGGGAAGATTTGAGTTGGAAAAAGATAGGTATTGGGAGGCGAGGAGGGATCTTTTGCATGGAATTTCAGTTTTGAAATCATTTTCAGACCTGATGAGAAGAGAAAGAATAGAGATGGCTGCAGGTTATCAACTTCTTGGCGTGGCCTGTGAAAAGCTTACAAAATATATTGACGCATTGAAATACCAGCAGAAGAGCAGTGAAATCTACAACGAGCTTAATATGAGAGAGCATATTGCACAAACGTTACAGCACAGTGCAAATGTTTACTGTAAGATTGGCGATTACAGAAATGCCCTATCATATCAGAAAAAGGCAATAGAGGTTTTCAGACAGATGGATAACAAAAAGATGCTGGCAGTTGCAAAGAGTACAATGGGATTGATTTATCTTGGACTCGGAGATTTTACAAAGGCAGCCAGATTTGAGGATCAGGCTCTGGACATAGCAGAAGAAAATCAATTCATGGAGGATCAGGCGACAGTACTGAAGAACATGGGGCTTGTGGCCATTCAGCAGAAGGATTTTATTAAGGCCTATGAGGCATTCAGGAGAGCAGGAGTTATTGATTCGACACTCGGTTTCAGGAGGGGCCTAGCATACGATTGCAGAAACATGGGAGATCTTCTCGTACGCATGGATCGGGCAGAAGAGGGGATAAATTTTCTTAAGAGGGGGCTGTCCCTTTCCAGAATGATAGATGATAAGCGAAATGAAATCTATTCTCTCTACAGCCTTGGCAGCGTAAATGTTTTGGCAGGAAACAAAAAGGAGGCACTCAGGTATCTCGATAGCGCAAGAGTAGAGGCTGAGAGGTATATTGTGCCTGAGATAAAATGGAGGATTCACAAACAACTTGGCGGCCTGTTATCAAAGATGAGAAGGGATGAACAGGCAATGTCAGAGTATCGTGCAGCAGTCGATATAGTAGAGAAGATGCGTGGAGAGCTCAAGGTAGAGGCATTCAAACAGGGATTTCTGGATGACAAGATGGATCTCTATATTGATGTGATAAGATATCTGGATCGACGCAATATGGTTGCAGAAGCATTCAATTTTGTTGAGAGGGCCAGGTCGCGAAATTTCATTGATCTACTTGCTAATAAGAGCATAGTTTTAGCCAGGGCGCAGGATGAGATGCTGGATAAAGAGAGGAGGATAAGACTCGAAATTAGGGAGATTCAGGATCGACTGAACTTGTTGTATAGAAGTGGAGAGAGCAGTAAAAGCAAGACAGATATGATTGCTGCCCTTGAAGATACACTGCAAGAGAGGAGGAGAGTCTACGAGCAGCTGCTCATCTCGATTCAGGAGAGGAATCCAGAGCTTGCCTCTTTTATTGATGTTCGACCTTATAGAGAAGAGAGAATCAAGGCAATGATTCCAGATTCGACCCTGCTTGTTGAGTACTTTTTAACAAATGAGTCGATCTTTTGCTGGGAACTCTGGCGTGACGGGATAGAGTTAAACAGGATCGATGCTTCCATGGACGAGATTCGGGATATGGTAATAAGATTTAGAGAGAACATTGAGGCACATCTTACTTCAGATGTAGAGAGTAAGATGCTCTACAAAATTTTAATCAAACCCCTGGAGAAACGTTTTAGCTCTAAAAGCCACGTTGTCTTTATTCCACACAATATACTGCATTATCTTCCATTTTCTGCTTTAAAGGATGAAAATGGAAAGTATTTATTAGAAAAGGTTTCGATCTCTCTGTCACCGAGTGCAACTGTTCTTGGCTATTGTCTGGAAAAGGGGGATAAGAAACACTCCTCACCAGATAAGTGGCGTGTGGTTGCTTTCAGCAACCCTGACCTTGGAAGCAGCATTTATGATCTTCCATTTGCAGAGAAGGAGGTTAGAACGCTGAGGCGAACATTTAAAAATGTATCTGCATTTTTCAGGAAAGATGCAAGTGAAAATGCTGTAAGAAAAAATGTCGCAGGATATGATGTGATCCATTTTGCATGTCATGCAACCTATGAGCCCGAGGCACCGCTGTTTTCCGCCTTGCTCCTGTCTAAGGAGGGGGATTATGACGGTCGACTGGAGGCACATGAAATCTTTGGTCTGAAATTGGACTGTTCTCTTGTGATGCTGAGTGGGTGCGAAACAGGATTGGCAAGAGTTACAAAGGGGGATGAGGTTATAGGACTGGCGAGAAGTTTCATTTTTGCAGGAACACCATCTATTGTTACGAGTCTGTGGAAGGTTGATGATCTTGCCACAGCAGTAATGGTAAAGAGGTTTTATAGGTATCTCAGAAGAGGGTATTCGCGTTCAGAGGCTCTCAGGATGGCTCAGCTTGTGGTCATGAGGAGTGTGGACAGCCATCCTGCTGCATGGGCCGCATTCTGTTTAACAGGTGATTTTAGATGAATTAATATGGAGGAAGCAATATGAAGGTTGTAGGTTTTAATGGCAGTGCAAGGAGGGACGGTAATACAAAACTGCTCATAGAGATAGTAATGAAAGAGCTGGAGAAGGAGGGGATCAAGACAGAGATTGTCCAGATGGCAGGTGAGGATATTAGGGGATGCAGAGCATGCTATCAGTGTCGAGTAAACAAGAACAGGAGGTGTTCAATAGAGGAGGATGCAGTCAATGATTATATTGAAAAGATGATCGAGGCAGATGGAATAGTTCTTGGCTCCCCAACATATTTTACAGATGTAACTGCCGAAATGAAGGCTCTGATAGACAGGGCCGGTTTTGTTGCGCGTGGTAACGACCATATGTTTAAGGGTAAGGTAGGGGCTGCAGTAGTTGCTGTCAGGAGAGCAGGTTCATTACATGTTTTTGACACAATCAACCATTTTTTCCTCATAAGCCAGATGATTGTGCCTGGATCGACATACTGGAATCTTGGAATTGGAGGAAAGGCGGGTGATGTGCAGTCAGACGATGAGGGAATTGAAACCATGAGAGTGCTTGGCCAGAATATGGCATGGCTGTTAAAGAGGATTAAAAGATGAGAGGTGATGGGAAAAAGAGCGGGGGAGACAGGATTTTTAGAGTTATCTGGGAAGACTTCCATAAAAGCGAAATCAGGAGTAAGATCCTGCAGGAGTTGAATGAGATATATGAATTTTACCTCGACCGAGCTACAAAAGAAAAGCTTGAATCAATGGGGCGTATCAAGAGGTGGTTCGCGAGGAATCTATTTATTTTAAAGAGTCTAATTTTGAAACTTTCACCTGCAAGAAGGGTGCTGCTTGTCATTAGTTTAATCTTCGTACTGGGCGGTTTTCGAATATCACACAATAGTTACTCCTTAGAATTTAAGGTTGTTGGTTATATTATTTTGCTTTTAATATTGACTCTGGAGCTGAAGGATAAGCTGCTTGCAAAGTATGAACTCGAGGCTGGCAGGGTTGTGCAGAATGCCTTGATTCCGCAGAGTTGTCCTGAATTGAGTGGATGGGAGATATGGCTTTTTAATAGACCTGCAAATGAAGTTGGTGGAGATCTGGTGGATTATATTGCAGAGGATGATGGAAGGCTCTGTCTCATTCTTGCAGATGTTGCTGGCAAGGGGCTGGGTGCGGCATTGTTTATGGCAAAACTTCAGGCCACTGTTCGTGCGATAGCTCCAGGATTGAAGTCTCTAAGCAGGCTTGGCCAGAAGCTAAACGAGATATTTTGTCGTGACGGCATGCCTACAAGGTTTATATCATTTATATGCATTGAGATATTAAGGGATTCTGATAATCTGAGAATATTAAATGCCGGACACATACCGCCTGTTGTGTTGGATGAGGGAGAAATAGAGTTTCTTGATAAGGGCGGACCTGCACTTGGACTAATTCCAGGCTCTTCATTTTTTGAGCAGAGGATAAGGGTAAAGGAGGGAGGAATGATTCTTGTTTATTCGGATGGTTTGACAGAGGCAAGGGATGCGAATGGAAAATTATTTGGTGAGGAGAGACTATTTAAAGTTTTCTCAAAGATGAACACTTTATCGGCAATAGAGGCCGGAGAAAGCCTTGTTTCAGAGGTAGAAAAACATCGGGGAGATGCTGCCCAGAGCGATGATCTCTCAATGATTTTGCTGAAAAGGAGTTGCAGAATATCTCTAAAATAGCTATACTATAAGATAAATTTAAACATTTTATTGGAGGAGTAGTCATGAAACATCTATCAAGATTTGTTATTGTTTTGCTGCTTTTTATATCTGTAGCAGAGGGGGCAAAAGATAGTGGAAAGGGGGAAATATCATCAAACATTTTTTCAGGATTAAGGTTTCGTTCTATTGGTCCGGCATTTGCTTCTGGAAGGATTTCGGATTTTGCAGTAAATCCGGATAATCCAAGTGAGTATTATGTTGGAGTGGCCTCTGGCAACATATGGAAAACAGAGAACAGGGGCACAACTTTCAGGCCGGTATTTGAGAATTATGGATCGTATGCTATTGGATGCCTTGCAATGGATCCAAACAATCACCATGTTGTATGGGCAGGTACTGGAGAGAACAACAGTCAGAGGGCACTCGGATACGGAGACGGTGTATATAAGACCACAAATGGTGGAAGGACATGGAAGAACATGGGGTTGAAAAACAGCCGCCAGATCGGAAAGATTTTAATAGATCCACGAAATTCAGACGTGGTCTATGTTGCTGCAGAGGGTTCTGTATGGGGGCCTGGTGGTGAAAGAGGGCTGTACAAGACGACAGATGGTGGCAGGACATGGACAGCAGTATTGACAATAAGTGAGAATACAGGTGTGTCTGATATTGTGATGGATCCCAGAGATCCCGATGTGATCTATGCTGCCTCTCATCAACGAAGAAGACACGTATTTACAAAGATAGATGGAGGGCCGGAGACTGCAATTTATAAGACAACCGATGGAGGAAAGAGTTGGGAGAAATTAAAATCGGGTCTTCCGCATTGTGATATGGGTGCAATCGGGCTTGCAATATCGCCAGTCAATCCCGACTATATTTATGCAGTTATCGAGGCACAGAGAGGTGCGGGCGGTTTCTTCAGGTCGACCGACAGGGGTGCTACATGGAGGAAGATGAGTTCACAGGTTTCTACAAGCCCTCAGTACTATAATGAAATTTTTTGTGATCCTGTGGATGTAGACAAGGTCTATTCAATGGATACGATCGGAAAGGTCAGTGAGGATGGAGGGAAAACTTGGAGACCGATTGGTAATAACAAACGTCATGTAGATGACCATGCCCTGTGGGTAGATCCGGATGATACCAGACATCTATTAATTGGCTGCGATGGTGGTATATATGAGACCTATGATGAAGGAAAGAGCTGGAGGCACATCTCAAATCTACCTGTTATCCAGTTCTATAGAGTTACCGTGGATAACACTCTTCCATTTTACTATGTCTATGGCGGCACCCAGGACAACAACAGTATGGGTGGACCTTCGAGAACGATATGTTCGCAGGGAATCCTGAACTCAGACTGGTTTGTTACATGTGGAGGGGATGGATTCTGGTCTGCTGTTGATCCTGCTGAACCAAACATAGTTTATTCAGAATCTCAATATGGTGGAATGGTGCGGTATGATCGAAGGAGTGGTGAATCTATAAACATTAAACCACAACCAAGAAAGGGAGAATATACATACCGCTGGAACTGGGATACACCACTCTTTGTGAGTCCCCATTCAAATACAAGATTGTACTGTGCAGCAAACAAGGTATTCAGGAGCGAGGACAGAGGAAACTCATGGGTTGTTATCAGTGATGACCTTACACGTCAGATAGATCGAAACAAGCTTCCTGTTATGGGAAGAGTATGGAGCATAGATGCTGTTGCAAAGAATGCATCTACATCGCTCTATGGAACTATTGTGTCGCTGGCAGAATCGAGACTACAGGAGAATCTGATTTATGCTGGAACGGATGACGGTCTGATACAGGTTACAGAGGATGCAAAAACATGGACAAAGATAGAGAAGTTCCCAGGAGTGCCTGAGTTGACATATGTAAGCGATATCTGCCCATCAAAACATGATGCTAATGTAGTGTTTGCAACCTTTAACAATCATAAGAGGGATGATTTTAAACCATATGTTCTAAAGAGTACGGACAAGGGCAGGACGTGGAAATCTATTTCCAACAATCTGCCTGAGAATTGTCCCGTTCATTCTATTGAGCAGGATTTTGTTAATCCAGATCTTCTTTTTCTTGGCACAGAATTTGGGTTATTCTTCTCAATTGATGGAGGAGACAGATGGATTAAGCTGAAGTCTGGACTTCCAACGATTTCTGTTAAGGACATCGCCATTCAAGAAAGGGAGAGCGATCTTGTGCTGGCAACATTTGGTCGAGGTTTCTATATTCTAGATGATTATTCACCGTTAAGATATTTTAATAGCGATTTATATAAAAAGGATGCTTATCTTTTTCCGATCAAGGATGCACTTCTCTTTGTCCCCAGTTCTGGCAAGTATGGTCAGGGATCAACACTCTATGCTGCCAAGAATCCGCCAGTGGGGGCGGTGTTTACATACTATTTGAAGAAAACCCCGAAGACTCTCAGAGAGAAGAGAAAGGAGAAGGAGAGAAGATTGAGAAAAGAGGGCAAACCCATTCCCTATCCAACATGGGATCAGCTTAGAAAGGAGGAGAATGAGGAGAAGCCGTATCTGTTGTTTACAATCTTTGATGATGAGGGTAATATTGTTCGCAAGGTAACAACATCACCGAAGAAGGGGATTAACAGGGTTGTATGGGACTTCCGTACCGAGGCCACAAGGCCAGTGAGACTTGGCACTAAGTTTAATCCTGTTGGAGGGGGAGGTGGTGGTTATCTTGTCAGACCTGGCCAGTATAAGGTTTCGATGTCTATCAGTGTCAATGGAGAGATTACAGAACTTATCGGGCCAACATCATTCAAAGTAGTTTCGCTCAATAACACAACACTTCCAGCAAAAGATCGCAAAGAGCTTGAAGATTTTCTGAAAAACGCTGGAGAGCTCTACAGGGTAGTTCAGGGATGTATCAATGAGGCAGGTGAGCTTTCACAAAGACTCGAAGCAATCAAACAGGCGATACACAGAACACCAACGGCTCCTGGTGAGTTAATGGAGAGGGTAAGGAAAATGGAGCAGAGGCTGCAGAAACTCATGCTTGTACTCAATGGTGATCCAATAATAAGGAGATATAATGAAAATCCACCCACATCGATATCAAACAGATTGAGAATTCTTACTCGCACTCATTTTCGATCCACAGCACCGATTACAAAGAATGAAAGAGAAGCATATAGAATAATAAAAGAAGAGTTCACACCATGCTATGAGGCGTTAAAAGAGCTTGTCATGAGCGAACTGCCTGAGCTGGAAAGGGCCATGGAGCAGGCACATGTTCCATGGACTCCAGGCCGTCTTCCAGACTGGAAGTAGAAGTACAATTTA
>Ga0190360_1001921_pt1 | contig 10447 bp, 10 predicted proteins | sample 48721834_MG_FD_161271 | JGI IMG/M metagenome (GOLD analysis project Ga0190360, IMG submission 161271) | Hydrothermal vent microbial mat bacterial communities from Southern Trench, Guaymas Basin, Mexico - 4872-18-3-4_MG | ecosystem: Environmental > Aquatic > Marine > Hydrothermal vents >... | reverse complement strand
GAAAAGCAGATAGAATCAGAAGAAGAGAAGACCAAACTAGGTGTAGAAGAAGAGATTAGTGATGTTAGCAATGTTGAAAAAGAGTTAGATTTAGGAGAGCTAGAGAATATTGATAAAGAGCTTGAAGAAATAAATTGGTAATATTTATATAACAAAAAATTATCTTCTTTTTATGATAGAAATAGATGGTTCATTCTTAGAAGGTGGAGGGCAGATAGTAAGGACAGCCTTAGCTATCTCTACTGTTATTCAAAAGCCATTTTGTGTTTTTAATATAAGGAAAGGAAGGCCTAAATCAGGTTTAAAAAATCAACATCTCTATTGCATTAAGGCTTTAGAGAAGCTATGTAATGCAAAGACAGAAGGAGCAGAGCTTGGTTCTATGAAACTGAAATATGTTCCAGGAAAGATTAAAGGTCAAACTATTTCTATTGATATTGGTACTGCTGGTTCTGTAACCTTATTGTTACAATCGTTGCTCTTACCAGCTTTTTTTTCTAATTCAAAGGTTAGATTTAAGATTAGCGGAGGGACAGATGTTCAATGGAGCCCACAGTTTGACTATTTTGCGAATGTGGTCATTCCTCAATTACAAAGATTTAGTGAGATGATAGAAATATCTCTAGTAAAGAGGGGCTATTATCCAAAAGGTGGTGGTAAGGTAGATATAAAAATCAAACCAAAATTTAGTTTAGAAAAAATAAAAGAAGCACCTCAGATTAATCTTATAGAACAATATAATTTAATTCAAATAAAAGGAATCTCCCATGCAAGTCTAGATTTACAAAAAGCACAAGTAGCTGAAAGACAAGCAAGATCAGCAAGAATTGCTTTAGGTAGATTCAATTGTCCGATTAATATTAGAACTGAATACCGTGAAACCCTATCAACTGGAAGTGGAATTACTCTTTGGGCTATATTCTCAAAGGACCTAGATGAGATAGACATTTTTAATCCAATAAGGATTGGTGCTGATGCCTTAGGTGAGAGAGGTAAAAGGGCCGAGGATGTCGGAAAAGAGGCAGCAGATAAACTGATTCAGGAAATCAATTCTAAAGCTCCTGTTGATTCCCATTTGGCCGATAACCTAATACCCTTTTTGGCTTTATTTGGGGGTAGAATAAAGGTAAGCAAAATAACGCCCCATACATTAACAAATATTTATACATGTGAACAATTTCTAGGTAAGATTTTTGAACTTGACGAGGATAAAAAAATAATAAGACAACTATATTTTAAACACCAAAACTTTTTTAAATAGTTTTGTTTTCTTTGTTTTAATGATTCAAATAGGGTTATGAGGTGTAAAAATGAAAACAATAGATGAATTAAAGAATGAGCAAGGACAGCTTGATTCAAATGCTATAAAATATATAATACCATATGACACGCCATTCCTTATGATAGACAAGGTATTGAGTTTAGATAAGACAAAGATAGTTGCGATAAAGAACACATCCGCGAATGAATATTACTTTAAGGGGCATTTTGCAGGTTTTCCTATTATGCCTGGTGCTTTGATAGTGGAAGGAATGGGTCAAGCAGCAACATTGCTTGTAAGATATAACATAGAAAATCACTGGGAAAAAGAGGTACTGGCATACAGGATAAAAGATGCTAAATTCTCGGCTCCAACATTCCCTGGAGATACAATAAAATATGAGATAACACTTCTTGGTAAGGATGACAGGGGTGCTTTACTTTCTGGGAAGGCCATAGTTAATGAAAAAGTTGTGGCAGAGGCAACAATGATGTTGGCGGTAGTTGATAGGCGGGAGTTTAGAATAAAAGCATCTCCTGTTTATAAGTGATTAATCATGAAGAGGTATGTAAAGGGCGTTGGTATGACTAAATTCAGTGTAGAATCAAGAACTACACAAGACATGGCTATTGAAGCCATAAGTCTTGCTTTAGATGATTCTAACCTTAACATAAATGATATTGAAGCTGTTGTTGTTTCAACAGTCGACACAAAAGTAAATACTGAAAGGCAGAGACATTATCCTGCTGTTCTTTCAAGTCTGCTAAAGAGAAAGATGCCTATTATCAGGGTTCCAGCTGTTTGTGGTGGGGGTGGTGCTGCATTTTGGACAGCATTAAGACTAAAATACAATAATATCCTTGTTATAGGTGTTGATAATGTGTTAGCAGGGCCTACACCAATAATCACAAAAGAGATTATGAACGCTGGAGAAAATCTCTGGGAACAAGAAGAGGGGCTTAATTTTCCTGGACAAAATGCACTAGTTGCTCAGCAACATATGTTAAAATACGGAACTACGCATGATGACTTGGCTTTAATATCCTATAAAAACCACCTTCATGGTAGCATGAATCCTAAAGCAAGATTTTATGGTAAAAAGGTAACTCTAGAAGAAATAAAGAAGGCACCAATCATAGCTTCACCATTCAATTTATATGATTGTTCAATATCTGTAAATGGGGCTGCAGCTGTTGTAGTATCAAGGGATAAAACAGACATTAAGGTTATAGGGTCTGCCCTAGCTACGGATTATTTACCTCCATTTGAGAGGCCTGATATAACCACATGGCAATCAAGCGTAGAAGCTGGAAAAAAGGCATTTAAGGAAGCAGGAGTAGAACCAAGCGATATAGATGTGGCAGAAATCCATGATGCGTTTACAATTGTTGAACTTATATCATATGAAGACCTTGGATTTTGTAAGAAAGGAGAAGGCGGAAAACTGGTAAGAGATGGTTATGTAAACCTTGATGGAAAAATGCCTGTAAATACATCTGGGGGATTAAAGGCAAGAGGCCACCCCATATCTCCTACTGGAGTTGCCCAAATTGTTGAGATTGTTGACCAGTTAAGGGACAGATGTGGTGACCGTCAAGTTAATAATCCAAAAATAGGTTTAACCCAAAATATAGGTGGGGCTGGAGGTACAGCAACTGTTCATATTTTTAGAAAAATAGCGGGATGATAAAGATGGCAAAGATAATAAGGTGGATATGCGAGAAATGTAATAAGAAATGGATTTATCCAATAAGTAGGTGTCTATATTGCAATGGGGAAATAAAAAAGCAGATAGGTATGAAAATAAAGGTTATAGGATTCACAAGGATTCACATTCCGTGCCCTCCACATCCAATAGTACCCTACAATGTTCTTCTTCTGGAAGATGAATATGGGAATAGAATGCCAAAAAAAACAATAAAGGATTACAATATAGGGGATACATACGAAGATATTCCATCTAAGGAAGAAAATGCAATAGCAATAACAAAGATAAAATATGATGTTTATGAAGCTGTTAAAGAAGCATTAGAGCTGATAGGGGATATTGAAGTAGATAGGACAAACAAAATACTTATTAAACCAAATTTGAGTATTCCTGGGTATCCATATCTTGGTATTGGAACGCATCCAGAAGTAATGAGGGGTTTATTGCGATACTTAATTGAAAGAGGAGCTAATCCAAAGAATATAACAATAGCTGAGCAAAGCTTCTTCTTTCCATTTGATAAGGCTATTGCAAAATCAAGAATCAATCAAATAGTAAAGGAGTTTGGTGTCAACCTGGTTGATTTAAGTAAAACAGAGTTCATAGAGAAAAAAGAGAGGGAATTTGTATTTAGGGTGTCTAAGATAGTTTATGATTTTGATTTGATTTTTAATGTGCCTGTTATTAAAACAGATATGTTGCTTGGTATAGACGGGGCGTTTGAAAATCTAACGAGATTTTTATCTAAGGAAAACTTTAATGAGTTTGTAAGGGATATTAAAAAAGCTATAGGTGCTCTTGCTGTTTTACCTAACATATTACCAAGGTTTATCACGATAGGGGATGGAACCATAGGTATGCAGGGTAATGGTCCAGCAGAACATGGTGAGCCAGGATTCTATAATATGATATTTGCAGCGAGAAATCCAGTTGTACATGATAAAATTGTACAGGAGGTATTATGTTTAAGAAGACTACCTTATGTTGAGTTAGCAGGAAAACTTGGTATTGGTGAATATGAAGTATCAAAGATAAAAGTTATTGGAAATGAGTTAGATGCTGTTAGGAGGGATATAAAACAACCAATAGGCTCAAAGCTAATTAAAAAGGACTAAGATGTACATAAAAGGAGTTGGTATGACCAAATTTGGTATTTCTGGCAAGTTCTCACAGATGTTAGCATATGAAGCTACATTAGAAGCATTAAATGATGCGGATATTAACTTTAAGGATATAGATGCTGTTGTTTGCTCTAGTTTAGAGTGGTTCTTCTCAATAGAAAAACAGAGGCACTTTGCAGCTTTGTTGGCTTCTGTTTTCAAAACCCATAAGCCAATAATTCGAGTGCCTGCTGCCTGTGCTGGTGGTGGCGCTGCCTTATGGGTAGCACAACAATTAGGTTACGACAATGTATTAGTTGTTGGAGTAGAAAAACTGATGACATGCAAATCGGAAAGTATAACAGATGAATTTATGATGGCTGCTGAGAGCAAATGGGAGCAAGTAGAGGGGCTTAATTTTCCTGGGCAAAACGCACTAGTTGCTCAACAATATTTGGAAAAATATAAAAAAACGACTACAGAACATTTGGCTTTAATCTCTTTTAAGAATCACTCAAACGCATTACTAAATCCAAAAGCGAGATTTTATGGTAGAAAGGTAACTCTAGAAGAAATAAAAAATTCTCCAATAATATGTTCCCCGTTAAGACTCTATGATTGTTCAATATCTGTTGATGGAGCAGCTGCATGTGTTGTTACAAATGAAAAAACAGATATCAAAATAATTGGTTCTGATTTATGTGCTGAATACCTACCAACATGGGAAAGGGAAGATAGCCTTAGATGGGAGGGAACAATTATTAGCTCCAAAAATGCGTTCAACCAAGCAGGAGTAGAACCAAGTGATATAGATGTGGCAGAAATCCATGATGCGTTTACAATTGTTGAGCTGATAGCTTATGAAGACCTTGGATTCTGTAAGAAGGGAGAGGCTTATAAAAAAATTGAAGAGGGTTATTTTAATCTTGATGGAAAGATGCCTGTAAATACATCTGGGGGATTAAAAGCAAAGGGACATCCTGTCTCTGCAACCGGATTAGCCCAGATATATGAAATAGTAAAACAGCTTAGGGGGGAGGCTAAGGATAGGCAGGTTTCAAAAGCGAAGATAGGGCTAGCCCATAATATCGGTGGGGCAGGAGGAACTGTTACTTGTCATATCCTAAAGAAAATCTGTGGTTAAAAATTAAAGGTGATAAAAATGGGTTTAAAAGGAAAAAATGCTTTAATAACAGGTTCTGCAAGGGGATTGGGAAAAGAAATGGCTCTAACATTAGCAAAGGAAGGTTGTAATATAATAGTTAATGACTTGGAAGATATGAAAGAAGAAGCGATAAAAACAGTGGAAGAGATAAAAAAACTAGGTGTAGAGTCTGATTTTGTTCCTGCAGATGTATCTGATTTTGAGAGTTGTAAAAAGATGGCTGAAACAGTAAAGCAAAAATTTGAAAAAGTTGACATACTGATAAACAATGCAGGCATAACGAAAGACAGAACATTAAAAAAGATGGTCCCGGATGAATGGTACCCAGTGATTAATGTAAATCTAAATAGCCTATACAATGTAACCCATAATATATTGGAACTAATACCAGAAGGAGGGAGAATAATCAATATAAGTTCGGTAGCAGGTATAGCAGGAAATTTTGGACAAACGAATTATGCAGCAACAAAAGCGGGGGTGATTGGATTTACAAAATCGTTAGCAAAAGAAGTAGGCAAAAAAAAGATTACTGTCAATGCTGTTGCACCTGGTTTTATTAAGTCACCTATGACTGATAAAATACCAGTAGAGTTATTAGCAAATATTATTGAACTAATACCATTGAAAGAAATGGGGCAACCGGAAGATGTTGCTAATGCTGTAAAGTTTCTTGCTTCAGATGAAGCAAGATACATATCTGGCACTGTATTAAGGGTTGATGGAGGAATTGCTTTGTAACATAAGAAAGTTAAAGCAATATTTATAAAGCAATTAAAATTTGTGATTTTAGGGGATATCATGAATTTTGATTTTACACCAGAACAATTGGCAATAAAAAAAATGATTAGAGAATTCGCTGAATCAGAGATAAAACCATACGCGGAAGAGATTGACAAGGAAAAGAAGTTTCCTGAAAAACAATTAAAAAAACTAGCTAAGCTAGGGATAATGGGAATGACAATCCCAGAGGAATACGGTGGAAGCCAAATAGATTGTGTATCACAAACAATAATAATGGAAGAGTTAAGCAGGGTTTGTAACTCAACTGCTGTTTCTTTTGGTGCTCACACAAGTTTGGCATGTAACCCAATAACAAACTATGGGACAAAAGAACAAAAGGAGAAATACCTACCATTACTTGCTTCTGGGAAGTATCTTGGTGCTTTCTCTTTAACAGAGCCAAGTGCTGGTTCTGACGCAGCAAATATACAAACAACGGCTATAAGGGACGGGGATGAATATATCATAAATGGTTCTAAAATATTTATAACAAATGGTGCAAAGGCAGATCTAGTAAATGTTGTTGCAATGACAGACAAAGCAAAAAAACATAATGGGATTTCTATTTTTATTGTTGAAACAAAGACTCCTGGTTTTGAAGTAGGAAAGATTGAGGATAAGTTAGGACTATGCGGTTCTTGTACAGCAGAACTTGTATTCAAGGATATGAGAGTTCCAAAAGAAAACTTATTAGGAGGAATAGAGGGGCAGGGTTTCAAACAAACTATGTGGACATTGGACTCTGGTAGAATCGGTATAGGCGCCCAAGGGGTTGGTATTGCACAAGCTGCTTTTGATGAATCACTAAAATATGTGAAAGAAAGAGAACAATTTGGAAGAAAACTGTTCAAATTCCAAGCCATACAATTCATGCTTTCTGACATGGCAATGAAAATAGATGCTGCAAGGTTATTATGCCTAAGAGCAGCAGATATGAAAGAAAAAGGAAAAAGGTATGTTAAAGAGGCTGCCATGGCAAAGTTGTTTGGTAGTGAGGTAGCAATGGAAGTAACAAGAAAGGCTATACAGATACATGGAGGATACGGATTTACTAAGGATTATCCTGTAGAACGATTCTATAGAGATGCAAAAATTACGGAAATATATGAAGGCACATCCGAAATCCAAAGGCTAGTTATAGCTGCAGAACTGTTGGGAAGAGGTTTCTGAAGATGAGAATAATAGTGTGTATTAAACAAGTTCCAGATACTAATGAAGTTAAAATTGACCCAAAAAAAGGTACGCTAATTAGAGAGGGTATCCCTACGATTATGAATCCTGAAGATAAACATGCATTGTTGGAAGCAATAGAGATTAAGAATAAAACAAAAGGTAAGGTCATAGCACTCTCAATGGGGCCTCCACAAGCAGAGGAAGTATTAAGAGAGGCTCTAGCTTTAGGTGCAGATGAAGCAATATTGCTTTGTGATAGAGCTTTTGCTGGTTCTGACACATGGGCTACAGCTAATGCTTTGGGAACAGCTATAGAAAAGATAGGCAACTATGATTTGCTGCTGTTTGGCAGACAGGCTATTGATGGTGATACAGCCCAGGTAGGTCCGCAAACAGCAGAATTTCTTAGTATCCCTCAGATAACTTATGCCAGAAAAATTGAGATTAAAGACAATAGTGTGATAGTAGAAAGGCAAATGGAAGATGGCTATGAGATTATAAGAGGTAACTTACCTTGCTTAATAACCTGTACTTCAGATATTAATGAAATAGAATACCCAACATTAAGAGGGATAAAGCAAGCCTACAGAAATAAAAAAGTAAAGGTATGGAGTGCAGATGATATAAAAGCAAATAAATCAAAAATAGGTTTGCTAAACAGCCCTACAAGGGTAAAAAGAATATTCACACCTCAACCAAGGGGTCAAGGTCAACTTCTTAGAGGCCCAACAAAAGAGGTAGTGAAAAAAATTGTTAATCTGCTAAAAGAGAAAGAACTAATACGGGCGTTTTAGATGAAAGTAAAAATATCTCCAATATGTCCTGAATCAAGTCTTAACCTAGGTGGTGTTATATTAATAAGGGGAGAAGACTTCAAAGAAGTTCCAGATATTCCTGAAGTCAGGAATGCTGTTGATAAGGGGTACTTAGAGGTACTAAAAGAAGAGAAGAAAAAAACAAAAAGTGTGAAAAAAGAAGGTAGCGAGGTATTGGTGTTTGCAGAACAAAGAAATAATAAAATTGCTAGGGTTGTTTTTGAACTTTTAGGAAAGGCGAGGGAACTTGCAGATAAATTAAATGTGAAACTAGCTACAATTCTATTGACAGAGAAAGACAACGGATTATCTAACCAATTAATCCAATATGGTGCTGATAGGGTTTATTTAGCGGAGAACTCCTTACTTAAGAACTATCAAACTGAGTTGTATACCAAAGTCATTGTTGAACATATTAAAAAAACAAAACCACAAATAGTAATATATGGTGCAACTAATATTGGGCGTGATTTGGCTCCAAGAATTGCACAAAGAATAACTACTGGACTAACTGCTGATTGCACAGGATTGGATATTACAGAAGAAGGTTTACTTCTACAAACAAGGCCTGCTTTTGGTGGAAACATTATGGCACAGATTGTTTGTCCAAAGCATAGACCACAAATGGCTACAATAAGACCTGGTGTAATGAAAGCAAAGGAAAAAGACAAAAAAAGAAATGGGGAAACAATCAGAGTTGAAGTGAAAATATCAGAAAAAGACAAAAAAACAGAGATCATAAAAATAATTAGAGAAACAAAGAAAAAAGTTAACTTAGAAGAAGCGAAGATAATAGTCTCAGGTGGCAGAGGATTAGGAAAAAAAGAAAATTTCAAACTTATAGAAGAATTAGCTTCTCTGTTAAATGCTGAAGTAGGGGCTTCAAGGGCTGCTGTCGATGCGGGTTGGATTTCTAAAGAACATCAAGTTGGACAAACCGGAAAAACAGTAAGGCCAAAACTTTACCTTGCTATAGGGATATCTGGTTCTATACAGCACAAAGCAGGGATGCAAAATTCTGATTTAATCATTGCCATTAATAAAGACCCAGAAGCACCTATATTCCAAATAGCGGACTATGGCATCGTAGATGACTTGTTTAAGATTGTTCCAGAAATGATTAAGCAATTGAAACAATAAATTTTATAATTAAAAAGCTATTTTTTTCTTTTATGTTACATCCAATACAAAGGATAATAATTCCCCCTCTACTTAAATTAGTATGGATCAAAAAAATAGAGGGAATAAAAAATATACCCTTAGATGGTAAATTCGTTGCTACTCCGAATCATCAAAGTTTCTTTGATGATTGGATTGTACCAAGTATAATAGCAGTTTACCTCAATAGAGAACTTCATATGTATGTCAACAGAAAATATTTTAGAAATCCCTTGTTTAGATGGTATCTTAACCATCATAAGTGCATACCTGTAGAAGTATATAATAGTAAAGATAAAAAAGAAGTAAATGAGAAGGCATTTTGGATGGCTATGCAATATTTGGAAAAGAATGAGCCAATATGTATATACCCAGAGGGACATAGAAGTAGGGATGGGAAATTACAAATTGGAAAACTTGGTGCAGCAAGATTGGCGATAACAGCAAGGGTTCCAGTGTTACCTATTGGCATAATTGGAACAAGAGAAGTATTACCTAAAGGAAAAATAATACCAAAAATAAAGAAGGTTATAACTGTAAAGATTGGTAAGCCTATTTATTTTAAAGAATACTACGAAAAAGGAGCAAGTAAAAAAATATTAATAAAGGCCACAAATAAAATAATGAGAGAAATCGGAAAATTAATAGGACAGAAATACAAAAATGGTGTATGAAATATCAAAAAATACACTTGGTTTGATTGTAAATCTTTATGTGAAAGAGATAAGGGGGCTAGAGAATGTTCCAAGGAGAGGTCCCTACATAGTTGCAGCAAATCATTCTAGCTATATGGACCATTTAATTTTACAAAATATATGGGCAAGAAAGTTTAATTTGGTCCTGCATTTTCTTGCTAAGAAAGAACACTTTGTAGGCTTACAGAAGATATGGCACAAACACTTTAAAGCTATACCAATAGACAGAAAAAGAGGAGGAAAAACAGCCTTAAGGAAAGCTGTTAGTCTACTTAAAAGAGGAGAAGTTATTGGTATATACCCCGAAGGCACTAGAACATTAACCGGAAAACTTCAAAAGGGCAAAACAGGTGCTATTAGGCTAGCCTTAGCTTCTAGGGTCCCAATATTACCTGTAGGTATAATAGGAACATTTGAGATGTTACCAAAGGGCAAGATAATACCAAGATTTAAAAGGGCAAAGGTTAATATAGGGAAAGTTATGCATTTTGATAAATACTATGGCAAGAAGATTGATAAAAAAACATTAAGGCTTCTGACTACAAGGCTTATGAAAGAGATAGGAAGACTATGTAAAAAAAGATACATTTTT
>Ga0190360_1001919_pt1 | contig 10449 bp, 13 predicted proteins | sample 48721834_MG_FD_161271 | JGI IMG/M metagenome (GOLD analysis project Ga0190360, IMG submission 161271) | Hydrothermal vent microbial mat bacterial communities from Southern Trench, Guaymas Basin, Mexico - 4872-18-3-4_MG | ecosystem: Environmental > Aquatic > Marine > Hydrothermal vents >... | reverse complement strand
TCCGTGAACCTTCCCTATACCATCCGCCTTGAAACCGAATTTCTCCAAAAGGTAAGATGTTGCAAAATTCCCGAGCGTAACTATAATACCCGGCCTGAGAAGCGAGACCTGCCTGTCGAGATAGGGGGTGCACTTTCGAATCTCCTCCGGTTTCGGGTCCCTGTTCCCTGGAGGGCGGCATTTCAAAACATTCGTTATGTAAATTTCGCTCCTCTCCAAATCAATCGCCTCCAATGCGTTATCAAGCACCTCCCCTGCTCTTCCCACGAATGGTCGTCCTTTCGCATCTTCATTGAACCCCGGAGCTTCCCCTATGAACATTACTTTCGGAAGGAGCGGACCTTCCCCAGGAACGGGATTTTTTCTGGTTTTCCAGAGTTCGCATTTCCTGCAGTTCTCCACTTCCTTTCTTATCCTTGAAATTTCCTCTTCCATGTCCATTTTTTCGCAAACCTCGCTAGAGATGCTTCTTTATGCTGCCCAAAATTTGTTCTTTTGGGACAGCACCCGTTATCTGGTCCACAACTTCTCCTTTCCTGAATACGAGAAGCGTCGGTATCGCCATTATTCCGAATCTTGCCGCCAAACTCCTGTTCTCGTCCACGTTGAGCTTCCCGAAAACCGCCTTTCCTGATAATTCTTTTGCCAGTTCGTCAACAACAGGAGCAATCAGTTTGCACGGAGGACACCACTCGGACCAGAAGTCCACTACAACCAGCGGGTACTTCCTGATGTTTTCATCGAAGTTTCCGTCCTCCAGCTTTACCGGCTTTTCGGGGTATTTATTTTTTTTCAGGATCTCCTCCATCTTCCTTTTTCTTATCTCCTCTAATTCATCCATTCAGACCATCTTTTAACTACTTTCTGAATATGATACCACATTAAATCTATTTACTTCTTCTATTTTTATATTATCTACATTGTATCCAGCCTGTTTCATGAATTCTTTGATTTCCCCTTCGGCATAATATCTCTCAATCACACCGGTATTGGCTCCTCTTTTCCAATCTATGATCATTATATCCCCACTCGGGATTAGCAATCTCTTTATTTTCCCCAATACTTTTACTGGATCATAGAATTCGTGCAGACTTCTGAGGGAGTAGATGAAGTCGAAGGAGTGGCTTTTGAAAGGAATCCTTTCAGCCTTCGCATCGACACATTTTATCCTGTGGCTGTAACCCCCTTTTTCTATGTTACTTCTTGCGTATTCAACCTCTGAATCCACACAATTCAATTCTGCAGATTTATTTCTTTTCGCAATCTTGATGAGGAGTCCGGCATCACCACATCCAACGTCCAGAATTCTTTGGTGATTTTCCGTTTTTTTCAAAATAAAATCTTCTGCCATATTTTCATCAGACATTCCAATTTCACCTGTAACGGTTATTACATCCTCTACTTTATATCTTTTAATCTTTCATCAACTCTTCCATTCGGAAGCATACAATCTGGATGGGGCTTCCCTTCCTTTTCCATTTGATAGCGGACACAACTCTCCCAGTCTCCTTTACAATAAAGTTCAATCCATTTTTTATCCAGCCTGCCTTGTTCATAAAATCCTTTCATTGGACATGCTGGATACCATTTGCAGTCTGTAAGCAAAACCTTCAGCTTGCGATAATTTTTGATTACCACCTTTTTGATAGATTTGCTATAAAGAACGGCAGCAGGATGTTGCAGCGGGAAAATTTTCATATTTTTCCCCACAAAGAGCCTTCCGTAAACTTCGTAAAACTCCGGTTTGGGCAATATAGGAATGCCGTATTTTTTGAGTGCATATTTAGTTGCATAATGTCCCAAGGGAGCTATTACCCTTGGCTTTATCAGTTCTATTTCCTTATCTAGATGTTTGCTGCAAATCTCAATTTCATCCTCTTTTGGTTTCCTGTATTTTGGGAGCATACATTTGATGAGATTTGTCATGTATATATCCTTTCTCTTGATATCTATTTCTTCAAGTAATTCGTTTAATTCTTTTCCTGAAGGACCGATGAACATTCTGCCTTCCCTGTCCTCATTATATCCTGGCGCCTGTGCTATCAGCATCAATTTTGCATGTATATCCCCTTCGCCGGGAAGGGCATGCCTTCTGGTTTCCCACAACCTGCATCGCTTACACTTTCTGATTTCCTGATTCAAATCCCTAAAAATTTTCAATTTCTCGTGCATTTTTCCAGTTCTTAATATTTTCTTTCCCCAAATATAGACGTTCCTATTCTCACCATGGTGGAGCCTTCTTCGATTGCAACTCTATATGAATTTGTCATTCCCATGGAGAGATGCCTCATATATACCTTCGGTAAATGGAGGTCTCTAACTCTTTCAAATATCTTTCTTGTTCTTCTAAAATATGGTCGAGAATTTTCAGGATTTCCAAAACGGGGACCTATGGTCATCAGGCCTTCCAGCCTTAAATGCTCGAGCTCCGACACATCCCTGATTAATTTTTCAATATACTCTTCAAATGGTTCATGCTCTTCTGGTTTTATGCCCGCTTTCGAATCCTCATTGCCTATATTTATTTCTATATAAACCGGAATTATTTTCTTTCCTGCTCTTTCCACTCTTTTATCAATAGCCATTGCCTTTTCGTACGAATCAACAGTCTGTATCACGTCAAAAATACGAAGGGCCCTGTTTATCTTGTTTTTTTGTAGGTGCCCCATCATATGCCATTTCACCTTTTTCGCCTCTTTGCCCAGTTCCCTGTATACTCTCTCAGCCTCCTGAACATAGTTCTCCCCTATGTCCTTAGCTCCTGCCTGTATGGCTTCAAGGATTTCCTCTGAGGATCTTGTCTTGGCTGCCAGCACTATGTCCACATCATCCGGAATTTTCCCCCTGATTTTAAGGTAATTTTCTGCTATGCTCATTTTACCACTTCTTCTGCGACCTGTTTTCCAGCTGTTTTTTTCAAATTTTTATCTACACTCCCATTGGGAAGTATGTAATCCGGGGATACATATCCTTCCTCCTCGAACCTTTTCTTTCTTATACATCCCTTCCCGCCATTCCAGCAATAATTTTCCATCCATTTCTTGTCTAATTTCCCTTCCTCGTATGCCCTCTTCATGGCGGATGTTTCATTATACCACCTGCATATATTTTTCTTTTTCATAGTTCTGTCACTTTGCATACTTTGTTGATGCCCCTTACATGAGATTTTGGCTTATCCTTTCAGCAATCCTTTTGAATTCCCCCGTTTTTTCGAATTTCTCCAGCACAAAGGGTATTCCCTTTTCTGTTGATCTTGATATCCTGACGTCCAATTCCAGCCTGCCCAAAAAATCCACATCCAAGTCTTTGGCTATCCTTTCGCCGCCACCACTTCCGAAGATATCCCCGGCCATGTTTTCCACGACACCTAACACAGGGACATCCAACTTCTTGGCCATATTTGCGGATTTTTTGGCATCTATGAGGGCGGCATCCTGAGGGGTTGTAACTATGATTATACCATCAGGTTTCAACATCTGCATGATTGTCAAAGGTGCATCGCTGGTTCCCGGAGGCAGATCAACAATTAAATAATCCAGTTCACCCCATTCAACCTTCTCCAAAACCTCCATCAGGACCTTGGAGAGCATGGGACCTCTCCAGATAATCGCCTGATCCTCCCTTTCCTGGAAGGATGCAAAAGATACGACTTTCATGCCAAATTTTTCAACAGGAATTATCTTGCCCCCTTTCACAGAGAACCTCTTGTGTATACCCAGAAATTTGTTTACATTGGGACAGTCTATATCGGCATCGAGAATCGAAACTTTATGATTCTTTGCCAAGAATGCGGCAAGGTTGATGGCTGTGGTTGTTTTTCCTACCCCTCCCTTCCCACTCATAACCGCTAATTTATACTTGACGCCGTTGAGGTTCCGGGCAATCCTTTCCCTACCTTCTTTTATGGCCTCTCGGGCCTCTTTCTCCCTGTTTTTATCCACTTTCAATCAACTCCATTGAAGACGATTCAAATCCAAAGAATGAATCCTCTTTATTTAAGTAACTCTGTGACCCTTTATTTCGTGTCTTTGCTACCCTTTCCGTATTCTCAACCGTTTTTGGTGCTTTTTCTCGCTCTACTCGATAAATTTGTTTTTAACCCGTCCATGATGAAGCATGCATTATATACGTAATCGATTCCGTTGTTTTTGCAAAAGTTTATTGCCTCCTCCGATTCCGAACCCGGCTGCATCCATATCTTCCGTATTCCGAGCTCCTTTGCTGTTCTGACTATCTCCTCCGTGACCTTCGGGGGAACCACGGTTATCACCACGTCCGGTTTTTCAGGGAGCGATTTAAGGTCCGGGTAACATTTTTCACCCGAGATTTCCGCGTGTCTGGGATTGACAGCATAAACCTTACGGAACATCTGTTTCAGGGTTTTGTAAACTTTGTATCCCCATTTCTCCGGATTTGCGGACACACCGACAACTGCAATTGCATTCTCTTTCTTCAGGAATTCTTCGGCCTTCATAACTCTATCACCATTCCTACACCGTTATCTATGAAATCGTCTTCGTATTCTTCCGCGAAAAGCTCCTTTGCCCGGTCCCCTGAGCAATGAGAAGGCGAGACCTTTCGGACACCGAGTTCCCTGAAGGATTTTATTATGTCTCTGATCCCGGAATCGCTTGTCCATGCCAGATGAAATCCACCGAGAACAAGATACATTTCCCCGTTTACAAGTTTTTTGACTTCTTTCACTATGTTGGCAACCCCGGGATGTGCACATCCGGTTATTACGACCAGACCCTTCTCTGTGGAGATCACGAGTGACTGTTCCTTTACGGTGAAACCAAGCTCTCCTGTGCTTATTACATTCTCGGATATTTTTATGCTGTCGCGAACTTCTACAACTTTCGAACCATGCGATTTCACATCATCCTTGAAACTTTCTGGGAACGACTCCGGCAAATAAACAGTTACATCAGGATTTACTTCAAGCACCCCTCTCAATCCTCCTGTATGATCTCCATGTATGTGAGAAAGAACGATATTGTCTATTGCCTTCGGATCTTTCCCCATTTTTTTCATGTTGTAAAGGAGGGTGTCAGAATCTCCACCTGTATCGAATAGTATTGTCTCGTTCTCAAGCTCAATAAAACAGGAAAAACCCCATCCTGTTTTCAGACCAGAGCTGTGCGCGTAGTTATCGTAAAGAGTAGTCAACCTCGCTTTATCCGCTTTCATTTCGATCCCCCCGAATTCACCTCCAAATCTATTTACCTTCCTTGGACTAAAAAATAATATCACCATGCACATGATCAAAATCAAAAGCAATTTGATGGATATTTTCATTCCAGTCAAACTAATACCATTAAAATGAATGCCCTGTTAATCAACCTTTGAATTCCAGCCCCATCCTGAATGCTTTCAGGTTTTTTTCCAGGCCGCGCGGAACTACGTCTTTCAGTGATTTGAGAACATTTTTCTCGCTGAGGGGAAGCATACCATTAGCCAGCGCGACCCCTATGCACATAACGTTCCCGTATATGGGGCTGCCCAGTTTTTCGTTGCAGATGTTCGAGGCATCAACCATCATAATTTTTTTGGCGAAGGGCTCTATCATTTTCCTTATTTTTTCATTCGATGGATAAGCATGCCCAAAAATATTTGCGTAAACAGGCTTGAGAGGATATGTATCGATTATGAAATTTGTTCTGTCCTTCCCTCCGTAATAGCAGACTCTTGCGGCTTCTATTGGTTCAAGACCGAATATCAAGTCCGCGGATGCCCTCGGTATGATCGGTGAATACACTTTCTTGCCCAGCCTGAGGTGGGTCGGAATCGAACCGCCCCTCTGTGCGAGACCATGGAGCTGCGTTCCTCTCACCTCGTAGCCATCAAGGTTCGCAGCCTTCGCTATTATGACCGAAGTGACGAGAACACCCTCTCCTCCGACTCCGGTTAAAAGTATGTTGTACGTCATTTCTTTCCCTTCTTTTTCTTAACAATAGGAGCGATGTCTCCTTTACCTGCGAGCTGCATGCACACGCCACACCCCAGACAGACATCCTCCCTTATGAAAACCTTCCCGCCTTCCATCACCATTGCCGGGCATGCAAATGTCTTGACCAGTTCCTTTAGTTTTGGTGATGACGTGTTGATGACGCGGAAGCTGGGGAGCGTCCCGCCCTGTGCACGTACCTTTCTCTTCATGACAAGCCTGCACAGTCCCCTGGAAATCAGAACGCAGAGCTCATCCTTTTTTGAAAATTCCTTTACGGCCTCCTGCAGGGCCTTCTGGTCGAACGCGTTGACGACGCGTACGTTCTTTATCCCAAACGAGCGGACGACATTCTCTATCGGTATGGGCTTCCTTTTAATTCCCATGCCATCGATTTCCGTCCCGGGGTGCGGCTGATGCCCCGTCATCGCGGTCACCCCGTTGTCCATTATCACGACCATGACTTTCGCCCCGTATCTGGCAAGGTTTACGAGACCGGGCATTCCTGCATGGAAGAACGTGGAATCCCCCATAAATATAACCGTTCTCTGCTTGCTCACCTTTTTGATTCCGTGCGTAATCCCCATGCTCGCCCCCATTGATATCACGAAGTCCTGCATCTCGAAAGGCTCGAATATGCCGAGAACGTAGCATCCAATATCACCGGCCCATACTGCATCTTCGCCCAGAACCTTCTTCACCGCATAAAACGTCGAACGGTGCGGGCAGCCCGGACAAAAGACAGGTTTTCTCACAGGAATCTTGATATTTTTCAGATTCTTTTCATGTTCCCTGAAATCAGGTTTTTTCAACTTGAGAAGAGGAGCGAGCGCCTCGAGAACAATGTCCGGGGTGTACTCCCCGACCCTCGGAAGAATGTCCTTCCCGTATATCTTAACGCCCGGGTTCACGTCCTTCGCGGTCCTGCGAACGAAGTTCTCCACCACCGGCTCGAGTTCTTCCACAACTATAACGGTCTTAAGACCCCTGAGAAAATCGGCAACGAATTTTTTCGAAATGGGGTGCGTAAGGCTTAGCTTAGCGATTTTCACGTTTTTCAGCGGCCCGAGCTCTTTAACATACTGGTAAGAAACCCCGCTCGCTATTATTCCCACATTTCCCTTTCCCTCGACCCTGTTCAGCCTCATTCCATACCTTTTTTCGATGTCTTCAAGTTTCTTGATCAGTTTGCAGTGAAGCCTTTGCAGGTTCGGGCGGATGTTGTAGAACCTGTCGAAATCCTTCACAAATTTTCCCTTGGTTTTCGCTTTCTTTATTTTTCCCAGTTTCACTGTCCCCGCGGAATGCGAGACCATCGTGGTTGTTCTGAGAATGACAGGAATCTCGTACTCCTCCGAGATATCGAAGGCGAGTTTGGTGAAATCCTTGGCTTCCTGTGTGTTGGAAGGTTCGAGTGTCGGGATATTTCCCATTCTGGCGTAAAACCTTGTGTCCTGTTCTGATTGCGCGCTGCTGTGACCCAGAGGGTCGTCCGCAACCACGAGAACAAGGCCGCCCCTCACTCCTGTGAATACAACAGGGAAAATAGAATCGCTCGCCACATTAAAGCCAAAGTGCTTCATTGCGGTGAGCGAACGAACGCCTGAGTACGAAGCGCCTGCGCATGCCTCAAAGGCGACCTTTTCGTTAGTGCTCCATTCAAAATAGAAACTTTTCGTCTCCTGCGCGGCATCCGAAAGCGTCATGGGAACTTCAGAACTCGGCGTTCCAGGATAGCATGCAGAAAAGCCCACTCCCGCCTCTAACGCTCCCCTCGCAATTGCCTCATTGCCAAGGAGCACGACTTTCTTTCCCTCCTTTGCGAGAACTTCAGGATTCTCCATAAAACACCCCGATTTTAATAATTATGTAAAGTGACTTAAAAAGTTATTCCGGTCTTCTCTCAAGTGTTTCATTTCTGTCTATTATCTCAACCCTTGGCCTTTCCCTGTCGTACACGGATATGTAATTCATACCTTCAAATACGTTCTTTATTTCGTCTATTTCCTTGGGGTCCAAAGACCTGACAGGTGAAGCCCTTATGGGCGTATCAATCTGTATCTCATCCGGTTTTATCTCTTCAGCCAGTCTTCTCATTTCCGAAGCATGGTCTTTGTTCAAATCTATAAACATCATCTGCAAGGCATACTCCCCTTTAAATTCACTCCTGAACCTCCTCATACCTTCAAGTATTTTTTCAAATTTTATAGACGGGTGAGGTCTGTTTATCCTTTTGAAAAGTTCTTGGTTTGGAGAATCCAGTTTTGCCACCACCATGTCCGCCTTTGCAAGGTTCCTCCTTACTTCTAAATTGTCCATAAGGGACGAGTTGGTCAGAACTACCACTTTCAAACCTGTTATTTCTTTTGCGATATCTATCAGTTTTCCGAGGTTTTCCGCCAATTCAGGTTCTCCCGTTCCTGAAAGTGTGACCACGTCTGCCTTTCCTTTAACCTTTCTCCATATATCTTTCAAGTCCTCCCTCAGCTTTCTGCCCTCCACAAAAACTCTTCTTTCAACTGTTTTTTCGGTTGTCCTTCCGAGCTGACAATAAACACAGTCAAAGGAGCAAACCTTCCTCTTGCAGATAGGATCTATCCCCAGGGACCTTCCAAGCCTCCACGAAGGGACAGGTCCGTAGACCGCTTTCAACATCCTGTCCTCCTTTCCAACCACCCGGAATTCGCCTTGTGTTTTAAGTCTAGCCCTGGAATATAAGGTTTTATGTCAATAATTTTGGTTCCCTCTATGGCATCCAGACCCTCCACCTTTAGGATGTTACCCTTCCTTTCCACAAGCCTCACCACGGAATAACCCAAGGGGTTCGGGCGGTCGGGCGAACGGGTCGCGAAAAGCCCGTGAGGTTTTGAATCCCAAGGAGTTTTAACCGAAAGAGTGAAACCTTTGGACTGGTGGAGCCAGTAAAAAACGTGCAGATGGGAAAAGGTCTCCAGGTCCTTCAGACCCTCTTCATATTTTTCGGATACCTCTATCTCCGCTATAGTCCCTCCCTGGCGGGGAGCTTGGACCCTGTTTTTGTATACAGAATGAACCACGCCTAAAGTCTTCATATCCATTTAAACCAGCATCAGTAATCCGGGATTGAATATCAGTATGATGCCCAGCATTATCATTATCAGCCCCCCGATGACCTTTATTATCTGCATTTGTTTTTTTGTAATCTGCTTGCCCTTGAAAAAATATCCAAACAGGAGTATTATCGCAGAAAGTGGAATCACGTACACAATATTGTAGTAAATGATGTAGAGATAGTATGTTATGCTTTCTGCAAAAATCTTTTCTGCCAAGATATGGGTGTAGATAATCGGAAACCCTGCCGTGCAGGGAAGTTCTACAAGCGAAGCGAATGCTGCCAACACAACCGAAGCAACTACGAGGGCGGGGAAAGAGCCATATTTTATGATGTCCTTCATTCTCTCTATTTTATGAACCAAGGGAGCCTTGTGTTCCTCCTGTATCATTAGCGTAACCCCTTTCCTGAAGGCAAAAAACTCCTTGCAGTTTATCGCTCCCGCTATCAACGCGAGAACTCCTATTGCAATCCTAACAGGATCAAGGAAGCCTATGTAAAGGAACACATTCAGCCACGCCGCCATGAACAGAAAGTAAAATATATAGACAACTATGACAAATATAAATCCGACACTGAATATCCTCTTCCTGCTTTCCGAAACAGATACCAGCAATACCAGAAGGAATGTCAAGACCCACATCGTACAGGGATTGAAACCATCTATTATCGCTATTACAAAGGTGAACAAAGGCAAAGGCATGACAAGACCCATCTCCTTGAAATAGTCCGGATCAGCATAGCTGGCAAGGATAAAGAATGCTACTATTATCAGGGCCAGCAAAAGGGCAATCACCAGTCGTTTCCTTTTTTCCTTCATTTGTCATCACCTGAACTTGACGATGTAAATCAACAGGAAGAGCACAAAAATAACAAGCGCAATTGCTGCCAAAGACACATACACAGGCAGTTGCGGACTGTTATTGTTGCTTGGGCCATCGTTTACCGGGTTGTTGTTTCCGTTGTTGTTGGGAACGTTGTTATTCCCTTGGATGCCTTCTCCATTCCATTGAAATGTCCACCCGTCCAGTCTGATTGCATGCTCAAATTTCACGCTACCCCTAACCTGTAATTGAGGGAATCTAACCCCAGAAAGCAGAACTTCTTCCGGCTCCGTTGCCTCGAATTCAACCCCTTCCAAGGCAGCAGATATGTCTTCAGTTGTCAGCAATTCCTTTAACAATCCATTATCCCCGCCTTCTCCGGATTTAATCAGTATCCTGTCTTTTGTCCATATTTTCGGTTTTTTAGGCAGTTTGGTTATGTCCAAATCCTTGAAAGTAACGGTACTGTTAAGCAGTGGACAGCCGTTTGGGCCTGCCCCAATCATTCCTTCAACAGCCTGCAAAATTGGCGTATCCCCGGCTATGTTTCTTTCTTTGCTAAAGATCATCAAAGGGACGCCTGTCCC
>Ga0190360_1001918_pt1 | contig 10450 bp, 5 predicted proteins | sample 48721834_MG_FD_161271 | JGI IMG/M metagenome (GOLD analysis project Ga0190360, IMG submission 161271) | Hydrothermal vent microbial mat bacterial communities from Southern Trench, Guaymas Basin, Mexico - 4872-18-3-4_MG | ecosystem: Environmental > Aquatic > Marine > Hydrothermal vents > Microbial... | reverse complement strand
AAGTGGTTTGTTTAAGGTCATGGCTGTAGTGGACCAGTTTACGTCGAGTACTCCTCCAAATGATGGTTATGACCTGATGCCATCTTTTAGAGATGACATTGAAGATATTTCTGCTGTTGCGGGTAAAGAAAGGTTACCAGAGGTATTTAAAGTTCACCAGAATTATCCAAATCCATTTAACCCGAGCACGACAATCAAGTTTGATCTTCCTGAAGATACAAGAGTTAGTGTTGTTATTTACAATATTCTTGGTAATAGAGTGAGAACACTTGTCGATAATAAGATGTACAGGGCTGGATATCATAGTCTTGTATGGGATGGAAAAGATGATAATGGGAATAAAGTTACAAGCGGTATTTATATTTATAGGGTTCAGGCTGGCAGTAGAGTTTCTACCCGTAGAATGCTGTTGATTAAGTAAGAAAAAAAGATATAGTGTGTTGCTGTTTTTTTAATATATAAGTTGGGGGCATCTTGAGATGCCCCCATTTTTTGAGCATGAGAAGGGGATAGTGGTATGAGAAAATTTAATTACAAGGCGGTTTTGCAGATTGCAGTTCTTCTTTTCATTGTAAGCTTTGTAATAATTAATGCACTGAAACTCAAAGATGTAGATTTTGAGGCCTACTGCCCATTTGGAGGGATACTTTCTATTGGGAGCAAACTGAATCTTGGGACTCTTTCGTGTTCTATTAGTGAAGTTCAGCTTTTTATAGGGGCGGCAATACTAGTAGGGATTATACTAATCGGAAAACTTTTTTGTGGTTATTTATGTCCGATTGGCGCTCTGATTGACCTTGGTAGTAAAATAAAGTATAGAGTGGATGTAAAAGTTGGGCAGTGGTTGGACAGGTTGTTGAGAGTTGGGAAATATGCTTTACTTTTCTTTACTGCCTATTTTACCGTGACTTCAAGTGAGTTATGGTGTAGAAAATATGACCCCTATTTTGCTCTGGTTACGGGTTTCGGTCCAGATACAATCTTTCTATGGAGTTTTCTTGCTGTAATATGTGTAATTATTGTGTCTATCTTCTTGGTAAATTTTTTCTGGTGTAAATACCTGTGCCCTATGGGAGCTCTATCGAATATTTTCCAGAATTCTATTATAACGATCCCTTTGATTGCTATTTATATAATCCTTAGAGTAGCAGGAGTAAATATAAGTGTTTTATGGCTTATACTTGCTCTTTGTGTTACTGGGGCACTTACTGAGATTCTGCGGTTTAAATTTTACTCCCTCAGTCCGTTTAAAGTTGTTGTTGACAAAAATGTCTGTACTGAATGCGCTGTGTGTTCCAGATCCTGCCCTCAGGGTATTAATGTTGTGGAGTATACCAAGGTAACTCATCCAGATTGTACTCTGTGTCTTGAATGTTTGAGGAATTGTCCTGTTGAAGATACGGTGAAAGTTTCTCGTTTCAGCAACACTTATTTAATGCCTGCAGTGCTGGTAATACTTGTTGTAGGTGGTCTGGTTACCTCGTCTTTTTACAAAATACCTACAATTTCGAAAAGGTGGGGAAACTATGAGACGGCAGAAAGTATAAAAAAGGTAACTCTTACCGATTTACGGTCTGTAAAGTGTTATGGCAGTGCAATGTCACTGTACAGAAAGATCAAAAGAAAGAATGGCATTGTTGGAGTAGATGCATACGCATCTGAGCATGAGGTGGTGATTTACTATGATGGAGATAAGGTTGATGAAGAGTATGTAAAGAAGGCTGTTTTTACCCCTGGCAAATATAAGTTGAAAAAGTTTGATGATTATAAGCCGGAAAAGCTTGAGGTTTTTGAAGTGGGGATAAGAGGAGCTGATGACCTCTATGATTACGTGGATGTTTATAGGTTGTTGAAAGAGAATCCTTATGTGTGTGGTTTTGAAACTCATTTCGGGGAGCCGGTAAAGTTTCTGATTTATTGTGAACTTGGAAAGGTTAGCCCTGAAGAGATAAAGGAACTGGTTGAAAAAGATTATTATATCTATGAAAGGGAAGGTGAGAGAAAAAAGGTTAAGGTTAATTTTGAGTGCGATGGAGAAGTAAGCCGCGTGGATACGGTAGATTATGTCACTTTTAGAAAAAGGCTTTTTGTAGAAACAGATATAAAGTTTAATAATTTTGAGACCTATTCTCCTGAGAGTCTTGATACTCTTGAGATATCCTTCCCGGATGCAGAGAATATTTTTATTAGAAGGAAACTAAAATACCTTGCAAGTCATATTTCTGAATTAGATGGCGTTGTGAGATTAAGGACTGCTTTTAGTGATAGTTCAGTGTTACAGATTTTTTACGATCCTTCTCAAGTAAACATAGATGCAATTTTTGAAAAGCTGGGAGATGATTCGATAAATGTACTTTATTCTAACGGGACCAAAAAAAGGATGCCAAACCCGTTTAATTTCAAGAGATGATTGCTATGAAAAAATTCTTTATCGTTTTTCTTCTTTTTGTTTCGTGCATATTAGCTAATGGTAGAGGTGTGATAAAAGGCTATGTATTTGATGAAGAAGGAAGACCCCTTGTTGGAGCGAATGTTTTTGTGCGAGATCTTTATACTGGGGTTGCTACGGATGAAAGAGGCTTTTATAGAATTGAGCTAAAACCCGGGAAATATATGCTTGAGGTTTCTTTTATCGGTTATGAAAAGGTCGAAGAGAAAATAGAGGTGAAGCAGGGGAGAGAGCTGGAGAAGATCTTTAGATTGAAGAGTATGGCCTATAAAATAGGTGAAATTGTGGTCGTAGCTGAAAGTGAGCTACTGCCCGAGGATGGAGAGACAGAGACTACGATTGACGCTGGTGAGATAGAGCATATGCAGGCTTTGAGCTTGAATGATGCGTTGAAGCTTGTTCCCGGCCAGAAGTTTGAAAATCCTACCCTTGCCTCTGCTAAATTTGTAAAAGTAAGAGCAAGTACCGTTGATGATTATGCTGAGAAAAATCTTACCTTTGGAACCCAGGTTGTGATTGACGGTATACCCGTTTCCAACAATGCTAATCTCCAGGTGGATACGAGGGTGGACGTTCCGGGTGTGCAGAGAACCTCAGCCGGGTACGGTGTTGATTTGAGGAATATTCCTGCTGATAATATAGAGGAAATAGAGGTCATAAGGGGAATCCCATCTGCGAGATATGGAGATATGGTTTCGGGAGTTATTAAAGTCAAAACCAAAGAGAGACCTCTTCCTCCCAGATTGAAATGTAAATACAATTTCAGAAATCAAGAGTTGAACATAGGTGGAAATTTCAGGGTGAAAAGAGGGATTTTAGGGTACAACGTTAACTATGCTCGAACGATAAGAGATGTTAGGATACCGAATGATTTTTACTATAGGATTGCAGGGCAACTTTTTATGAAAAGTAGATTTTTGAATAACTTGCTAAACCTGAAGAATACAATCTACTATACAAGAGCCTTCGACGAGCAGGGACTAAGGAAAGGTGATCTTTTACTAACTGAGAGATATAACAGGGATTATTTTATCAGATATTCCAGCAATTTGAATTTTATTTCGTCACTGACGTCAAAATTTAAGATGGATTTTGCTCTGTCTTTAAATAGGCAAAATTCCTATAGCAAGAGATTAATAAGCATTGACCATACCTATATCACGGATAGAATGGTGGAAGGGGTTCAAGAGGGAGAATTTATACAAAGTTATATATCACGGTTGTGGGTGAAGGGGCGTGCATGGAATTTATACCTGAATGCTGAGTATGAAAAAGTTTTTAGAACAGGCAAAATAGGGCATGATATTTATACAGGGGTTAATTATCGTTGGGAATTTAACAATGGTCAGGGGCGGATTTTTGATCCCATGTACCCACCTTCTATAACTTCTGCTAAAAGGGAACGCCCCAGAAGTTACGAGGAGGTTCCTGATCTAAAACTGATGAGTTTTTATTTTGAAGACAGACTGAAAGGTAAGTTACTTTTTGCTTTTGTGGCTAATTTGGGTTTTCGTTACGAGTTATATGGTACTGGCAGAGAGTACCAAAAATTTGGAGCTTTTTTCAACCCGAGGTTTAATGGCGTCGTAAAGCTGAGTGAAAATACTCAAATTAGGTTTGGATATGGAAAAACATCGAAGTCACCGCCAGCGAGTGTTCTTTTCCCTTCGAAGCTTTATTATGATCTTGATGATATAAACCGCTATACTAAGGACGAAGCTTCCAGACTTGTGGTAGTTTCTACTTATATTTTTGAGAAAGATAATCCTGAGTTGAAAGGGTATACCCAGCTAAAAAAGGAAATAGGCTTTGATAAAAAAGTGGGTTCTGTTGGAATTTCGATAACCGGGTACATAAATGAGACAAAAGGAGGATATGCTCCAACCAGGGTAGTCCCTATTTCCCTGAGGAGGTATGATTATCCTGCCTGGCCGGATACTTCAGGAAGGGTAGTAACTGATACAGTATACGATTCCTATGCAATATATGAGAATTCACAGAATATAGAATCTCGTGGAATTGAATTCTCACTGCAAACCAGGTCTTTGACCAGACTGGGTGCAAGAGTAAGGATAGAGGGGGCTTATAATTATACCTGTAGCCGTGCAAAAGGGTATGATTACTCCAGCTCTTATAGGTTTTATGAAACTACAGGTCAATTTATAAAGCCATTCTGGAAAAATGTAACCATGGAGGTTGAAGACTTTATTATTAAATACAGATTTGATTTTACGATTAGAGAGCTGGGAGCATGGGTGACCATGGAAGCTCAACAAATAGTTTTCGAGAAAGATAGATATGTAGGTCTTGGTGATTCTATAGCTGTGGGTTATATAGATGCAATGGGGCAGGTGGTATTTTTTGATAATCCGGAAGAGGTGATGGAAGATAAAAGTTTTATACGGTCATATCCATCTTGGTGGTGGAATGAGGAGTGTCGAAAAGGGATATTTTTGTTTAATCTTCGTGTAAGCAAATCTCTGTATGAAGGTGCAGAGTTTTCGTTTTTTGTGAACAATATATTTAATTACAGACCTCTTTATATGAGAAATCGAGTTTCGCCGGGCACCAAATCGTATGTGAGGTTGAATCCCGAATTGTTTTTTGGTGTTGAGTTTAGTACGAAATTGGGGAAGTTTAAGTGAGTTTAAAATTTATTTCAATTTTGTTATTGTTTCATTTTTGTTTTTATTATAGTTGCGAAGAGAAACTTACGCCCCCAAATTCTTTAAGGCTTGATTTTGTGGTGATTGCACAGGATACTACCGGGTTTATGGAGCTTCTGGAGGGGAAGACTTTTGTGGATTCTGCTCGGGTTTTTGTAAATTCGTATTCGTACCATAATACTTATGAGGATTTTACGGATGAAAATGGTCAGGTAGTTTTTCAAAGTATTCTACCTGATAGGTATAGTGTTTCCATAACCAGATTTCTTTCCCCGGATGAGGTGATGAAAGTTACAGGGGTAAGAATTGCCAGAGTGTTGAATGGACAGATAAAAGAAATTGAGGTTTCTGGGGGAGTTTGCTCTACAACCGTTTATCTTTATCCATCTCAGCTTGGCAGTATAGTTTTTAGTGAGATTTACTACAATGGAGCACCGCCCCCACCACCCTATTATTATCATGATCAGTTTACAGAGCTGTATAACAACTCAGACTCAGTGATGTATCTGGATGGACTTATTATCGCTGATGTTGAATATGGTTATGTAGATGATGAATACATACATGCTGTACATGCTTATATGTTTCCTGGCTCGGGAACTGATTATCCTCTTAATCCAGGGGAGTTTGTTATAATTGCTCAGGATGCTATTGATCATACGGAGGCTAATGCGAATAGTGTAGACTTAAGTGGTGCTGATTTTGAGTATTATGCCCCTAACGGGCCTGATGTTGACAACCCAGATGTTGAAAATATGATAATGGTGCATCACAAATATGGTTATGATTTTCTTTATTCAGTTATGAATTGTGGGATTGTGCTGTTGAGAGTAGATGACCCTTATGCCGTTGGTTATGATAATTTTGATAATATTCTGTTTCCAAAAGAGGGTGTTATTGATGGGGTCGAGTATAGAGATAATCTTTCTGAGGTCGAGTATAAGAGATTGAGTTCTGATATAGATGCAGGTTTAACGGGTGGTTTTGAGGCTTATAGAGGTAAGTCGATAGAGCGAAAGATTGGATACTATCGTGAGGGGAGGGCTATACTCCTGGACAATAATAATAGTAGTATAGATTTTGAGGTTTTGAGTCGTCCAACCCCTGGTTATATTCATGGAGTGGAAGGCAGTGGTAGTTAAGTTTAGTAAGGTATTTGCAAGCTACTTTTTCGTTTGTTCTTTTCTACTGTCGTCACCGTTTCATTTTTGTAATGATTACACTCCTTATAAGTTCTATACAGGAATTTCCTTGCTCGAACATGGGATAGAGGAGTTTCTAAAAATAGACTTGAGCAGGGTTTCCAGGTGTGATGATAGAAGTGAGTATGGGTTTTATTCTGTCTATGGCTCTGGAGGCCTAAAGCTTCCTTTCGAACCTGAAAAGGTTAATAGAAATGCAATGCTTTTTTCTGGTGGGAAGAGGATCAATGAACAGGATTATTTTTCGGGGTTCTTTGTATACAGGCATGATCTTTTATGGAAAAAGATGTGGGTGCATGACAGAAATCCCTATTTGGGAATTCCTTTTCTTCTTGCAGATTCTACAACGGGTGATTTTGAACTAAATGGTATTGTTTGCAATTTCAGGTTTATCAGAGAATTACAGAACGTACCTGCTTTTGTAGGGTTGTCTGTATTGTATGGTGTGGATGAAGAGATAAAGAAAATTTTTCCAAGACCCCAGATAAAACACAGAGATTTGCTTGTGAACATAGGGAGTGGATGGAAGTTTTCGCAGTATTCCACTTTTTCTGTGCAGTTTATGTATTTTGATTTTCAGGAGATTTCTCTTACAACCAGGTATGATCTTGAGCAAAATAAAACACCTATATTTTTTAAAATCAGAGGTATGGATAACCCCCTGGTGTTTCGCGGGCAGACATCAGAGGAGAGATTGAAAAACCAGAGAGGGGGATTTTTTGAATTAGAACTTTCTACGGGTTTAGTGAGTATTGTGGGTTCTTTTGAAAAGGCTTCGGCGAAGATTGTAGATGGCGGTGCCTATCCTGTTGATCAGGGCAGATGGAGGTCTGTAAGGTATATTTTAGGAAGTGAAATGTTTATGGGAAAGAAAGGAAATATTCCCAGAAGCGTTTATTTTCGGTATCATGTAAATTTCCAGGAAGCAATACATCCCGATTTGAATCTTGTGACATATAAATTTAAAAGAGAGTGCTTTAAAGCGGGATTAAAGGTCAGGTTTAAGTGTTTGAGCTTTAACTCAGTATTTGATATGGGCAGTTTCTATTCAAAGTTGAAAAGGACAGATATCTTCAATGGAGTTCTTCATTATTACAGCTATTTTATCCCCTTTGGAAATTTTGGAGTGGAGGATCTTTCTATAGGAAAGATGAAATTCTCCTTGGGTGGAGGGTTTTCGCAGAGTGTTGTGCGGCGTAAAGAGATTTTCAGCGAGAGAGAAGATTGGTTTTATAGAAAAATTACGGTTTTAGAAAACGAGTATTTTTCAGAAGGCTTTTCAATGTATAGCTTAGAGGGAAATATATCCTGGGGTCCATACAGATTGTTGGTTAAATCCCAATGGCGTGGGGTTAATGATAGGAACAGGTATACTTTGAGATTATCTTTTGGAATTGTAATGTAGGGGGAGTGTTTCTGTGGGGAAACGATTATTTCTTTTTTTTATCGTTGTTATTTTGAATAGTTTCCTATCTGGAGAGAGTACCATTCTTTTTCGAGGTGGTGATAAGGTAGAGTCTTCTGTAGTAGTTGTTATAGATTCGTGTAGTTTTACTGCGGTTAGACAGAGTTTAGAGAAATATTGTAGGAGCCTTCAGGAAGAGGGGCTTGGGGTTTACTATATAGTTTTTGGTGGTACAATCACTCCGGAGGAGATTAAAAAGTCGTTGGTGGATTTATACGTGAATGATAACATTGAAGGAGCTATTTTCATTGGTAATGTACCGATACCCATGATACAAGGAGCTCAGCATTTGACAAGTGCATTTAAAATGAATGAAAAAAAGTTTGGTTTGAGGCGGAGTTCAGTACCTTCTGACTGTTACTATACGGATTTTGATCTTGAGTTCGAGTTTATCTGTCGGGATTCTGTCCAGCCTGAGCTATTCTATTATGAGCTTGCTTCTGAATCACCACAGGTTGTGGAAAAGGAAATTTATAGTGGCAGGATTAAACCCTTTTCCGGTGGGGGAGAATTTTACCGTGAGATTAAGCGATATTTAGATAAGGTTGTTGCAGTAAAGCACCAAAAAAGTGGAATTGATAGCATAATGGTTTTTACTGGACATGGCTATCATTCTGAATCGCTCGTATCCTGGGCTAATGAGTATTTGATGTTGAGGGAACAATTCCCCGGGCTTTTTGGATGTCCAGGGGGTGTTTGCTTTTTGTATCATGATATGTTTTCTAATAAGGATGAAGTTTTGCAATATCTAAGTATGGAAGGGCTTGATATAGCTATTTTCCACGCTCATGGTGGGAGGGATGCACAGTATCTTTTTGGCCTTCCAGAGGGAAAGAGTTTGGAGGCCAAGGTTGATTACATTAAGAGATTCTTGAGAGGTAAACTGAGAGACGCAAGAAGGAGGGGTAAATCTATAAGGGATGTGAAGAACTATTACATGAGAGTTTACGGGGTTCCTGAGGTCTGGTTTGAAGGGGCCTTTGATGACTCGCTTATTCGTGAGGATTCAATAGCGAGTGCAATGCTGGATATATATATTGATGATTTAGAGCCTGTGGAGGTTGAGCCGAGGGTAGTGATTCTTGATCAGTGTTTCACTGGAGATTTTACCAGTTCAAGATACATTGCAGGGGAATATCTATTTGGAAAGGGAAATACGGTTGTAGTCATAGCGAATTCAGTTAATGTGAAACAGGATATATGGTCAGATGAGTGTTTGGGTTTGCTTGGTTATGGAGTTAGAATTGGGTTGATTCACAAAATGAATAATTTTATAGAGAATCATATTCTTGGTGATCCTACTTTCGCATTTACTGGGTCTAAGGGAGAAAGATTTGGAAGTATTTCAAAAAAAAGAAGTTTAAGGTACTGGAAAAGACTCCTGAGGAGTGGTGAGGTTCCTTTGAGAGTGCTGGCCCTGAGGGAGATTTTTAAAAAGTTAGGAGAGGGGTCTACCAGACTGCTCATAGATGTGTATATGACGGATAGTTCTTTTAATGTTCGTTTAGAAGCTTTGAAGCTTCTGGCAAGTCTAAGGTCAGAAGAATTTGAGAAAGTCCTCTGGGTTTCTATAAAGGATCAGAATGAGATGGTAAGGAAGTTTTCTGCCATATGGATGGGGAAGATCGGGGACGTGGGATATGCTAAGGCTTTAATAAAGAGAGCCATTTATGATAACTCCAGTAGGGTAAGACGGCTTGCCCTTGAGGCGCTGGAGGCTATGCCATATGAACAAGTTTTGAATAAGCTTAATGAAGAAAGGATAGGTAGCGAAGCTAAAGAGAAACTCAAGGAGGTTTTGAGTAGAAACTATAAGTGGTTGAGTGAAGAATTATTGCCTGTTTTGGAGGATAGGGAAAAGCCTGTAGAAGAGAGATTGAATGTGATAAGGACTTTTAGAAATTATAATTTTTTAGAAGCAGTGGAACCTCTGTTGGCAGTGGTTACGGATGAGAGTGAGGAATTAGAAGTTAGACTGGGTGCAATAGAGGCTTTGGGGTGGTATCAATATAGCAGGAAGAGGCAGTATATTGTTGAAAGCCTTGAAACCTGCTTACAAAAAACTCAGGTTGGGGAGGTTAGGTCAGAACTTTTAAAAACAATTAACCGATTGAAGATGGGCCCTAATAATCCACTAACGCCTTGAGATTAGACTTTTAATCTTCTTCTGTATTCATGCAGATTGAAGTTTTTTTAAGCTTGTTGTTTTGTCTTTCTTTGGATAGTGCTAAAAATAACAATAATTATTACTATTGCGAGAGGTATCAGTACGAAAGCTACTCGGAAATTGAATGTTTTCGTTAGTAGTCCTATCAGGTAGGGTATAGTAATCCCTCCCAGGAAAGCTGTTGAGAGTGCCAGGCTAAAGGCTGTTGTTGAGATTTCTCTAAAGTTATTTCCAATTGTAGAGAGAACTATCGGATATGTTGATGAATATCCAAACCCCATAAAAAATATTAGTATGCTTGAGAGGAAGTAATTTGAAGAAAAGATAAATGCTATAGATGATATTAAAGCAATGAGCATATATACTACAAAAAGAGTTGATTCTCGAGCCACAGATAGTATTTTAGAAAGTAGAAGCCTGCCACTCATCATCCCAAGCCAGAAAAGGGAGAGGGAAAATATCCCCTGACTTTTTTCAACTTTGATTACCCTGTAGAGGAAC
>Ga0190360_1001917_pt1 | contig 10451 bp, 7 predicted proteins | sample 48721834_MG_FD_161271 | JGI IMG/M metagenome (GOLD analysis project Ga0190360, IMG submission 161271) | Hydrothermal vent microbial mat bacterial communities from Southern Trench, Guaymas Basin, Mexico - 4872-18-3-4_MG | ecosystem: Environmental > Aquatic > Marine > Hydrothermal vents > Microbial... | reverse complement strand
ATAGATATTCTTAATTGGATAATATTTATCTCTTTCTCCTTGGATACCGTGGACTACTTTTGAATTAAGAATATCTATAACTGGAATTATTCTCATTTTCTGATACATCCAAATTAACTAAATTTTTAATTCAATTAATATCTACAATACCATCATTCGTTAATCTAAAAACTGCTTCTCCTTCAGGTAAGACTGGGCTATCAATAAGTCTGGCTAATCTTTGATCTCCTCTAATTACGCGTAGATAAACTCTTGTTTGACAGATATGGGCTATTATATTACCACCAACAGCCTTAATCGGGTCGCCCATTATTACTGAAGGGTCGTCAATAACTTGATTGGTTATAATAACTGCACAATTGTTAATATCTGCGATTCTTTCTAGTTGATGCAAATGTTTATTCAGGTTTTGTTGACGCGACTTTATAGATTCATTTCCGATATATTCAGCTCTAAAATGAGTTGAAATAGAATCAATAATTAAAAGTCGAATATTACTATTGTTTATTATTTCTTCTGCATCATTAACCAATTCTATTTGGTGTTCACTATTATATGCTCTTGCCACTTTAATATTTTTTAAAGCTTGTCCTGGGTCTAAATGCATTGCAATAGCCATAGAAACAATTCTTTCGGGTCTAAATGTCCCTTCACTGTCAATATAAAGTGCATTTCCTTCAAGTCCACCGACATCTTTTGATAATTGTACATTAACTGCTAATTGGTGTGCTAGTTGTGTTTTCCCGGATTTAAAAGCTCCATAGAACTCTGTTATCGACCCTGTCTCGACCCCTCCTCCTAATAAATTATCTAATTGTATTGATCCAGTTGTAATTTTATCGATTTTAATTCTTCTATCATATAGTATATCTGCTGATATAAACCCCATATTACAAATTTTACGGGCTTTTGAGATTATTTTACCCGAAAAAGTCTTATTCAAACCCAATTTCTCTACAAGTTCCTTCACAGTTAATGTAGCTATCTGCTCAAATCTTTTATAGCCGGCAGACCATAACTGTTTTGCAGTTGAAATACCTATATTTAATTTACTGGCGAATTTTTTCAACTCTTCTTTGTCATTTTCACCATTATTCTCAGTCATTAAATTTCCTCCCGATTTTTTATAATCAAATTTAACTCATTTGATGTAAATTCATGAATTTGATCATTCATATCCCGACACGATAAGATTATTTCTTTAATTATTGCTTTTCCAGGCCTTAAAGCTTTAAATTTATAACTCATTTTTATATTTTCACTCGGAACAAATTTGAAAACTTGGAATGGTCCTTGTTCAACTATTTCGATTAAATTTTTTGGCTTATAAGATATCTTTTTTATTTCTAAATTATTAAATGTATTCTTACTTTTATTTGTAATCCGAACTTCTATTTCAAAAATAGTTTGTTCGATAATTTCTTTTCTGGGAGAAATTAATTTTACTTCTATTAAACTATTTCTAATAAATTTAATTACCAAATTGATCAAATTTTTAAATTTTTTATCCGTAATTTTTAAGTTATGAGCAATAATTTCAATTTCTGCCCAATCAAAATCATAAATTGCCCTAAATAATGCCCCTAATTCCTTATTTTTTACCTTATCAATTAATACTAAAATTGAATCAAAATCTTGGGCTAAAATATAATAACAAATTGTATATTCCAAATAAATTTCTTTTTTATATTCATCTGTCATATCTAAATTAGAGTACATCACCTTATAAATTTTAGAAAAAAGTTTGTTCAAATTTTGAGTTCCAAGGTTTTCCATCAATAATTTAAGAAATTCCTTGCTTTCCTCCTCATTAAACAGGACAATATTATATCTATCAAAATTTAATATCAATTTTATTATTTTCAAAATCTTTTCTTTGTTAAATAAATTTAAATCATAAGGAATATCCTCAACTGAATACCAAATTTCTTTTAATTCATCTTTTTCTCCTTCTTTTAAAAAATGAAATGTCGCTAAAAGACAGACCTGTAATTTTATTTTTTCAGACAGGAAATTAGGGACAAATAGCATAAATACTTCTCGATATAATATAATTTTTAGTTTATTATTTAAATATTCATCACTTAAAATAATCTCATCGCTTTTTTCTTCAATAATACCAAATCTTAAGTTGTTTAATGATTGACCATTAAGAAAAGAAATATACGGTAAATTTTTAATTTTAATATCTAAAAATTTGGAAACTTGATGATATATTTTATGGAAATCTTGGTTAATTTGATTTCTTATATCATCAAATGTTATAACTTTTGGTTTTGGTCTAACAATCTTATATATAATATCTGTATACTTCTTAATCTTTTTTTCAATCGGCCCAAACTCCTTTTTAGAATAATTTTGACCTCCAACTATCCTGGCATCCTCACTAATCTGATAAATCCTATATTCTGTTTCGTAATTTAATACCATTAAATATGGAATTCTTTTCTCCCTCTTAAGGACCCTAACTTTAGGCCCAAAACCGCGCCTTAATATCTGCATATTTTTTGCTCGTCTAATTTCTAATCTGTCTGGGCGCTTATTTTTAAATTCTTTAATTGCTATCTCTTTTAAAATTTTAGGTATATCTCTACTTTTAATCATTTATATTCACATTTTATAATTTTAATCGTCCATAAAATAAATGCAATTAAAGGTCTAAATTATTCTAAATAAACTCAATTTTAAATAAATATTATTGAATTGCTTCATTTTAATTTATAATCTTCATATTTAATTTTGATTAAAAAAATCTTCAATATGAAATAAATGTGATAAAAAAATTTTTTTCTTATATTAATAATCAAATATTCTAAAATTTTTTAATATTTTTTAATTTAGAAAAACATCTGATTAGTTTTCAAATTACAAGATTTTATAATCGTTTATAAAATAATATTTTCAAATAAATTAATTCAAATCACATAATTATTAAAAAATTTTCAAAAAATCTTTTAATTTGTTATCAAAATAATATTAACATCATATCTATTCATATTAATACTAATCAAATATAACAATAAAGCTCTATTTTAGGATTTTTACCATCTTATAACTGTGTGATTTAATTGTTAAACGAGCCAACAATTTCGTCAGAATTAGAATCGGTTTTCGGTGATTTAGAAAACAGTTTAGATGGTATTTTTGTATTGGACATAAATAATCATACCTTAATTTATGTAAATAAAACTTTTGCGGATTTAATTGGTTTTAGTAAAGAAAGTTTAATCAATATAAATTTCTTGGATTTAATTCACCCACATGATAAGAAAAAATTTTTGAAGTTCATCACAAAAATAAATAAATTAAATATGCGACAGAAATATTTTTCCCTCAAAGTATTAAATTCTTTAAAAAATACGATTGATGTAGAAATTGTGGGGACATTATTTGGTTCAAGAAAGAAGAAGACTCTTTTTTTTGGTATTATGAGGGATATTACTAAAACTAAACGCCTTGAAACAGCTTTTATAAAGCGAGAAATCGACTTTAAAGATATAAGCGAATCAATTAACGATGCTATTTGTATTATAAAAACAAATGGTAAGTTTATTTATGTTTCCCCCCGTCTGCCAGTCATTTTAGGGGGTAAAACTATTGGGGACGATTTCTATAAATTAATCCATCCTGATGACCTTTCATATGTTGTTAAAAAATTGAAGAATTCAATAAAAAATAAGAATTTGATCTATTTAGAGAGTATTCAATTTAGGGCAACTCACTCAAAATTAGGATATATCTGGTTAGAAGCTAATACAAGAAAATATTTTGAAAATAATGAAATTCTAATTGGTTTTTTAATAGTATTAAGAGATATCCATGAAAGAAAATTACTTGAAGAAGAATTAAAAAGATATCATAGAGAACTTGAAGAAAAAAATAGGGCACTTAGAGAAGCTGATGAATTAAAATCTAATTTTCTAAGTAATTCAGCTCATGAACTATTAACTCCTCTTATTTCCATCAAGGGATTCACTGAATTGTTTTTAAAATATAACAAATTAACCGAAGACCAAATAAATGATATATTAACCATTCAAAGAAATACTGAACGCCTTATTTTTTTAGTAAATAATATATTAGATGTTTCAGAATTGGAGTCTGATAAAGTCATCATTAAAAAAGATAGGTTTGATATTAAAAAACTAGTTCTAGAATGTCTTGATGAGGTTAAATTTAAATTAGAAGATAGGAAACAAAAAATTAACCTAGAATTACCTGAAAATGAAGTAATGGTCGTTGCTGACAATAAAAGAATACGTCAATTACTGATTAATTTAATGGATAATGCCATTAAATTTACTCAATATAATGGGAATATAGGGATATGTCTAAGAGAAGAGGACGATAAAGTCCATTTTTGTATTAAAGACACTGGAATTGGTCTCACCAGTAATGAAATAAACAAATTATTCAGACGATTTGGGAAAGTTTATTCAACTGATTGTAATTTTAAAGTCGATTCTAGCGGCACTGGATTAGGTCTTTTTATCTGTAAACATATTGTTGAAAAACATAACGGCAAAATATGGGCATTTTCCGATGGTAAAAATAGAGGAGCTGAATTTCATTTTCTTATTAACAAATTTCTTCCACAATTATAATAACATTTTTTTTAATTATTTAATTGACTCACAATTTCTTAAATATCTTATATAATTAGATTTCTAAGTTCTATCTATTCTATATTTTAAATTAAAATTCCCCTCTTCTTTCTTATATTTTAACGACAAATAAATTTAATAATTGTATTTTAAAAATTGTCTATCATAATTTTCATTAAATATAAATCAAACTTTCCTTAGATCAATTTTAGTATTCAATCAAAAAACTTCAGAATATTTAAATTGAATAACAATCTTAGTTTATTAAAATAATTATATGGTATAATATTTTATCTTTTTCCATAGAATATAATTAATCTTATCTTTTCATATATATTTTTAAATGTTCAATACACCTAATTTAAATATATATATTAGAAAAATTTTTATGAATTCTTGAAAATAAAAATCCTAACATAATACAATAATTTGTAATCTACCAATTCGCATTTTATTACCGATATAATTTTAAATACATTATTAAGTTGGTTGGATTAAAAAAGAGTTTAAGGTGATAGAAAAATGTCCGAACTATCAGGTCAGCCAGTATTAATATTAAAAGAAGGTTCTAGTAGAAGCCGCGGTAAAGACGCGCAACATAATAATATTATGGCTGCTAAAATAATTTCCGAATCCGTCCGTACCTCATTAGGTCCAAAAGGAATGGATAAAATGTTGGTCGACAGTTTTGGAGATGTCACAATTACAAATGATGGTGCTACAATATTAAAGGAGATTGATGTCCAACACCCTGCTGCAAAAATGGTCGTAGAAGTTTCAAAAACTCAAGACCAAGAAGTAGGTGATGGTACCACAACTGCAGCAATATTAACTGGTGAATTGTTAAAGAATGCTGAAGAATTAATAGGTGAAAATATTCATCCTACAATTATCGTTGATGGCTATAGAAAAGCAGTTGATAAAGCAATAGAATTAATTGATGATATTGCTATGGATGTATCAAATAATGAAGAAATGCTTTATACTGCTGCAAAAGTATCTATGAGCTCAAAAGTAGTTTCTGAAATTCGAGATTTATTTGCTGATTATGCTGTTAAAGCTATTCGATCAATACAAGATGGAAATAATGCCGATTTGGACGATGTTAGCGTCCTCAAGAAAAAAGGCGAAGGTTTAGAGGATACAATCTTTGTTAATGGCATTATCATTGATAAAGAAATAGTACACGCAGGAATGCCAAAACGAATTGAAAACGCTAAAATTGCTCTCGTAGAATCTGCATTTGAAATTTCAAAAACTGAATTTGACTCCAAGATTTCAATCACTCAAGTCGATCAAATGCAGGCATTTTTGGATCAAGAGGAAAAAACAATTAGAGCAATGGTCGACAAAGTAGCTGAAGTTGGTGCAAATGTCGTTCTCTGCCAGAAAGGTATTGATGACCTCGCTCAACATTTTATGAATAAGAAAGGTATCGCTGCAGTAAGAAGAATTAAAAAATCTGATATGGAAAAATTAGCTAAAGCTACTGGCGCAAAAATCGTTACTAATATTCATACAATTACTTCTGATGACCTTGGATTTGCTGGGCTTGTAGAAGAAAGAAAAATAGGTGATGATGACTACATCTTCATAGAAGAATGCGCAAATCCAAAAGCCGTTTCAGTTATGATTAGAGGAGGTACAAATCAACTGGTCGATGAGGCAGAAAGAGCATTTCATGATGCCTTGTGTGTAGTTAGAAACTTAATTAGAGTCCCAAAAGTAGTATATGGTGGCGGGGCTGCTGAAATAGAAATTTCTAAAGGCCTAAGACAATATGCTGCTTCTTTAGGTGGACGTGAGCAATTAGCTGTTTCTGCATTTGCTGATGCAGTCGAAATTATTCCCAGAACTCTTGCTGAAAATGCCGGACTAGATATAATTGACATTTTGGCAGAATTACGATCAAAACATGATAGCGGGGAAATCAGTGCAGGCGTGGATGTACTGGCTGGTAAAGTGGGGGACATGAAAGCTATAAATGTCTATGACCCTGCCATTGTTAAGACACAAGCAATTGAAAGCGCTGCAGAAGCCGCAATCATGATACTTAGGATCGATGATGTAATAGCTGCTGGCAAATCAAGTGGCGGACCACCCGGTGGACCACCTGGTGGTGGAGAATCAGAAGAAGATTAAAATTAAATAAAATATAAATTTTTTTTAATTCTTTTTTTATTATTATTTTAATGAAAAGCATTATCTATTTCTTTTTGAATGTACTAAAATTAACTAACTAATTTCTGTTCCGACATAAATTACTCTAATTTATTTGTTATATTATACTTTATTTGATTTTCTAGTTTTTAATTTATATTTGTTTAACTTACCTTAAATGATTGTATGAAAAAAATAATGGTGTAATATAGTTATTATCTCTAAATAATGGGTTAAAAATCGATTTTAGTAAAATAATAAAAATAAGGTAAACCAATTATTTGATACAATTATTAAAAAATTGGTGTTATTTAATATGGTCAAGATTTATGAGAATGAATTTGCGGAATGTTTTGATGGTACAGTAGTACAGCTTTTAATAACTGCAAAAAATAAGAAATTATTAGAATGGGCTGCTTACAGTTTCACGGCGCTACCTTCAACTGTATTTGGAGATGCCGAAGGTGGTATAGTTAAATGGGTTAACCCAGAAAATACAATTGATGGTAGAATTGGTGTCATCGTTCAGTTATGGGTTACAGGGACTGGAAAAAAAGCCCAGGAAAATCTTTATGATAAATTGGGTAAAAGGATCAGACAAGGGATTTTGGTCGTTCCGACTACTGCAGTTTTCAATGCTCTCGAAAGTAAAGATAAATTTGAAATGATGGACAATGTAGGGCATTGCGGCGATGGTTATGAAAAAATCATCAATTTTAAAGACAAAGAAATGATAAATGTCCCAATTATGATGGGTTATGATTTTTTAATTGAAAGGTTTATCAACTTTAAAAGTGGTATAATGGGTGGCAATTTGTGGTTCTTTTGTGATAGTATCGATTCTGCACTGGAAGCAGGTGAAATTGCTGTTGATACTATTTTACAAATAAATGGCGCAATTACTTCGTTTAATATATGTTCAGCTGGCTCAAAAGTGGAAACAAATTATCCGGAAATTGGACCAACTACAAATCATTGGTTCTGTCCTACATTAAAAGACGTTATCCCAGATTCAAAAGTACCTGATGGTATAAAGTCGATCCCTGAAATTGTAATTAATGGAACTTCATTAGATATAGTTAAGGATGCTATGAGACAATCAATTGAGAACGTAAAAGATGTAAAAGGATTAAAAATAATTTCAGCAGGTAATTTTGGTGGTAAATTAGGTCCATATAAAATCTACTTAAGAGATGTTATTTAATTTTTTTTTAAATTGAAGGTTGGAATATTTCAAATAATAGGAAATTTTAAAAAATAATTAAATCTCAAGAACTCTTCCTTCAATTAATTCTACTTTAACATCTGGGTTCTCTTTCTCAGCCATTTTTTTAAATTCTTTTAGATCATGATCCCATTGGTGCATTGGCAGGCAAATTTTTGGTTTAATATATTCTAAAGATTTTACACCTTGATTAAAGTCCATGGTATATGTATCTCCAACGGGTATCATCGCAACATCTATTGGCCCAAGATTTTTCATTTCATCAATTAAATCGGTATCTCCTGCATGATATATTCTTTTATTTTCTGTTTCAACAATATATCCTAACCAATTATTTTTCTTTGGATGGAACATTTTTCCGATATTATATGCCCTAACTGCTAATACTTTAATTTCTTTAATTTCAGTAGTATCACCCACATCAAGTCCAACGGTCTTAAAATTTTTGAGCTTCGATTGCGATGATAAAGGACAAATTATTACTGTAGAATCTTTTAAAATATTTTTAATGCTTTTTTTGTCTGCATGGTCATAATGATCATGAGAAATTAAAATTAAATCTGCTTTTTTTTCTCCTGATTTTATTTGATACGGGTCAAAATAAATAACTGTATCATCCTTTGTTATAATTTGAAAGCAAGCATGTGTTATCCACTTTATTTTCATAACAATCACTCTAAAATACTTGATTTTTAATTATAATATTATGAATTAAATAAATTCTTATTATTTTTATGTTTAATTTAAAATATATTAAAATATATTTAAATCAAAAAATTAGAAAAAATATTAATTTTTTAACTTTATATTTTCATTTTGAAACTCAAGTCGTGAAGTAATTGAATAAAAAAGGTCTAAATAAATTATATTATGAAATTACAAATTATCTAATGAAGCCATTTTATTGGGCTTACAAGAAAAAGTTATGGCGTCAAATAAAAAATAAGCAAATGCCTGAGCATATTGGCATTATTTTAGATGGTAATCGTAGATATGCAAGAGAAAGAGGGTTGCCTCCATGGTATGGACACGAAGTCGGTGCAGAACGTGTGGAACAAATTTTGATGTATTGTTTTGAATTGGGAATTCGCGTTATTACTTTATATGCATTTTCTACTGAAAATTTTAAACGGTCTGAACAAGAAGTAAATAAAATAATGGAAATTGCAAAAAAGAAATTTAAGGAAATTATGGACCACCCAATGATTCATAAATATAAAGTTAAAATAAAAGCAATAGGTAGGTTATATGAACTACCTGAAGACCTCCAAAAAATTATTATGGAAGCGGAAGAGAAAACTAAAAACTATAACAAATTTCAAATAAATATTGCTATTAGTTATGGCGGTAGAAATGAAATAGTTGATTGTATGAAGAAAATCGCGCAAGAAGTAAAAGATGGTAAATTGAAAATTGAGGATATAAATGAAACTACAATTGAAAATTATTTATATACAAAAGGTCTACCTGATCCAGATGTTATTATAAGAACTAGTGGTGAAGAACGATTATCTGGTTTTTTACTCTGGCAATCAGCTTATTCAGAGTTAATTTTTCTCGAAATTTATTGGCCAGCTATAAGAAAAATCGATTTATGGCGTGCAATTCGAGTTTTTCAACAGAGACATAGAAGATATGGAAAATGATCAAGAGATTTTTTTAGAAATGATTTAAAGGAAATGAATAAAAAAATTATTTTTATATGATATTATTTTTTTCGAAATAATCCCATAACTCCAGTGCTGATTGGGCTGCTAGTTCTGTTCCAATTCCCCATCCACCTGCATCACCTGAGCAAAAATATAGTCCTTCTATCGGTGAAATTTGACTTGGTCTTTTATCTGCTACTTGATCAATTGATTGCGCAATACCTGTTCCAGCACCTTCCTTACCAAACCGTACCTCAAGCTGACTTGTTGATATGAAATCACTTATAACAATATGGTCTTCTATTTCAGGCCAAAGTGATACCAATGAATTAATACAACATTCGCGCCACTTATCTTCATCTTTTTTACTCCATTTTACCATTTTTCCGAATGCTGTGGGGGTAACTGTATGGATATTCTGACACCCTTCAGGTGCAAGCGATGGGTCATGGTTTGATACCGGTACAATTAATTGTGCACTTTTTTCAGGTATACCCATCTTTTTAAAGTCTAAATCTTCAAGTTCGTCTTCAATTGCTTTAAATGCATTGCCTATTCCTTCAGTTTTTGGTACATATGTTAGCATTTTTTGGTCTGTAATTATTTTATCTATTCCTATCTTTAAACTACAGACTTGACCTCCCCATTTCAAATTTTTTATCCAATTAGAATATTCCCTATCAAAATATTTTTCACCCACTAATTTAAATACTGTTGTTTTAATATCTGAATTTGCAATGACAATATCTGCTTCATAAAAAGTAGAATCTGGGCCAGCTTCTACCCCTATTACTCTATTATCTTGGACTATAA
>Ga0190360_1001916_pt1 | contig 10461 bp, 8 predicted proteins | sample 48721834_MG_FD_161271 | JGI IMG/M metagenome (GOLD analysis project Ga0190360, IMG submission 161271) | Hydrothermal vent microbial mat bacterial communities from Southern Trench, Guaymas Basin, Mexico - 4872-18-3-4_MG | ecosystem: Environmental > Aquatic > Marine > Hydrothermal vents > Microbial... | reverse complement strand
ATTTGTGTAGATGGTATTTTTTTTGATTTTACTTTTTTTCTTAAAACACGGTTCATTTTTTCTAATGCGACCTCTGTTTCTATGATAGATTTTTGAATAATATTTTTCTCAAAATTTAAATTAAGCCCATTCCATTCAAAACCATGAGTTATTAATTCTATACCATTTTTATAGATCAATAAAAATATGGATTGTTCCAACATTAATTTTAATTCATTCAATATTTCATTAAAACTCTTATTCTTTGCGAGATAACCAAGTACCCATCCTTTAAAAGATTTGATTTTTCTAAGAGCATGTGGAGTAGCATTAGTTAGTGAAGAAATAACCAATCTTCTTACATTATAATCAGCATCTTCTTCTGAAAATAATCGATGTGCCTCATCATTTTCAATAAAATCATTCCAATACACCATTTCATGCCTATGAGGGACTAACTTTATAATGCTATTAACAATTCTATCTATTTGAATTGACTCATTTCCTATTACAAATATTGGGATCCTATTTAATAATGCCCTTAGCATTTTAGAAAAATTTTCTTTATTCAGCAAATTTATTAAATCTTTTAAAGAATAACTTGACTCCAAATTGAACACATCTCAATTTTATTTATATAAGTTCATCAAAAATATTTTTAATTTCGAGCACAGGCGTTTCCAATTTTGTAGCTTCGTTCATATATTCAGACAGCCAGTTTACGTATTGAGGTATTAATAATCTTAAAAGTCCAAGTCTTTTTTGACCATTTGAAATAAAAGTGCTGAAAATCCCATTTTGAATTCCATAAATAAAATGGGAATAATTAGTACATTCACATAAAACGTTATTAATGGGAGTCTTTTTAAGAGTATTAATAATTCTTTTACTTGTATCATATAATGAATAGCTTAACGCACCTTCACCTTGGAGGTTGTTTGAATCTAGTGTTACATTTAATAAGGGGTATCCTCCATTTATTGCAATGCTAGCTAATTTAACACCTGGGACGTTTTTTGAGAAATCAAAGATACAATCTCTGATTTTATTTGATAATTTTTCATCTATTTGAATATTATTCGATTCGATTTTAGTATTTGTTATTTCATCTTCTTTAACATTAAAACTTGTTAAAATGCGTTTAAGTTCATCTTCGTCATATGCTCTTAATGGTGGCTTAAATTCTTTTCCTGAATCATAAATTATTCTAGCCATGGACAGTAAGGTATCTTTCATAGATATCATTATTGCCCCTAAATTCACTTTAAGTCTGGCTGTAATTGTTAAAAAGTATTCAGATTTAAAATTACCATTAAAATTTGCCTTATTTTTGTCATAACGCCATGTATTTATAGGTGCAATTAATATTTTTGCTCGTTCGCCATCGATTAATAAATAATTTAAATTATTTGAATGAATCTGCTCCGCAACATTGAAAACTGCGCTTACAATTGAGCAAACTCCGAAAATTTCGTTTTTTGATAACCATACACCTGATGATTCTATAGGTTGACCATCTCTCTGAGTAAGAACAACATTTTCTACTCCAGTTATTGATTTTATTCTGTCTAGACCCGTCTTTATTTCACGTAAAATTTCGTCCATTATATTTGCCTCTTTAAATGAAATTATAGAATTTTAACTCAATCGCCAATTTTTTATACTAAATTATATTTAAACTCCCCAAATCGCATTTCTCAATTTGAACACTTATAATAATTTGGAACAAATAAATTAATGATGTGAAAATAAGATAATAAAATTAAGTTAAATAATAAATGTAATAAAAATAAAAACTTTTTAAACTATTTAATCGTCCCAAATTTCAATTAAATTTTTTATTGCCTTTACTTTAAAATCCTCATTTCTAAATCTGTAGATTTTTATTCGACCATAAATTTTCTCTTGTAGAATATTGGCATCTTTTAATACTTTTAAATGTTTGGTAGTTATATTGTGATTTAACCTTGTCCGTCTAATTATTTCGCTAATATTAAGTTCGTTTTCTTTTGCAAGTAGTTTTATAATTTTAATTCGACCTTTAGAAGAAAAAATATCTTCTATTTGGATAGATTCTTGAGTTTTTTTCTCAATTAACATTTTATTCACTTTAATTTTTTAAATACAATACTTAATAAACACATATTTTCTCGAAATTTTGAAATGCCTTATTTAGAAAATTAGAATTGATATTAAATGAATTTGATTGTTCTGCAATTTTTCCGACTGTTTTAAGTATATTTAGAGCTATTTTAATATCATTTTTAGGGGCGCACCATTCGGAAATTTTTTTAATAATTTGATCAGGAACTGAACCAATAAAAAATGCTTCATTAACACGATCTTTCAATATATCAAATAATTCTTTTTGAGAGAATGGCTTAATTTTAATATTATGAGTTAGAAAAATGCCTTTTATATCGCCGTCAATATTGTTAATGAATTTTAAATCATTTGATATAGCGATAATTGATATTAAATGTTTTGAATTGATTTTATTTTCGTTAAACTTCAATAGAGAATATAATAATTTATAATCTTTCCTTTTTAAAGAATCAATCTCATCTAATGTAATAAGAAGAGTTTGGTCTCTTATTTCAAGCTCATTTTTTAGTAGATCAAACAGTTCATAAAAACTAAAACCTCGATGTGGAATAGAAATATTAATACTTTCTAATAATTTCAAAATTATTTGATAGGCACTTGCCTCAATTTTACAATTAATATGAATAAATTTTAATTTAACATTATATATTTTGGCTAATTTTTCAATTTTAATTCCGAATGTTTTAACTAAAACTGTTTTCCCCACACCATTTTTTCCTGTTATTAATACACTTGGGGAAGCTAATTTAGGACTTGATATTAAAATTTTAAAATGATTCCAGAGATATGAAATCTCTTTTTCACGATGTAATAATTTTGGTGGAATATAATCTAAGTTAATTTTTGTTTCATCCTTAAAAATTGTGAATTTGTTTATCTCATTTTCAAATAGTGTCTTCAATTCTCTTCATCTAACCACATTTATTATTATTTATTAAAAAGTAAATTTAAATTGATAAAGAGAGGGTATTTAAAAAGTAAATTTAAATTGATAAAATTAGGAATTCAAATATTGGTATTATTTATTTAGTAATTTTGTAAATTTACAATAAGTGATATGTTGAATTATCCGATAAAAATAAAAAATTAAGTTAAAAATTATTGATCTATGTTCCATAATTCTTCATGAGTATCTGGGTTGACATTTTTGATTTTTCCATTTTTTAATTTTATTTTATAACCCGATTCGGTAATTTCTCCTATTATTTTTGCATTTATACCAGAATTACTAATGTCATTTAACATCTTATTGCAATATTCTGGTTTACATATTATTATTAATGCGCCGCTGCTTAAAAGTCTTAAAGGATTGATCTCTAATTTTTTACAAATTAAATCAATATAATCATAAATAGGAATATCAGATTCATATAAAATAAAACCTTTATTAATTAAACTACATAATTCTATAATACCACCAAGTAATCCGCCTTCAGTGGGGTCATGCATAAATTTTAAACCCTCATTTTTTAGAGCAATTTGAGCTTCTTGTAAAATACTAATTTTATCGATCAATTTTTTTGCTTTATTTATGACATTACTATTTATTTGGTCTTTTATTAGGTTGTAATGATCATTTGCAATTACTGAACACCCTTCAATTCCAATGCTTTTAGTTAAGATTATTTTATCGCCCACTTCTATATTTTTTGCGTCCAAGAACCTATCTTTTTTGATTTCTCCAGCCATAACACCCAAAACAATAGGACTTTTAACTGCATTTGTAACTTCTGAATGTCCACCAATTATTGAGATATTTAATTTAAGAGCAGTAGCATGTAGGTCTTTGGAAATTTGTTCTAAATCGTCAATAGTACTTCCAGGTGGAAGTAAAATAGTTGCTAGAAAGAATTTTGGGATACCTCCTCGGGCAGCTATATCATTTGAATTAACGATGATAGCATGTTTACCAATGTTTTCAAATGCACCTGTAATAGGATCGGATTTTAGAGCAATATAATTATTTTTTTGGAAGTTTACAACTGCAGAATCGCCGCTGATATGTGGGCCATCAATAATGTCATTATTTTTAGCTCCCAGATATTTAAAAATAATTTTCTTTAAAATATCATTAGGAATTTTACCAATAGAAAGCATTTATAATCTTCTCATTTTAATTCATAGAAAAATAAGCTAATAATGCAGATAGCTGGATCTCTTCATCTCCACCTTCAATTAATCTATAATTTATATCACCGATTTTTTCGGCCAGATATAACTTTTTTTCATTGGATAAATTTTCAAGATTGAACAATTCAGTGTGAATTTGCTTTAAAATATCTAGTCCAGAAAGTCCTAAAGTTTTAATTAATTCCATCAACATTTTTCTTGCGTCAATATAATTACCTTTAAGTGCTAATTTGAGAATACCCCTAATTTTTTCGGGGTGGGCAGTTCCAGCGACTTTATATACAGCTTCTTGGTCTATCACGTTGTTTATAGAAGATGCTGCTTGCAAAGTATTAATAGCATGACGCATATCACCTTTAGAAAGATATATAATAGCTTCAAGACCTTCTTCAAATAATTGTAATTTTTCTTTTTCTGCAATCATTCTTAATTGGTTTTCAATATCCTCATCTTTTAACGGTGAAAACCTGAAAATTGCACATCGTGATTGAATTGGTTCAATTATTCGAGAAGAATAATTACAAATCAAAATAAACCTGCACTTTTTAGTATATTTTTCCATAGTTCGACGCATAGCGTTTTGTGCTTCACGAGTCATACTATCCGATTCATCTAGTAGCATAATCTTGAAGGGAACACTACTTAATCCAGTTTTATTAGCAAAATTCTTTATTTGATTTCTAACTACATTAATTCCTCTATCATCGGACGCATTTAATTCTAAGATTGCATCCCTATTTAATGTGCCCAGCATATCCCTGGCCAATGCAAGAGCAGCAGTAGTTTTCCCTGTCCCAGGTGGGCCTGAGAATATTAAATGTGGCATAGATTTTTCTTCAACAAATTTCTTTAATCGTTCCACAATTTCATTCTGATTTATTATCTCAGAAAGCGATCACGATGATAATATTATCTATTATCATTTTCGTGGCCTATATTTTTCTACCCAAATCTGTTTCGACACTTGATTATCCACCATTTATTATTTTGATTAATAAATTGTTTAAAATTGGTATTAAAAAAAAATAAAAGATTTATGCTCGTTCAGTTAATCTTAATTTCGGAAATATATTTAAACTCATCAATTCTTGCAATAATAACTTAAAAGCATAGGATATTGTAATTTGAGATATTACAGTCTTTTCACCACATTTAGGGCAATAATATTTGTCTCTATTCCTGTCATATACTGCTAAGAGGCCACATCCCTCGCATACATAAATTTGGGATTTGTCAGATTCATCTAACAATCTTTCTTTAAGTAATATTGCTGCACCATGCCCAACTAAACAATCACGCTCCATTTCTCCAAATCTAAGTCCGCCTTCACGAGCTCTACCTTCAGTTGGTTGCCTTGTAAGGATCTGAACCGGCCCTCTTGCTCGTGCATGAATTTTATCTGCGACCATATGATGTAATTTCTGGTAATAAACGCATCCTATGAAAATATCTGCTTTATATTTTTCACCAGAAACTCCATTGTATAAAACTTCCCGCCCATTATATTTAAATCCTAATTTTTGCAATTCCTTGTATAAACTCTCGGCTTTTTCTGAAAATGCTGTCCCATCAATTTGTTCTCCTTTTAATGCCCCAACTTTACCTGCTATTGCTTCAATAACTTGTCCGACTGTCATTCGAGATGGAATTGCGTGGGGGTTCATTATAAGATCAGGGACTACACCGTCTTCTGTAAAAGGCATATCTTCTTGGGGGACTATAAGGCCAATAATACCTTTTTGCCCATGCCTAGAAGCAAATTTATCGCCAAGTTCAGGAATTCTTTGGTCTCTTACTTTAACCTTTACTAATTTATTTCCATCAATTGTTTCAGTTAAAATCACTTTATCAACAATTCCAGTTTCTCCATGACGCATATTGATTGATGTTTCTCTTCGAGTAGGTGCTGGAAGGTCGAATTCCCTGTATTCTTCTAAAAACCTTGGCGGACTTGTTCTCCCAATAATTACTTCGCCCCCACTAATTTCTACTTCGGGCTCAATTATCCCATCTTCTCCAAGGTGTCTATATTTATCGGTTGCTCTATATCCTCTTACTGATCTATCAGGAGTTTCAAAATGATCCTCTTGACCACCAGGATATTTTCTTTCCTCTGCCTCATAACATCTAAAAGATGATGACCTACCAAGTCCACGCTCAATAGATGCTTTATTTAATATTAACGCATCTTCAATATTATAACCTTGAAATGAAATAACTCCAACAATAAAATTTTGGCCAGCAGGGCGGTGATCAAAACCAATTGCGTCCATTGCCTTTGTTTTTACCATGGGTATTTGAGGATAATGTAATAAATGTCCTCGTGTGTCCACTCTTAATTTATAATTAGCACAATACAGACCAAGTGCTTGTTTTGCCATTCCAGCTTCATAAGTATTTCTTGGGGATTGATTGTGCTCTGGAAATGGAATTATAGCTGCTGTTATTCCTAATATAGTTGATGGCTCAATTTCTAAATGTGTTGTTTCTTCAGTAATTTCCTCTAACTTCATAGAAATAAGAGTATTTTCCTCCTCTTCAGCATCTAAATACTCAATTATACCATTTTGTATTAAGTCACTCCATTTCCATTCATTGCTCATTATTTTCTCAATATGAATTGGTTTTAGTTTAGGTTTTCCATCTTCAACAATAATCAATGGCCTTCTAGCTCTGCCTGCATCGCAATTAATTTGTATTTCATTTGTATCATCATAATAAGCAATATTTACCTCATGGTTTAATTCACCATTTCTACGTTTTTGACGGACTTGTGAAACTAGAAAATTTGGGTTGTCATGGATTCCTATCAAGATACCATTGAGAAATACTCTAGCCCCCTTCTTATAACCTTGATTTTTTAATTCATCAATAGTTTCTACTCCTAAATCTATTAAATATTTTTCAATAATATCTTCATTTGTCCCTACTGAAATATAAGACATTAAGGCTAAATTCTTTACAAGACCACAATTTGGGCCTTCAGGAGTTTCTGATGGACATATTTTACCCCAATGAGTAGGATGGAGGTCTCTAGCTTCAAAATGCGGTTGACTTCTACTTAAAGGGGAAACTACTCGTCTTAAGTGACTAAGTGCAGAAATATAATTTGTCCTATCTAATAATTGACTGACTCCAGTTTTGCCACCTACCCAATTACCAGTTGCAAGAGCATGCCTTAATCGTTCGGTAATCAAATCTGCTCGAACTGCGGTCCTTATATTCATCTGCCTCCCCCGACCTGAAGTTCTATCAAGCTGATATTTAATATCTCTAATTAATTGCGAAAATGCTACTCTAAATAAACTTGTTAATAGGTCTCCCGCAAGTTTTAACCTTTTATTTGAATAATGATCTTTATCATCTTCCATTCTTTTCTTTAGCGCTAATTCTAATAATTTTTGAGTCATCTGACCCAAATAATATGCTTTTTTAATTCGAGAATCTTCTTCTCTTCCAATATGCGGTAATAAATATTTATCTAAAATCTGACACGCCCTTCGTTCTCTATATTCTTTTGTTTGACCGACTGCAACCCTCTTCCCTATATAATCAAGAGCATTTTTTATAGTTGCTTCATCATCTTTGGGAACATATAATGGAATGGCCTTTTCCAATGAAGTAATTAATTCCTGCCTAATATTCATATCATCCGAAATAATTTCCATAATATCTTTATCTTTAGTGATCCCTAATGCTCTTAATACTATTACTAATGGGATTTTACCCGGAACTGATGGAAATGATAACCGTAATTCGCCATCTCTTCTGCGCTCTAGAGTAACAGGAGCTCTAAAACCTTGAGCTGTCGAAAAAACTTTGGCTTCATGAGTTGAAGTTTGACTTCTACTTGATACTTCGCATATTATTCTATTTGGTGCTAGGTCTTCTCTTGTAACTAATACACGCTCAGACCCATTTATAATAAAATAACCCCCAGAATCTCGAGGATCCTCGCCATGACTTATTAATTCATCATCAGATAAACCGTCCAATAAGCACCGTTTAGACCTCAGCATTATTGGCATTCTACCAATATATACTTGTACCGTCTCACCTTCCATTTCAATTCCTTGAGAATCGATATTAATAGGCGTCATCTCTAAATGTAAAGAACCAGCATATGTAAGGTTTCTAATCCGTGCTTCCATTGGATATATTGATTTTTCTGAACCATCAGCTTCAACAATTGTAGGTCTTGAAACACTAATTCTTCCAAGCTTTACTTTAAAATCAGGAATTTCTGGGTCTATTTCACCCACTTCATCTACTATTTCCTGTAGTGTCTCCTCTATAAATCGATTGTAAGAATCTAAATGCTGCCGAACTAATCCCTTTTCCTCGAAAAACGCATTCATTAAATGCCAAAAATCAGTTGATTTTAATTCTATCATGACCACCTTTATTTATTTAAAAAATTATATTGATAATTTAAAATCTAGAGTTTCCTCGCTAAAATTTTTATAAAACTCTACAACAATTTGTTCCATAAAATTAAATCACATCTATTTTAATCTTTTATTTCTTTTAAAAACTCAAACAAAACTCTATAGTAATTATCGTTCTTATCAATTGGTCTTATTAAAATTTTTTGGATAACATTATTTTTCTTTAGATAATTTAATTATCATTGTTTTTAATTTTTTGGAAAAATCCGAGTTATCTGATAAATTTTTGTTAATAAGTTATTTAAATTTTTTTAAGTTTGTGCTACAATTACAAGGCATTTTAATTGATTTTCCAGAAAAAGAGAAAAATTTTGCAAAACAAGATTTTATAGTAGTTTAAGAGAACGGTCGCAATTGTTTATAGTACTTGAACAGATAAGATTTTTTTGAAACAAGAAATGTATTAAGTTTGATATTAGTTTACATCTAAAAATTAACTTTATATTATCATATCATTTACTAAAGTTCTTTATTAAAGTTCGACCCATTAAGTTGATTTGAAACCTATATTTAAATCCACCCGATAATTTTCTATTTTTTTGTTATAAACTAATTTATAGATAAGATTAGACAATTTACAATGTTCACATTCTTTTTTTAGATTTATAATCCACTGTGAAAATAATTCTACACTATATCTTTTATATGCTTCTTTTTTAGCTCCAATTGTTCTTAAATCATCTGAGTATTCCTCCAAATAATTCCAGTATTGTGCCCAACACAGCATTAGGTACGCTAAAAATACAAGTGCAATAAAGCATTACTGTCCTTCAATATTTCGCCACCTGCACTTACACAAACCCAAATTTTGGTTTTGGTCTCTATAACTTGTTTCTATTCGCCATCGTTTCATATATGTTTTTATTATTTCTTCCATGCTACTATTAATCATATTTGATACCAATATTTGGTAATTACCATTATATTTTTCTTCCAGGTTTCCATTTTCATCTTTTTTTAAATCCTTTACGAATAATACTAATTGATCTCCCAATTTTTTATAAATATGTTTCTTAAAGCGACCTTATAATATCGGTATTCTTTATTATACGCGAGTTTTGCTTTTACTATTTCAAATTCCTCTTCTTTTATTGTATTATACAATTCGGACATTCTATATTTTTTATTTTTATATGTACAATTCCAGTTCCGCTTAATTTTTGATACATAAAACTGACCCCTTCTTATTAATAATTTTGCAGTGTCTTTCGTCATGAAATACCGGTCAAATACCCATTTGTTGCAAACTCCACTTATTTTTAAGACCTCATCTATCAAATCTCTTGCTATTTCATTTTTTGGCTTATATAGGTCTTCTTTTTTATATTTTTCCAATTCGCTCTTCTTTCTATATATATCAAATATTACGGGATATTCTTTTTTATCTTCATAATAATGGACACTGATCATAGAAAGCCCCAGTATGTCTTTTTTCTCCACAGGCGAGTAGTAATAGTCCACACCTTCTATTTTTTCCCCTAACTTCCCTATTATGTGTCCATCTAGACTTAATACCCCACTTTTTTTAAATGCGAGGTATGGGACCTCTTGAAACATTTATAAGTATTTTTTTAATATTGCTTTTGAATTCATAGATATTGATTTCAGTTTTCTATTTATAGTGCGTTCATTAAAACTATCTATTGTATTTTCTATTATTTTCTTAATTGATGGCACTCCTTCTATAACCAGTCCATTTAAATATATCTTTAATGCCTTTATCTCATCATCTTTCAATTCTAGTTTCACGCTTTCTATAAAATTATTAATAATTTCGTTCTTACCTATAAGCTTCATC
>Ga0190360_1001913_pt1 | contig 10466 bp, 9 predicted proteins | sample 48721834_MG_FD_161271 | JGI IMG/M metagenome (GOLD analysis project Ga0190360, IMG submission 161271) | Hydrothermal vent microbial mat bacterial communities from Southern Trench, Guaymas Basin, Mexico - 4872-18-3-4_MG | ecosystem: Environmental > Aquatic > Marine > Hydrothermal vents > Microbial... | reverse complement strand
TGGTGGACGGCCTGTCGGATCCCGGACGGCACGCTCGTGCAGTCCTGCGCTACTTCCGAAGCTGCGCAGCCAGCTCGATCAAGTCCGGATGAACGACTCTTCCCGCGTCCAGAAGCTGTACCCCATCCAACCATACCGAGGAGTTCAAGCATACACCGTCACCATGGGAGACGGCGTCCCCGAGAGCTCCTTCGAACACCGCGGCCTGATAGCCAAAGCCCCATTGGGTGCATCCCCAAATCCGCTCGTCCTCCGTGCACTTGCCGGTCAACTTGGCGCCAGGATTAAACCCATAGCACGTGTGCGCCAGGCGGTACATTCGCTTGTCGTTGAGACTTGCCAGCCACTCCGCAACTCGCCGCGCCTCCTCCTGCCCGACGATGTCTACTATCTCCCCCTTGTCAACGACGAACTTGATCGGGTAGCTCAGAATGCCAAGATCCATCGACCCTCCGCCGTGGAACGAGCCATCGAAGACGATCTCCCCTTCGATAGACTCTTCGAGAGGAGCCCAACCGATCTGCCCAAGCATGAAGTGAACCCCCGGAGTTGAGGCGTCCCCACACTCGTTGGTCACCGGGCGTTCCGCGTTCTTGAAGGAAACGTCCGTCCCGGCCGAATTGGTCATTCTCACTTCTCTGGCAGCTTGGGTCATGTCGGCCACAGCGGTCATGAATCGCTTGAGGATTTCGAGATCAAGAGCTCCCAAGCATCGCCAAAGCGAGTCAGGGTCCATCTTGCCGAGATGGAAGTAGCGCGTTTTGGTTCCCTTGGCCATGGCCCTCTCCCAAGCCGTGTTGCAGTACAGCCACACTTCATTCAACTCGATCCAGACGTCGGTGCGCTCGATCGCCCCGCTGAGGCAGTCCGGAAGCCGCCACTCGCCTGCTTTCCCGTACGCAGGTGCAGTGGAGTGGTAAGCGATCATGGTTTTAGCGCCAGCGCATTCTCCCGCGCGAGCCATTGCAGCGGCGAGTCGGAAGTCGGCGCGGGAATCGATGGTGATCAGCAGGGTCTCATCCGGCGCCACGGACAGGATGTCGTTAATCGTCTTGTGCGCCGAGACGGCCAGCTCCAGCTCCATGTCCTGAATCACTATGTCCTCCTTTCCTGATGCGGCCTCTCTTCGGGTGAATCCATTCCCCGGATTCACTGCGCGGCAGACTACTCCCTTCTCGTCGGCATGAGAGAAGCACGCCAGCCTGGCGCGGCGAGGGCCTCAGCGAGCTTCAGCGCCGCCGTCGCTGGATCGACGACTGGAACGCCCAGCCGTTCGGCAAGAGCGCCAGCGATAGGACCCATCGCAGTGCAGCCGAGGACTATCACATCTGCCCTGTCCATCTCGCTGGCCAGGCGAGCTTCCTCTGTAACGGCATCCAGCGTCCGATCGTAGTCGGCGAGATCGAGCACGTGCAGGTTCACCGATCGCACGGAGGCACAGCGCTCTGACAGACCCATCTGTCGAACCTTGGCCACCATTGGACCTATGCTCTCGGGAATCGGCATGATGACGGAGAAGCGCTCGCCAAACAGCAGCGAAAGACACAAGGCTGCCTCCCCTGCGCCCAAGACGGGTATTGAACTCGCCTTCTTCGCTGCCTTGAGACCCGGATCAAGAGTGCAGTCGATGATCACTGCGTCGTAGCCTTCCTCCTCTGCGGTCACAACTTCCGCGTAAACAGCCGGCGCGGCGACCAACTCATCCTGTTCGCTCTCCGTCGAGGACGGACATCCGCTCGGAGCGACGATCGTGATGTCCGTTCCAGGAGCAAGAGCGTGCTGGCGGCTGGGCAGCAGCTCCTCTGCCAGTGTTTTCGAAGAACTCGCCAGTATCGCTTTGATCCTCATGGCGGTGGTGCCTCCTTCCGGAATGGATCCCGTCCACTTGTCATAACTCCTACCCGTGGCGCCTGCTGGGAAAGGGACGATGATTTGGTGGAAGATGATGCCGAGGGAGTCATCGCTCGATCCTCTGCATCGTCCGATTCGCCCTCACCGCTACCGCGACGTGTTTCTCCAATACCACCGTGACTACTTCCCCATCATAGCTGCTATCTCGACCAGATCTGGATGGACTACCCTCCCTTCCTCCAGCAGAAGAGTGTCGTCCAGCCAGACGGTTGAGTTCAGGCAAATGCCATCGGCGTGAGACACCGCTTCAGGGAGGTTCCCTTCGAACATGGGACCTTGATAACCGATTCCCCATTCTGTCGATCCCCACACCCGTTCATCTTCGGTGCACAACCCTGTGAGCACCGATCCGGGGTTGAACCCGTAGCAGATGTGGGCCAAGTTGTACATGTTGGGATCATTGAGCTTCTTCAGCCAATCGCTCATTTTCTTGGCCTGTTCTCCGCCCTGAATATCCACGATCCGCCCTTTCTTAACTGTCAATTTGATCGGCTCAGTCAGGATACCCAAATCGGCTTCCCCCCCGCCAGAGAATGAGCCGTCGTATACGATCGTCCCGTTGATGCTCTCCTCCAACGGCGCCCATCCGATCTGGCCAACCAGGAAGTGCGGTCCGGGGGTGTCCGCCCTGAGTTCATTGGTAATAGGACGGCCTGGGACATTCGCGAACGAGACGTCGGTACCAGCCGGTGTGGTGACACGCATCTTGGACGCCTTTTGGGTGAGTTCAACCACTTTATTCTGAAGTTTCTCCTGCAGATCCATATCCAGATGAGCGATACAGCGTACCACGCGCTCTGAATCCAGCCCTCCAAGGAAGAGATACCGGGTGCGGCCGTTCGACATCGCTTCGATCCACGGTGTAGAATAGAGGAGCCACTGGTTGTTGAACTCGATCCACACATCCGTTGCTGGGATCGCCACCTTGAGCGAGTCAGGAAGTTGGGGGTCCGCCACCTTGCCATACCCCTGAGGTGTGGAGTGCCAGGCCACCATCACCTTGCAGCCCGCAGCCTCTGTCGCTTTGGCGACCTCTTCCACCGGCTTAAATTCCATGGCGGAGTCAACCGTGATGAGGACGGATTCCCCTTTCTTTACACGACACATGTCATTTACCACTATGTGCCCGGCCTTGGCCAACTCTAAATCAAACAATGTCGGCATAAGGCTACCTCCCTATGCTTTAAGATTTCTAGCATTACTCTTGCAATTCTCTAACTTACCAACTCCTCAATGGGGACATAGTCGATATCGAACCCAAAATGCTTCGGCCCTAGGATATCGATCCCCTTCGGCGAGCGGAATTGCTCGATTGCTCGCAACCCGATCACCGCTACGCGCTGTCCTTCTGCAAGTGCTGCATTGGCGAAGGGCTCGCCGGACTCACGATCCACCACGATCAACATGTCCGGACTGGTCACGTAGGGTTTCTCATTCAGCCACGAGATGTGATTCTCGTTCTTAAACCAGATCTTGAACTCCGAGCCGGAAAAATCGCCCTGACCGCTGAACGTGTGGGTCCCCCAGTAGTATCCCTCCTTGTCCTCCCATTCCTTCTTGGAGACGACGCCTTCGAAGAGAAGCCACCCAGCAAGCTCGGCTACTATTTCTTTCACCGAATCTCCTCCCGCTTCTCTCACCTCTCGGATGGTGCGGCCGATCTTCAGGCAATGGGACAACGTTCCGGGAATGACAACGCGCTTCATATCGCTTCCCTTAAACAGGAATCCCGCCTGCCCGGCCAGTCCGAAGGAAGCGGCCGCGATAAACTTGCCGATCCGTTCCGCCATCTCGTAGCTGGTGCTCTCCTTGATCACACAGAGGTTCCCGTACTTGTCCACGCTGGAGATGGGCCAGAGGGGAAGGTCGTTCAGGTAAGGCGTCGTCTGGGGAATCTCGGGGATCGCGCGACCGGTATAGTCGCCGTCCACTGCTGGAATGCCCAATCGCGCGGCCGCGATGACCGCGCCGGGCGTGTTGGAGCCCCCAAGTTCGATCGGCACAATCGCCCCGATCTTCACGCCCATCTGTTCCTCTAGCAGCTTGACCGATTCCGCTTGAATGCTCTTGTAGACGTCCTTGGTAAGCCCCAGGTGTCTCATGCGTTTCTTTGCTTCTTCGGTCAGCGGGGCGATCGATCCCATCAGGAATGGACAAACGGTCCACGTGTCATCCGAAATCTCCGCATGTGGAACCCAGGAGATCTCAACCCCATCGTCACGGGCTACCTTCAGCCACGCTATCCCATCTCGGGGATCTCCACCGCCGCCTGTTCCCATGAAGGTGCAACCGCGCACGAAGTCCTGGAACTCCTGGTCCGTTTTGATGGTGGTCATCCTATCTCCTCCTTAAGCTTTGGTGATTTTTTCCTTGCCTTCCTTGGGCTTACTCGCTCGAGCCCTCATCCGCTGTAGATAGAGCGACGTGGTGGCAGCGAACGAAGTGTCCGAGTTCAATTTCCGTCAGTTCGGGGAGCTTCTCAGCGCAGACTGAGTCGGCCAACTGACACCGTGGATGGAACGCGCAGCCGCTTGGTGGAGTGACCGGGCTGGGGACTTCCCCCTCTTTGCTCATCTGGCGAGGTTTGACACGTTCCTCCTCTTGCGTAACGACGGGAGCTGCTGCGATCAGCGTCTTGGTATAGGGATGTACAGGGTGATTGAACAGTTGATCGACCGGGCCCAGCTCGTAGATCCTTCCAACGTACATCACGGCGGCTCTCGTGGCGATGGTCCGGATCAAGCTCAGATTGTGGGTGATGAATAGATAGGACAGATTCAACTCCTCTTTAAGTCTGACAAAAAGGCCGATCAGTTTTGCCTGAACCGACACATCCAACGCGGAGGTGGGCTCGTCCAAGGCCAGAAAGGAAGGATTCACGGCCAAGGCACGCGCGATCGCGACCCGCTGGCGCTGTCCCCCACTGAGGGCGGACGGATACTTGTACATGTAGCGGCTCGACATCTCGACCTGCTGCAGCAAGGTGCGGATGATCTTCTCACGCTCTCTCCTCGACTTCGCGATGCCGTAGATGATCAGCGGGTCCTCCAGCGTGCTTGCGATGCTGCGACGAGGGTTCAATGAGGACCTTGGATCTTGAAATACCATTTGTGCCTCGCGACGAAACCACTTGGACGTCTGCTTGCTCAACCGTGTGACATCTTTCCCCTTGAAATGGATCTTCCCGCTCGTCAACTCATACAGCTGAACAACGGTCTTTGCCACTGTCGACTTCCCTGATCCAGACTCGCCGACCAATCCAAAGATCTCGCCTGGCTGAACGTCGAATGAGACGCCGTCCACCGCCTTGACGTACCCGGAGATTCTATGGAGAAGGCCCGAGCGAACGGGGAAGTACTTCACAAGGTTCTCGACGCCTAAAATGGGTTCACTCATCTGTCTCCTCGCTGTACAGGTAACACGAAACGAGCCGTCCTGTTGAGGTCTCCGCAAGGGAGGGCTTCCGCTGCACGCATCTGTCCATTTGATGAGGGCATCTGGGGTGAAATCGGCAGCCAGAAGGGGCTTCGGTGTAGTCGGGAACGGTGCCAGGGATTCCTTCCGCCAACACCCCGCCGGTGAGGCGCGGTACGGAAGCCAGCAGCCCCTGCGTGTATGGGTGTTGGGGGGCATCAAGGATCTCGGCTGCGGGTCCGGTTTCGACGACTTGGCCAGCGTACATGATGTAGACGCGTTCCGCAATCTCGCGGACGACCCCTAGATCATGGGTGATCATCAGCACGGCGATTCCCGCGTCCTTCACCAACGCCTTCAACAGGTTGAGGATCTGAGCTTGAACCGTAACGTCCAAGGCCGTTCCGGGCTCATCTGCGATCAGCAGCCTCGGCCGATTCACGAGCGCCATTGCAATGAGTGCGCGCTGGCGCATTCCACCAGAGAGCTCAAGAGGATACGACTTGAGCATACGTTCCGGATCCGGCAATCGGACGGAGGCCAGCGCTTCCACTGCAGAACTCCTCAACTGCGCTCGTGTAGGCCGCTTGCCGTTAGAAGTTCGGCGGTGACCGTAGCGGATCACGTCGAACATCTGCTGACCGATGGTGAAAACAGGGTTCAGAGAACTGAGAGGATCTTGGAAGATCATTGCGATCGTTTTCCCTTTCATGTTGAGGATCTCAGCGGGGGACATCTTCAAGACATCTTTGCCCGTCAGGAGCACCTCCCCCGCGGGAAACAGGGCGGGGGGCGACTTCAGGGTTCCCATTGCTGCCTTCATTGCCACGGTTTTCCCGCATCCGGTTTCGCCCACCAATCCAACACGTTCTGCCTCGCGAACATGAAGGCTCACCCCATCCAGCACTTTTGAGAGACCCTCGTAGACGCGGAACCAAACGTGCAGATCTCGGATATCTAGTAGAACGGGACGTTCCGTCATCGGTTAGATCCCTTCCTCAACTGCTAGGGCATCTCGCAATCCGTCTCCCAACAGATTGAATCCCAGAATGATGAAGAAGATCGCCAGGCTGGGAAACACCGTCATCCACCATCTCTCCGGCAGATACTTGGCACCGATGGCTATCATCGTTCCCAGATCCTCTGCTGGAGGCTGGGCACCCAATCCCAAGAAGCTCAGCCCGGCTCCCACCAGGATGACAAACCCGGCATCCAACGTGATTTTGACGATGATGGGAGAAGCGCAATTCGGCAGGATGTCCTTGAAGATGATCCGCAAGTGGCTCGCTCCCAATACCCGACTCGCCTGCACAAACTCCTCCGTCTTGATGGAGCGAGTGATTCCGTTGACCAAGCGGCAGTGCCATGTCCACCAGATGGATGCGACGGCGATCATTGCCTTGTCGATGCTCGGAGTGAACGCAGCACAGATCGCCAAGGCCATCACCAAGGCCGGCAAGGACAAGAATATGTCGGTGATTCTCATAATTACTGCCTCGGTCTTTCCCCCCACATACCCAGACAAGAGGCCAAGGAACACACCGAGCGGAACGCTGATGCCCAACACAACTCCCGCCAGCATGAAAGAAATCTGGGAACCGAAGGCAATACGCGTCAGCACATCGGCTCCCAGCGAATCCGTCCCACACCAATGTGCCGCACTCGGAGGCTGGAAGGCGTTGGGGAAGTCTGTGTACGCCCCTGCGTGGTTGGGATACGGCGTCACATAGTGGGCAAAACTCGCTAGGAACACGAATAGAAGAACCATCGCCGCGCCGATGAGGGAGGTGGGATTGCGGCTGAACTTGTACCATCCTCGGCCGAGACGATCCTTGAATACCGCCCAGCGGGTCTCTTCAGCTTCTGCGGTTGCTTGTTGATTGGACGACATCATTCTTCCTCCTGACGCTTTCGAATGCGCGGATCGACATACCCGGCCAGGACATCGACGATCAGGTTCACAACGACAAAGGCAAGTCCAATAATGAGGACGACTCCCATCACGGCATTGAAGTCCTTCCTCAGGATGGCGCGGATACCGTATTTGGCCATTCCAGGCCAGGCAAAGACGGTTTCAACGAGAAAGGCGTTGCTCAGCTCCGAAGCGAAAGTTAGTCCAAGGACGGTGAGAGGAGGAATAAACGCGGGCTTCAACATGTACTTGAACGCGACCACGCGGTTGGGTATGCCAAATCCACGCGATGCCTCAATGTAGTCCTGGCTTGCCACATCGCTCATGCTGCCCCTTGTCAAGCGGGCGATCTGCCCGATGCCCGTCATCGCAATGGAGAACGAAGGAAGAATGAGGTGCCATAGGGCATCGCCGAGCACTGTGAAGTTCCCTGCGATCAGGCTATCAATGATCAAGAGTCCAGTGTGATGAGGAGGGGGAGCGGTCATCAGCCCCAACCGTCCTGTGGTGGGCATGACCCCAAGAAGGTAGGAGAAGATGAGCTGTAGGATGAGGCCGACGACAAAAGGTGGTACGGCCACACCGACGAACGCGATCACCCGGACCAGATTATCCGGCCAGCGGTCTTTGTAGTAAGCTGCCATAACCCCAAGGGGAACACCCAGGATCAATACCCATACGATCGCCATGAGCACCAATTCCACCGTGGCTGGGAGATAATGGGCGATGTCCAGTGCGACATTACGACGGGTCTGAAACGAAAGACCGAAATCGCCTCGGAATATCCCCGTGATGTAGGTCCAATACTGAACGGGCAACGGTTTGTCCATTCCCATGGTGTGGCGCAAGTTCTCTATCTGTTCTTGGGAGGCGAATGGTCCTAGCGCCAACCGCGCCGGATCACCGGGCAGCGTCCGTGCGATGATAAAGATCAGAATTGACAGCCCGAACAGCACCAAGATAGTCTGGAACAACCGACGAAGCAGGAAGTAGGAAAACCGCATAACAGGTCTCCGTTTCGGTCAATAAGTGGGAGGGGAGTCGACCTCCCCTCCCGGTTCTTCGTGGACTAGCCTACTCTTCGTACCACCAATCGCGGAAATAGTAGTAGAAGCTCATCACCGGCCTGTACGTGAACCCCTTCAGCTCCTCTTGGACGGCAACGCGCAGTGCCAGAACGTTGACGAAGATGTCAGGGCAGCGCTCGACGATCGCGTGCTGAAGGACGTTCATGATGTGCGCTCGCTCTTCGGGATCGAGCGTGGACCGCTCCATCTCGATGAGCCGGTCAACTTCGGGATCGAGCAACCACTCGCAGGAGGCCCATGTACCCGCCGCTTCGGACAAGTACATGAAGCTGAAGTAGGTATCAGGATCAGGATAGTTCGAGGAGACAGAGATGATCATGATGTGGGGAGTGGTCTCGATCGTGGTCGCGAGATCGGTCATCCTTCCCCACGGCTCCACTTTGATCTCGACGTTGACGCCCAGCTTTGCCATCGTCTCCTTGAACTGAACAGCAACTCTGCGTCGCGCTTCAAGCCCCTGTGGAGTCACCACGGTAATCGTTGGGATGTTCGGGTAGTACTTGCTCTGTTCCAGCTCCTCTCTGGCCTTGTCCAGATCCTGGTGGTATTGGAAGACCCTCGGGTTGTGGCCAGGAATCCCGGGAGGGATCGGGCCTCGTGCGGCTCCGGATCCCGGTTCCACCAAGGTGATCATGGACTCGTAGTCGAAGGCCCAGGCCAACGCCCTGCGAATGTGGATGTCATCAGTGGGGGGTTTCTTCGTGTTGATCTTGTAGCAGAGCTCTTCGGGAGAGAGGAAGGTGAGGACCTTAACGCCGGGAATGGCGTCCATCTCCACGTAGTCTTCGTAAGTGCGCCAGTGCTCGACCATGGTCAGCTCGCCCCGGCGCAGCATCGTCTTGCATGTTGCAGTTTCCTGCAAAAAGATGCTGTGAGCTTCGTCGATGTGCTTGTCTCCTTTCGGCCAACCTTCCCAGTAGTCGAGGAACCGTTCGAATACGATTTCCCGACCGCGGTCCCACGCCTTCAACATGTAGGGGCCGGAGCCGGCGTCCTCATCTGTAGCGACCTCCAGCCAGTGGGTACCCCAATCGCCGTCCTGCTCGTGAGCAATGATCGCGTCTTTATTCACGACGAACAACCACGGAAGCGTGGCGAGGAAAGGAGCATAGACCCTGTTCAACCTGAAAGTGACGGTATAGGGGTCATCGACGATCGCCTCGGCAACGAGGCCGTCCCACAGGAACGAATAGCCGTCTTTCAGCGCCAACACCCGGTCAAGGGAGTATTTTACGTCCTCAGCGGTCAGTTCCGTCCCGTCGTGGAACTTCACCCCTCGCCTCAGATTGAACGTGTACATCAACCCGTCGGGGCTAACGGTCCAGCTTTCGGCCAGTTTGGGTTCGATCTCGCCTGTCGAGGACGGGAATACTAGCGCATCGTAGAGGTTCAACATCGCATACGATTCGGTGTAGTCCGTTCCACGAGCAGGATCGATCGTTCCGAACTCCTGAGTGTGGCTCATGGTGAAGATGTTGCGGGCAGCCACTCCTGTCCCAACAAGCACCACACTCAAGACCATCACAGCTAATATAACCCACCTAGGACTCTTCATCGTCACAGCACCTCCTTGTGATCACTCCGTTCACCGATCTTTCGGTTAGGAATCACATCTCTCCCCATCACCTCCTTTGCACCTATGACGTTGTGTAGACGGCATTCCCTATCCGTTAACCTCCTCCTAATGACGTTTCGCGCTCTGCGAGCACCTCCCTCGCGTGCTCGATGTGGTCGATCAACACCTCACGTGCCCTCCGTCCATTGCCAGCTTCCAACGCTTCGACAAGCTGAACGTGATGATCGTGATCGATTCTCGTTCGGCGCACGAACCCAGCCGCATCTTCGTCTACGGCCGCAAATAGATACGGACGCATCAAGTTCCACACGTGCGTAAGCATCTGAGGCAGGTACTTCTTCCTGGAGGCGTTGATGGCGATCCAATGGAACTGTCTGTTGATTCCCTGAAGGGTCTGAATAGACTCCGGGCGGGTGTTAGCTTCCATCTTGAGCAACAGCTCGCGCATTCGACCCAGCTCGTCTTGACTGATCTCAAACGCGGCCAGCTCCATCGCCCACCCTTCCAGAAGGGCGCGCATGTGAAAGATCTCCTCAATATCCTCGGCGGACAGCCCGACGACTCT
>Ga0190360_1001912_pt1 | contig 10466 bp, 10 predicted proteins | sample 48721834_MG_FD_161271 | JGI IMG/M metagenome (GOLD analysis project Ga0190360, IMG submission 161271) | Hydrothermal vent microbial mat bacterial communities from Southern Trench, Guaymas Basin, Mexico - 4872-18-3-4_MG | ecosystem: Environmental > Aquatic > Marine > Hydrothermal vents >... | reverse complement strand
ATAGATAGCTTGCCGTTTGGCGAGGATTCCGGCCGGCAAGAGGAGGAAGGACGAAGAAAACTGGGTGCAGTCCTTAGTCCTTTGGGCTAAGGACTTTTTTATTGCCTTCCTTCTCCCCGGTAAAAAATCTTTTAGGGGAGGAGAGAAATGAGACAGAAATTCATGCTTTGGTTTATGGTTTTATGGTGTTTTTTGGTTTTTTCTGCCTTTGCCCAAGAAGAGCCTGTGAAAATTAAGGAGATCGTAGTTACTGCCAGTAGGGTTGAAGAACCAGCTTCCGAAGTGGCCAGTGCAACCACAGTATTGACTTCCAAAGAGCTAAAAGAAAAGGGTATTACCAATGTTGTGGATGCCTTAAGGGAAGTGCCAGGGGTGCAGATTGTGCAGACAGGTGCATTTGGTGGTTTAACCACCCCTTTTGTTCGTGGTGGGGGAAATGGCCAGGCACTTGTTATGATTGATGGTGTACCTGTGTGGGACCCAGCCGCCCCTGCTGTAGGGGATCTTACTGCCTTTTTGCCCCATCTCCCTATAGAACAAATTGATAGAATTGAGATTGTAAGGGGACCACAGAGTGTGCTCTATGGGCCAACTGCCATGACAGGTGTTATAAATATCATTACAAAAAAGGGAAAAGGCAAACCAAAGATAAGGGTTTTTAGTGAAGGAGGCTCTTATAGCAGTTTTAGGGAAGGCGCAGAATTTTTAGGAGAGACTAAACACCTAAAATATAATCTTAATTATATGAGATTAGATAGTAGTGGCATATCTAAGGCCACTGGATTCCCAGAAAGGGATGGTCAGCGTTTTCATAATTTTTCAGGAAATGTTGAAGGGAAAATAGGTAAGATAAAAATTGGTACCTCTGTAAATTATAATTCTGCAGCTAAAGATTTAGATGGGTGGGATTTTGCTACATCTACTACTACCGATGCCTTAGGCTATAAAGAAGAAAGTGACTTGGTCTCTGTAAAAAGCTATTTTGAACATGAAATTTTGCCATCCTGGAGGCAAAAACTTGTATTTTCTTATACCAATACAGATAGAGATTATACAAAACCCTATGAAGGACATTATGATGGAAGGCTATATTATATTAGCTGGCAAAACAATCTTGAATTTGAGCCTTTTACCTTTATAACAGGCGTTGACTATCAAAGGGAGACAGCAGCCGAGGGTTCAGGTATAGAGGGGAAAAACTTTGACCATATATCCTGGTTTGGTGAGGGTATTCTCAGATGGAAAGGACTCTATTTTTCCTCTGGCATTAGATACTATCATCACGAGACCGCAGGGGATAAGGTTACTTGTCGCATAGCCTCTGCCTATATCTTTCCTACAAAGACCAAGATTCATGCCAGTTATGGAACAGGCTTTAGGGCACCAAGTCTCTATCAAATTCATGCTGAATTTTATGGTATGAAAATTGGGAATCCTGATTTAAAACCAGAGAAAAGCGAGGGATACGATGTGGGAGTTACACAGGGTTTTTTTGATGGAAAGATAGAGGCAGATATAACTTATTTTTCCAATTGGTTTGATAATTTGATTATTTATGATTTGGAAGAGTGGAAATACCAAAATGTGGCTACTGCCCATACAGAGGGTATTGAATTTACCTTAAATACCAGACCTGTTTCTTGGCTTAGATTGTCAGCAAATTATACCTGGCTCAATGCCATTGATACTACTAACAATACCTGGCTCCCTAGGAGGCCAATGCATAAAGGTAGTGGTACCATAGTCTTTCTCTTCAAAGACAAAGCTGATTTTGGCCTAACAGGTACTTATTTTGGAAAGAGATTTAACTCTCAAAATAACAAAGATTCTCTAGGTGGCTACTTTACTGTAAATCTTTCAGCAAGATACTATCCAACCTCCTATTTGACATTGAATCTCCGCTTCCAAAACTTATTTGATAGGGAATATGAAGAGGTAAAAGGTTATAATGGGCTCCCCTTTATGGCCTTTTTGGGGGCAGAGCTTAAGTGGTAAAGAAAGATGGAAAGAAAATTTATATTTATCCTTGGAGGGGCAAGGAGTGGTAAAAGTGGTTATGCAGTGGAATTAGCTAAAGGTTTTAGTAAACCCCCACACCCAAATTCTAGGTGTGAGGGTAAACAGGTAGCCTATATTGCTACATCTATTTGGATAGATAAGGAGACAGAAAAGAGGATAGAAAAACACAAAAAATTGAGGCCTTCTTATTGGAGGGTATTTGAGGAGGGAAAAGATATCCCTTCCTTGTTAAATAAACTGAAAAAGGGATATGAAGTGGTCTTAATTGATTGCTTAACGGTTTATATCTCAAATCTTCTAATAGATAGATTAAAAGACGAGGAGATAGAAGAGAGAATAAGGACACTTTTGTCCTTTATTTTAGCCATGAAGGAAAATTGCCACATAATTTTGGTCTCTAATGAGGTTGGAGAAGGTATTATACCTAAAAATCAGTTGGCAAGACAGTTTCGAGATATAGTAGGATTTGCCAATCAAATAATGGCAGAAAAGGCAGATGAGGTCATTTTTATGCATGCAGGCATACCGATGAAAATTAAATAAGATGGAGAAGATAAAGGGAGTTATAAATGCCATTGAGGAGATAGATTATAGTTTAGCTAAAAAGACTCAAAGGAGACTTGATAACCTTACAAAGCCACAAGGAAGTCTAGGTAGACTAGAAGAACTTGCTAAACAAATAGTAGCCATTACCAGAAATGAGAATCCTCAATTCAAGAATAAAGTCATATTCACTATGGCTGCAGACCATGGTGTTGTAGAAGAAAAAATCAGTGCCTTTCCTCAAGAGGTGACTGCCCAGATGGTCTATAATTTTCTAAAGGGAGGAGCAGCCATAAATGTCTTGGCAAGGCATGTTGGTGCAAAGGTGATTGTTGTAGATATGGGGGTAAAAGAAAGGTTAAAAGTAAAAAGTGAAAGGTTAAAAGTAAAGAAGATAGGGCTTGGGACAAAAAATATGGCAAAAGGGTCTGCCATGAGTAAAGAGGAGGCAATTAGGTCTATAGGGGCCGGTATAGAGGTATTTGAGGAAGAGTTTAAAAAGGGCATTGATATAGTAGGGATAGGAGATATGGGCATTGGTAATACTACTTCATCAAGCGCTATTGTAGCTTCAATAACAGGTAGGCCAGTAGAGGAGGTTGCAGGAAGGGGAACTGGCATAGATGATAAAACCCTCTCTCATAAGATTGGAGTAATTAAAAGGGCGCTTAATATAAACAGGCCCGTTTCTAATGACCCTATAGATGTCCTTTCTAAGGTGGGCGGATTTGAAATAGGTGGGCTTTGTGGCATAGTGTTGGCCTCAGCTTCTAAAAGTGTCCCAGTAATAATTGATGGGTTTATCTGTGGTGCAGCCGCACTAATGGCATATAGTCTAGAACCAAAGGTAAAAGATTATATGATTGCCTCCCACTGCTCAGCAGAACCAGGTCACAAGGCTGTTTTGAAATATATAGGACTTAGGCCCATTTTGGATTTGGGTTTGCGTCTTGGAGAGGGCACAGGTGCTGCCTTGGCAATGGGCATAGTGGAGGCAAGTATAAAGATATTGACTCAAATGGCTACATTTAAGGATGCCTCTGTTTCAGAAAGGATTAGGGGGTGAAAAAAATCCTCATTGCTTTACAATTTTTAACTATTTTTCCTGTGGAAATCAAATCTATAAAAGAAGAGGAATTTGGTAAATCACTTCTCTATTTTCCTATAGTAGGGGCATTAATAGGTATAGTATTGGCCTTAGCCCTATTTGTCCTTGATTTCTTGCCAAATTTAATAAAATGCAGCTTAATTCTAATAATTTCAATAGTTATATCAGGTGGGATACACCTAGAGGGATTTTCTGATACCTGCGATGGTCTTTATGGGGGAAGATGCAAAGAAGAGATATTAGATATTATGCGGGATAGCCACATAGGGGCTATAGGGGCAATTGGGCTTGTATGCATTTTGCTTTTAAAACTTTCTTTATTTTTGAGTATTCCCAAAGAAATTTTATGGAGGTCGCTAATCTTAATGTGCCTATTTTCCAGGTGGGTTCAGGTCTTGGTGTGTTATATATCTAAATATGCAAGGAAAGAAGGAAAGGCAAAGTATTTTATAGAATATGCTAGTAGAAAAGAATTTTTAATAAGTAGCCTATTTACTTTGGCTGCATTTTTATTCCTGTTGAAGATAGAGGGAATTGTCTTATTTTTTATTTCTTTATTGCCTATATGGGTATTCATAACCTATGTAAAGAAGAAGATAGATGGGGTGACAGGGGATACCATTGGGGCAACAAGTGAAATAGCAGAAGTGAGCATTTTATTTTTTATAATCTCTTTAAGGTATGTACATATTAATTTTTTCTTACCTAGCTGACTTAATCTTCGGAGACCCTGAGGGGTTCCCCCACCCTGTAAGGGGCATAGGGAGGCTAATAGGCCTATTGGATAACCGATTAAGGGGAGAGAGTGGAAAGCGGAAAGAGCGAATAAAGGGGGTGATATTATCCCTTTCGGTAACTGGGGCAACCTTTATTATTGCCTATTTACTTATAGAATTATCAAGGAGGCTTAATCCTCTGCTGGGTGTTTTTGTCTCAATTTATTTAGGCTATACCACTATCTCCACAAAGGACTTGAGAGTCAAGGCAAAGGTAATTTTAAGGGAGATAGAAATGAATAATATTTCTAAGGCACGTAAAAGACTCTCCCATATTGTGGGAAGAGACACCAAGGATTTGAGTAGAGAGGAGATAATAATAGCCAGTTTAGAAAGTATAGCTGAAAATACCAATGACGGCATTATAGCGCCACTTTTTTATTTGACATTGGGAGGGCCAGTTTGGGCCATGGTCTATAAGGCAGTAAATACGCTTGACTCTATGGTGGGCTATAAAAATGAAAAATATATCCATTTTGGCTGGTTTTCTGCAAAATTGGATGATTTTTTTAATTTTATCCCTGCTCGCATATCAGGTATCTTAATTTCATTGGCCTCTTTTATTGCTGGTAAGGATTTCAAAAATTCTTTCAAGATTTTGCTTAGAGATGGCAGAAGGCACCCTTCACCAAATAGTGGTGTTTCAGAGGCAGCTATGGCTGGTGCCTTAGGCATAAAGATGGGTGGACCTTCCTTTTATGAAGGTAAGGAGGTCTTTAAACCTTATATTGGAGAAAAGATAAGAGAAATACACCCCTTTCTTATCAATGAGGCGCTAAACATAAGCTTTATCGCTTCTATCTTGATGCTCTGTATGGGGGCATTTTTTATATGGATAATTTAGGCTTTTTGCATGGTGGCAATATCTATGAGGTAAGGAGGAAATACAAAGGGGAAATAATAGATTTTAGCGCAAATATCAATCCATTAGGATTAAGCAAAAAGGCAAAGGAAGTCATTTTAAAGAATCTCGATAAGATTTCCTATTATCCTGACCCAAAGGCAGAGACACTGATTAGAAAAATTGCCCAATATTGGGGGATAAGTGAGGAAAGCATCCTTTTAGGCAATGGTTCTGTTAACCTTATCTATCTCATTACATTTGCCTATAGGCCAAAAACTGCCCTTATTCCTGAACCTACATTTTCAGAATATGAAAGGGCTAGCAAAAATTCAGGAAGCGAGGTCAAATTTTTAAGTCTTAAAGAAGATGAGGAATTTAGGCTCAGATATTCCTCTATTCCCAAAGCAGATATGATTTTTATTTGCAATCCTAACAATCCTACAGGAAATATAGTTGTTGAAAAATCTAGCATAGAGAAAATGCCTGCCTGCCTGTGCGTGTCCGCACGCAGACAGGTAAAATTGGTTGTCATAGATGAGGCGTTTATGGATTTCTTGCCCAATGAGATGGATTATACACTTGTATGGCATGCCTCAAAGAATGAGAATATTATAGTGCTTAGAAGCTTTACAAAGTTCTTTGCGTTGCCCGGCCTAAGGATAGGCTATCTCATTTCCCATCCAAAGACAGTTAAAAGGCTAAAAAGGTTTCAACCCCCATGGGAGATAAATATCCTTGCCCAATTGACCGCAGAGGCCGTCTTGGATGATAGGGAATATATTAAAGAAACGCACAAAATTATAAGCAGGGAAAGGAAGTTTTTGTTTGAGGAATTAAAGAGAATTGAAGGACTAAGACCTTATCCTTCGGTAACAAATTTCCTTTTAATAAAGATAGAAAAGGGCAATATAAACTCAAATATCTTAATGAAGGAAGTTATTAAAAAGGGAATTCTTTTAAGGAACTGTAGTAATTTCCGCACTTTAGGCAATAAATTTATCCGTATAGCTGTGCGCTCTCATAAGGAAAATTTGTATCTTTTAAAAACTCTAAAAGAGATTTTATGAAGGGCATAATTTTTGAACTAAAGAGGAGGCTGATTGAGGCAGTAAAGAGAAATCCTGCTGAAGGGTTGCTTTTTTCTGGAGGTTTGGATTCTGCTATCCTGGCTGCTATTTCTTCTCAAGCAAAGGCAATTACTATAAGCCTTGAGTCATACGGAGAGGATATAAAGTATGCAAACTTATGTGCAAAGAAATTTAATCTTAAGCATTATCATAAAAGAATAACTACCAATGAGGCCATAGATGCCATTGCTGAAGTAATAAAAATCCTTAAAAGTTTTGATCCTGCTATACCCAATGATATAGTTGTTTATTTTGGTCTAAAATTCGCCAAAGAAATGGGTATTAAAAAGATGAGCACAGGAGATGGGAGTGATGAACTTTTTGCTGGCTATAGCTTTATGAAAGATATAAACAATCTAAGCCATTATATTGAATACATCTCCCATTCTATGCAGTTTAGTTCTAATGAAATAGGTAGATTTTTTGGAATAGAGATAATTCAGCCTTATCTTGATAAGAAATTTATAGAATTTTCTTTAGGCATATCTCCAAGGCTAAAGATAAAAAGGGAGAAGGGGAAGATATGGGGTAAATGGATTTTACGTAAGGCATTTGAAGATGCTTTACCAAGAGAGATTATCTGGCAAGATAAAAGGCCATTAGAATACGGTTCGGGCATGACTAAGTTAAGAGAGTGCATTAGCTCAAGGATCTCTGATGAGGAATTTGAGAAAAAGAAGAGAAATTATCCAATAAAATTTATTAACAAAGAGCATCTTTATTACTACGAAGTTTATAGGAATATAATAGGTAAAATTCCTAAACCAAAACTTGGCCAAAAGGCCTGCCCAGCCTGTGGAGCAGGAATTAGACCTGAGGCAAGGCACTGTTGGGTTTGTGGGTGGAGTGCCATATCTCTTAATCTAATATGAAGGCATTTATCTCTTGGAGTGGAGGGAAAGAAAGTTGCCTCTCCTGTTATGAGGCAATGCAAAGTAAAGATATAGAGGTTTCCTATTTATTAAATATGATTTCAGAGGATGGCAGGCGCTCTCGCTCCCATGGAATTTCTGTAGGGCTTTTAAGGGTGCAGTCAGAGGCCATGGGAATTCCTATATTGCAGATAAGGTCTTCTTGGGAAGACTATGAAAAGAGATTTAAAAGGGCCGTTTTAGAGTTAAAGGAGAAAGGTATTGAGGCAGGTATATTTGGAGATATTGACTTGGAACAGCATAGGGCTTGGGTAGAAAGGGTATGCAAAGAGATGGGTATTAAGGCCATCTTACCCTTATGGGGTAGAGAAAGGGAGGATATCCTTAAAGAATTTATCAATCTGGGCTTTGAGGCCATTGTAGTGGCTACCTCTTTTGATAAAAACTGGCTGGGAAGGAAAATAGATAAGAAATTTTTGCAGGAGCTTAAGACTTTAGAAGAAATTGACCTTTGTGGAGAAAATGGTGAATACCATACATTTGTCACAGATGGCCCTATCTTTAAAAAGAGGATAAAAATACTAGAGACAAAGATAGTTAATCAAGGTAAAAACCTGTTTTTAGATATCTTGAGCTATTTTATTGAAGTAAAATGAGGGAAAAGAGATGAGAAAGTCAAAATTATTTTTCTTAATACTTTTAGTTTTATGCTTTAATACTACAGTTTTCTCTCAAGATGCCCCTAACAGGATAATTTCATTAGGGCCATCCCTAACAGAAGAACTCTATCTTTTAGGGGCTGAGGGAAAAATTATAGGCTGTACTACATATTGTAAATGCCCTAAGGAAAAGGTAGGGAATGTAATAGAAGTTAATGTAGAAAAGATTTTGAGCCTTAAACCAGATTTGGTTCTGGCTACCTCCCTCACCAATCAAAGAGATATAGAGAAATTGAGGTCTTTGGGAGTAAATGTAATCACCTTTAAAACGCCAAGGAATTTTTCTGAAATCTGTGAGCAATTTTTGAGATTGGCAAGGATAGTAAAAAAAGAACAAAAGGCAAAAGAAATAATAAAGCAGGCAAATACGGAAATTGAAGTCATAAAGAAAAGAATAAAAGATTTGCCAAGGCCAAGGGTCTTTATCCAGATAGGGGCAAGACCCCTTTTTACTGCTACAAAAGACTTATTTATTAATGACTTAATTGAACTGGCAGGTGGAATAAACATCGCCTCTTCTAAGACCGGCCTCTATAGCCGGGAAAGAGTAATTGAAGACAATCCTGATGTAATTATTATTGTAACTATGGGAATTGCTGGAGAAAGAGAGAAAAGGCAGTGGGAAACTTATAAGGTAGTTGAGGCAGTGAAAAGAAAAAGGATTTATTTTATTGATTCTGAGAAGGTTTGTAATGCCACTCCTTTAAGCTTTATAGAGGCATTAAAGGAGATAGTAAAACTTATTCACCCTGAAATAAAAGATGGATAAAAAACGCATCCCTTGGTTTCTTTTTATTTTACTCTTTAGTATAATGCTTTTAGTAGTAAGTGTAGTTTCTTTTTCTGTAGGCACCAGTCATATTACTTTCAGGAAGATCATTTCTACCATTTTAAATGGAAAGCAAACAATAACACATACTATCCTTTTTGATATTCGTCTACCCCGCATACTACTAGCTTTTGCTATTGGAGGGGCATTGAGTATTGCCGGTGTTATCTTACAAGCTATGTTTCGGAATCCATTGGTTGAGCCTTATACATTGGGTATATCTGGAGGGGCTGCCTTATTTGTATCTTTAAACATCGCCCTTAAGCTAAATCAAAGATTTGGCCTTTTGTCTCTACCAACTTCAGGAATTTTAGGTTCAATTGCGGTTATTTTAATACTCTATGTCTTAAGTGTCAAAAAGGGAGTGTTAAAAATACAGGGGTTATTACTTACAGGTGTGATGATAAGCTTCATCTCATCTTCACTTATTATGCTCATTATGGCTGTATCTCATACAGAAGGCCTTCATAGGATTGTATTCTGGATTATGGGGTCTTTAGAAGAATCTAATTCATTACTTTTAAAATTAATGCTTCTAGTATCTTTTTTGGGATTGGGTATCTCTTATCTTTTTTGTTTTGACCTAAATGCCCTTTCTTTAGGAGAAGAAGAGGCCCTCCATTTAGGTATAAATGTAGAAAGGACCAAAAAGTTTCTTTTTGTCGTAGCATCAATGCTTACGGGCTTTAGTGTCTCAATTGCAGGGATTATTGGTTTCGTGGGTCTATTTGTCCCTCATTTCGTCCGGATGATGGTGGGAATTGACCATCGTATCTTACTTATCAGTGCCTTTCTTTGTGGTGCAAGTTTTTTAATCCTCTGTGACACATTGGCCAGGATAATTATTTCTCCTCTGGAGTTACCAGTAGGAGTAATTACAGGAATAGTGGGAGGAGGGCTCTTTATTTATGCCCTAACCAAAAAGAAATATGCTTGAGGTAAAAGGATTAACTTGTGGATATAACAAAAGATTTATCTTAAAAAATATCAATTTTAAGCTAAAAAAACATGCACTCCTGGGGATAATAGGCCCTAATGGGTCAGGAAAGACTACTTTGCTTAGGGCTATTACCAAGATAATTAAGCCTCAAAAAGGCAAAATTCTATTTGAGGGGAGAGATATCTGGCAGATGGGGTTTAGGGAACTGGCCCAAAAAATGGCATTCGTCCCACAGGCTCCATTATCTTATGAAGTTGATATGACTGTGGAAGAATTTGTGCTTTTAGGAAGAATTCCCTATCACAAGGTATTTCAATTTTTAGATACAAAATATGATAAGGCCGTAGCTAAAAAGGCTATGGCCTTAACCCATACCTTAAACATTAAGGACAGATTTATTCCTGAATTAAGCGGGGGTGAAAGACAACTTGTTTATTTAGCTAGGGCGCTTGCTCAAGAACCAAAATTGCTCCTTTTAGATGAACCTACTGCTCACTTAGATATCGCTCATCAAATAAAGATTTTAGACCTTATAAAAAATCTAAATAATTCATTTAAACTAACAGTCATTATTGTATTACATGACCTTAATTTGGCCAGTCAATATTGTAATGAGTTAATTTTATTAAACAATGGCTATTTGTATAAAATGGGGACTCCGCAGGAGATTTTAACTGCTGAAATCATTG
>Ga0190360_1001908_pt1 | contig 10474 bp, 5 predicted proteins | sample 48721834_MG_FD_161271 | JGI IMG/M metagenome (GOLD analysis project Ga0190360, IMG submission 161271) | Hydrothermal vent microbial mat bacterial communities from Southern Trench, Guaymas Basin, Mexico - 4872-18-3-4_MG | ecosystem: Environmental > Aquatic > Marine > Hydrothermal vents > Microbial... | reverse complement strand
ATATCCGTGGGGATTAAGCGTGAGTTCTTCGAGAAATTGAAAAATTTTTATTTCCTTGATGAGCTCGCCGGCCGGATTAAAAAGAGAAATTTTCTGGCTTTTAACATCAAATACATAAAGATTTTCTTTTTCATCAAACCCAATTTTACTTATTACTTGGAATTCTCCCGGTCCTTGTCCCCTTCGCCCGATGGTAAAAAGAAAATTACCTTGAGGATCATATTTATTAATTTGAGCTCGCTCGACGTCGCCGATATAGAAATTACCTTGATTATCTATATTTAACAAAATATGCCAGCCCAGCATATAGTTCTCATCTCCTTCAACCACGCCGATGGACAACTCTTCTTTGAAGAGAAGGGCCAAAGAAGGGTGGAGAGGATCAGATGGATTTTTGATAGTCAATATTCCCTCTGTCTCTTCAAAATGTGTTGATGGAGAAGATGAATTTCGGCAGCTTGATAAGCTTCCGATTAAAATTAACTGTAAAAGCAGGTAAATTAAGGTGGATTCAAGTTTTCTTGTTTTTGTTTTTTGTTCCCTGATTTTAATCATCTTACTTTAATTCCACCTGTCGTTCATTTATGTCTCCCCGGAAGGCCGGGTTTCAATAAGATACTGCAAAATTTCTAGCTCATCGGTGTCGAACCATATTTTCTGACATAGGAGACATTTGTCAACCGGGATAACGTAGTAGTAGGTAAAAGGGCGGGGAAGCATCTGTCGCCCATAGGTTGGGCAATTAAGAGGAGGGGAGTTTTGGATTAGTTTGCGCGAGCGAAAAGGATGAGCCATAAATTCTTCCTTAATTTTTTGAGCTTTGTCAATGATAGCGGGTGAAAAAGTAACTTCCCGCCGAACAAGGAGGCGATTAACATAGGCGCTATCAACCAGTTTCCCTTGGCATCTAGGGCAGACATGGAGAGGAAGACCTTCATAAAAAGAGGATTGGAGGAAGACATGACATCGAGGACATTGGGGATCGGAAATTATGGAGGGATGTTTCTTTTGCTGAAGAAGGGACCATTTTGTCTTGATTTGGGGAAATTCTTCAGCCCGAGCTTCCACCTTTTCTTGCAAATTTTTGGTCCATAATCGAGGTGAAAAAAAGGGCAAACGGAGCAGCTCATCCAAAGTATAGGGGCCCTCCCATTTTTTCTGAGGAGAGCGGACCAGCCAGTTTTTTCCTTCTTCTTTCTCTAGAGAGGAAAGAAGGGGTGGTTCGTGTTCGTCCTCAGCCTTCCTTTTGTGCCTTTCAGCGGGAGAGTGAATTTCCAGGCGTGCTTTTTCCCTTTGATTTTCCATTTCTCTTATCTCTAAGTGGAGATCCTCGATCGAAATGGGGATCATGGCACAGAGAATTCTTAGTCTTCTAATTAAGGGAGGATGTGTACGGAAAAGTCGGGTAAGGAAATTATCGACTTCTTTCCCCGAATAGGGGGGGACGATGAAAAGAGCGCTGTAGGTAGGGTTAAAGTCACCGATGAGAGAATTCTTGGTGTAGGCTTTATAAATAGCCCGGGCCAGAGCTCGGGGAGAACGACAAATTTCCACTGCTTTGGCATCAGCCTGAAGTTCTTTTTCGCGGCTGATGAGAGTGCTTAGTAAGGCCATAATGATGGAGGTTAGGGTGAAAGCCAGGAAAAAAAGAGGTTGCCCGCTCTGAATTTCAGTTTGACGGTGAATTTCTCCCCAGGAAGGAAGTTGCGATGAAGGCTGAGGTTCGCTTAACTCTCGCAGGCGTTCAAAGATATCGGCCAATGAGCAAACTAAAGTCAGGGTAAATGAATCTCCATTAGCCAGATGAGCCAGTTCATGAGCCAGCACAGCTTGAAGTTCATCCCGTGTAAAATCGGCTAAGAGTCCTTCACTGACCATGATTGCGGGGGAATTATCAGCTTCCACCAAAGCGAGAGAGTTAATAGCTGAGGTAGGGATAATATAGGCTTTGACCCGGGGAAGGCCGGCAGCGATAGCCATTTCTTCGAGAGTATTAACTAGGCGTTTGTGGTAGAGGTCTTGGGGATCAGGAGGGTATGCTTCCAGGCGACGAATGATGTAAGCAGGCCCTAAGCGGCGAGCTTCGAGAAAGTGGAAAAAACCAACTAAGATAGCTAAAAGTGAAGCCACTAGCAATAATTTGCTCATTGAGGAGCTGGAAAAAGGGATAAAGGAGGCGAAAAAAAGACCGAAAATCCCAAGGATCAGAACACCAACGAGAAAGAAGCAAAACAAGTAGAAGAGAACAATGAGAATGAAAAGAGCTATACTTTTTAATCTTTGTTGACGAGCCAGCTCGTAGAAATCAACTGGAGGTTGACTTCGGAAGGGGCTTGCTTTTGAGCTCTTCAAATTTTTCTCCTTACCTTAGGCAATCAGGAGACTAAATTATTAATCCATTTATTTTTAGTTCTAAGTTATCAGCCGACTTTGTTCTCTTTTTGCTGATTCTTTCTCTCTAGCCATCTGTCCTTGTAATTTCTATCCAAAATATCAAGAAGGATTTAAAGACAAAACTCATTTCTGTTTTTTGAGGCGATTAGTAAATTTTGCGGGCCAATAAATAATAAAATCATTGGTGGTTATTCTTCGACGTGGTGGCTTCCTTTTCAGTAAGGGGCTGGAGGCCAAGATGCTGACAGAAAAAGAAAAGGTAGCGGCGTAACCGATCCAATTGATGACGAGGTTCTCTTAAGCCATGTCCTTCCCGGGGGTAACGAACAAAAGTCACTTCTTTGCCTAAATCTTTGAGAGCCTGATAAAATTCAATGGCCTGAGTGGGAGGGACTCGCTTGTCTTCGGCTCCATGAAGGATGAGGAGGGGAGCTTTGACTTGTTTTACATAATGAAGAGGGGAGTGACGAAAATATTTTTCTTCATTATCCCATGGAGAGCCGAAAAACCAACCCAGATAATGAGGGATATCAGTTGTCGAGTACATGCTAATGAGATTAGGTAAACCAGCGCCTGGTGAGATGGCTTTGAAACGATCGGTTTGAGTGGCTATCCAAAAGCTCATGTAACCACCGTAACTCCAGCCGTAGCAAACCAATTTTTCGGGGTCGGCCCAGCCTTGGGCGAGGCAATAATCAACTCCCGTCATGCAGTCGTCGTAGTCAACAATACCCCATTTATTCCGATTAGCATTAAGGAATTCTTGACCGTAGTTAGAACTTCCCCGAAAATTAGGCTGGAGGACAAAAAAACCGTTACTAGCAAAAAACTGGTTGACGGGATTGAAAGAGGCCAATACTGCTCCGCTTGGTCCCCCATGAGGGTTCAAGATTAAGGGGTATTTCCGTCCTGGTTGGTAATTAACGGGATAGGTAAGGATCCCCTCAATTTCTTGGCCGTCGGAATTTTTCCAGCGAATTACTTCCACGCGGCCCAACATTTTTTGTTCTTCTCTCAGCCAAGGATTGGCCTCGCTGACTTGTTTGATTTTTTTAAAATTAATATCAGAGGTGTAAATTTCACTAGGCCAAAGGGGAGGGCGGTGAATCCAAACCCAACGCTGCCCATCTTGGGAGAGACGGAGGGAATAGTTTCCGCCGGGAGGGGCATTAAGCTTTTTTACCTGGCCGGATTTGACATCTACTCCAAACACACTAATCGAAGTTTTATCACCGGTGGACCAGAATATCATCTGGCCGTTGGGCGACCAGATGGGAGTTGAAAAATCACGGTCAAAATTTTGGAGAAGGACTCGCGGTTGGCCGCCATTGGCCGGAATCAAGTAAAGCTTATTGTGCCAGGTTGTGGTTCCGGGGTGAGGATTAGCTGCTAGAGCAATCAACTTCCCGTCGGGTGACCATCGGGGGCTAGAATCAGGGCCAGGATTAGAAAAGAGTTTAGTGATTTTTTTCGAGGCCACTTCCACCACATAAATATCACTATTCCATTCTTCGTCGATCTTGGGATTAGGGCGGCGCACGAAGACAATTTGCTGAGACTCTGGTGACCAGCGACCTTCACTGACGGTAAAGTTTCCTTCGGTCAAGCGAGTTTCCTGGCCTGATTCAATATTAAATAGCCAGAGGTGACTCATCCGGAATTTTTCGTCAACTACTTCAGCATCGTCTTTTTCCTTTTGCTTCTTTTTTTCTTCTTCACTTAAGGGATCAGGGGCGATGAACAAAATCTTTCGACCGTCAGGGGCAATCTGGAAATAGGAAATATTTTCTTCATGACTAGTGACTGGCCAGGCTTCTCCACCATCAAGATACATGAAAAAAATTTGGGTTTTAGCTTTGCCTGCCTGGTTAAATGATGAACCCGGAAGGGGACGAGAAGAAAGAAAGGCAAATTTCTTTCCATCTGGAAACCAGGCCGGAGAAGTGCAACTCTCGGCGCCAAAGGTCATCTGGCGCCGCTTCGTACCATCAGCCTTTACTCGCCAGATATGGGTAGTGGCCCGCAAATCTTTGTCTTGCAGATTCCTCACCCGCTTGGTATAGAGAATCCATTGTCCATCAGGGGAAATAACTGGATTGCCGACGGAATTAATCCGTAGAGTATCCCAGGCGGAGAAAAAACGAGAGATAGGAATTTTCTCTTGGGCGGGGGCAGAAGAAGTGGTTTGAATAGTTTTTAGTTTGACCGAGCTAGCGGAAGCGGCCCAAGTGGTGAGAGGCAAGAAAAACAATCCTGAGAAAATAAACAGGTAAAAAAGGATAAAAATTTTGGCCAGAGAAAAGCGAAAGTAATTACGCAACTTTAAATGATTTTTTACCGAGACTGAATGGTTGGTGCTATTTCCCATTTCTCGCCTCCTTTTTCTTGATTAGTCTAAATTTAAATTGATGGGAAATGTATTTTAAGAATTTTATTCTGTCTTCTTTATAAGTATATGCCATTAAATCCAGTTAAGAGTGAAGAACTTTTTTTTGAACTTAAGCTTTCTTATCATAGTCATTTAGAGAAGTCAAAAAAAGCTCAGGGTTTTAAAGAGGGTATTCCCAGGAAAAAGAAGAGCAAAAACCTCCTCCTCAACATTTTCAGGGAAAAATTCCTCTGCCTGTCTTCCTTATCTTCAAAACTATATTACCCTTTTCCCGAAATTTTCCCGGAAGCATTGGAAATTTATCAAGCCTCCCGGCTGGCTGGGAAAAAGTTCGAGTAGGCTAACTGACTCTTTCCAGCCACCACTTTAGTCAAAGTCTTGAGTGATTAATTCATCGACATTGCCCCGGAAGTAGTTGACATCTAAAGCTTCCAGATGCCTTAAGAATCCCGATAGCCGGCTGAGGAAGCCCCACCAATCTTTTTTTTCTTTGGGGGTCCAAGTAACTTCAGCCAGAGCACAGGCGCGGGGAAAGGCCATGTACTCGACATATTTTTCGTTGAGCAAATATTCAGTCCAAACATTTCCTTGGGCTCCGAGAATGTATTGAGCTTCCTCGGAAGTTAGTTCGGCTGGGATGGGTTCAAAAGAGTAAACTTTTTTCAATGGAAGAAAACCACCGATAGCTAAGGGTTGGGTTCTTGGATCAGCTTGATAATAGTCAAAGTAGCAGTGAGAGTAGGGGGTCATAATGACATAATGTTTCTGCCGAGCCGCTTCAATCCCCCCCTCCGTTCCTCGCCAGGACATGACTATTGCCTCGGGAGCCAGGCCGCCCTCAAGGATCTCATCCCAGCCAATCAGGCGCCGCCCTTTCTGGTGCAGGAATTTTTCGATGCGCCGGATAAAATAACTCTGGAGTTCAGCTTCATCTTTAAGTCCTTCTTCATTTATTCGTTGTTGGCAGCGGGGACATTCTTGCCAGCGTTTCTTGGGTACTTCATCCCCTCCGATATGAATGTACTCGGAAGGGAATAACTCGATGACTTCACTAAGCACATTTACCAGAAATTCGAAGGTCTCTTCTTGACCTGCACAATAAACATCTTCAAAGACACCCCAAGTTTGGGCAACCTGATAAGGTCCTTTTGTACATCCAAGGTGAGGATAAGCGGCCAGAGCAGCTAAGCTATGCCCGGGCATTTCGATTTCGGGAATAATGGTTACAAATCGTTGACGGGCATAGGCAACAATTTCATGAACATCCTCTTGGCTATAGTAGCCCCCGTAGGGAATCCCATCGTAAACAGGTAGTTTTTGCCGGGCATGACCGACGAGGGTTTGCTTCCGGAAAGCGCCGGTTTTGGTTAAGAGAGGATATCTTTTAATTTCTAGGCGCCATCCTTGATCTTCGGTGAGATGCCAGTGAAAGTAATTCAATTTTAGATAAGCGATGAGGTCGATGTATTTTTTGATGAATTGGGCGGGAAAAAAGTGTCGTCCTACATCCAGATGGAGTCCCCTGTATTTAAACCGCGGGGAATCTTCGATAATGGCACAGGGGATTTTCCAGAAAGAATCTTCAACCTCGACCTTGTCCCGACTTTCTATGGCCGGGGGAAGAAGTTGCCGGAGAGTTTGAACCCCGTAGAAAAGCCCTCGCGCCGAGCCGGCCTGGATAAGAATATGCTTGGGTTCGATGACCAGTTTATAGCTGCCCTCAGGACCGGGAAAAGAAGCGGTCAAACCGAATTGAATTACATTAGTTTCTTGATCATTGTTGAGGGGAAAAACAAAGCCCGTGGGAGGAGTGAATCTTTCTCGCCAGAAATTTATTACGGGCTCAACGTTTGACTCGGCAGAAGAGTATTTTAGGGCTGTTGTTGAGGAGAGAGTGAATTCTCCTTCCTGGGGAGTAAGCTGGGTTGGTTGGGGGATGATGGGATACCGGGCCTCGGGGATTTTAGCTTCCTTTGGTCGACAAGAAGGCCAGAGGAAAATCCCCAGAATAATTAAGTAAAAAAAGAATGACTTGGAGGCTGAGAAAAATTTTGGACTCATTGACCCTCCTTGGATTTAAAACTCTAGGTCTAGCTTTTTCCGGGGGAATAATTTTACCTTATTTAGGATGAGAAATTAAAATAAAATTCGAAGGCCTTCTTTGTCATCTTTTGAAACTTAACCAGTCCTCTTAACCATGGGGGAGAAAGAAGATTTATTAATTTTTTTTAGATAATTTGGACAAAATGTCTGCTTTTTGATTTGTACGAAAGACTGGAGAGAAAAAACATCTCCAAAACCGTGCTGGAAGAATGGTGGCTGACACCTTATTTTGTGACAGAAAAATGGAAAAAATATGGTAAATATGTGAATTGTCACCAATTTTCTCCAAAGGCAAAACATTGATAATAGGGAAGAGATAATTTAAAATGGAACACTATTAAAAAATTTAAGAAAATCATCCATCCAAAAAGAAGGCAAGGCAGAATGAAAATAGCTTCCAAAAAAGCATTCTTAATCGGCACAATAGTTAGTGGGGCAATCTTGTTGTTTTCTCCCATCTTTTTGCCCGCTGAGACTCCTCCAGGAGCGAAAACTAGTCTTCAATGGAGCGGTTATGGTCAAGTCCAGTATGACAGTTTCCAAGAGAGAACAGACACTTTCCGTTGGCGACGAGCCCGTCTTAGCCTCAAAGCTAAGACTAGCAACGGACTCCAACTTAAAATTCAAATAGATCCAACCCGTGCTCCTTCTTTAATCGACCTGGACCTTAGTTTAGCCCTTTCTTCTTTGGCGGTTGTCCATGTCGGCCAATTTAAAGTGCCTTTCAGTTTGGAAAATCTTACTTCCAGTAGTAGGTTGGATACGATTAATCGTTCCCGGACGGTAGAACTGCTATGTCCCGGACAAGATAATAAAGCTAAAGGACGAGATATAGGGATTTCGGTCTCGGGTGAATGGTTGAAAGTGAAGTATTCTCTTGGCCTTTTTAATGGGGCTGGTATTAACTGCAAAGATGATAATGATCAAAAGGATATAGCGGGCCGCTTTGTGTTTGAGCCAACTTCTAGTTTAGCTCTCGGTTATTCATTTTACCGGGGGACCATCGGGTCTTCTGAAGAAGTTTTCCAGGAAAAGAAAAGGCGAAATGATCTCGAAGCCCAGTTGAGAACAGGAAGATTTTTTGTTAGAGGGGAATGGATATGGGGATCGACGGGAGAAAAAAAGGCCGAGGGAGCCTATATTTTGGGTGGGTACGAACTTGTTTCTGATAAAGCCCTGTTTATTTTTCGCCTCGACAAAGTGGATCCAGATAAATCCTCTCCAATAGATGATTTTAAAGTAACAACTTTTGGGCTAACTTGGTTTTTAGGGAAAAAAAGCAAGCTCCAGATAAATTATGAAATTCATCAAGAAAAGGAAATTAAGGTGGACAATAATGTCTTTTTGACGCAACTGCAAATAGGATTTTAATTAACTGTCCAATAATAACTCCCTAGTAATTTAAGATAGCGTCGAGGATTAAATGGGCAGAAAATACCTCCGCATTTCTTCAATTTTCCTCTTCTCCTTGGCGGTTAGCTGAAGCCCTTGCTGGGGTCTAGTAGGCTGGTTGAGTAGTTCGACTCAGAGCTCAGAGGTGCTGAGATGGACCGGGATAAAAATAAATGTCTGGAGAACAACTTGTGTTATTTGATAAAAGAGATGCACTTTTTCTAGCCATTGCAGCATGGATCAAAAAGAGGGGAGACATGTTAAAAACTTTTCCTATGGTTTCAGCTGAGCCATAAAAAAGTTTTTATCGCCACTTCTATCCCACGAACATCCCTACTCTTTAATACTTTCGGTGCTGAGGAGGAGAAATTTAATCCCTTCATGATTTCCCTTCAAAATCTACATTTTCCTACCCTCAGTGTAAAATAAAGTAAGCCTCTTTTCTCTTTAGCCCCTAAAAAAAAGGAACTTGCCCTCCCATATTTGCTATTGAATCAGGAGGCTAAAGTATTGTATACATGACTATATTTTTACTAAGCCATAAAGAGGAGGATTATATGGCAAAAAAAAGCAACTCTAGTTTTATAGAGTGGGGGCTAGTTGCTTCCTTATTTTTTCTAATTATCCTTGTTCCGGTGGTGCAAGCCAAGGTGCCTCGGCCCGAGGACTTTTTGGGTTTTAAAATTGGAGCTGACCGAAAATTAGCTGACATGCATCAGATTATTGACTATTTCAAACTCCTGGATAAGACCAGCAAGCGGGTTGTGGTTAAAGAAGTTGGCCGAACCACCATGGATAATCCTTTTATAGTGGCGATTATCACCTCCGAAGAAAATCATAAGAATCTAGACCTCTACCAGAGTTGGCAACAAAAATTGGCTGATCCGCGGCAAACAGCAGAAGAAGAAGCTCAGAAAATCATCAAGAAGGGGAAAGCCGTGGTGATGATTAATTGTTCTATTCATGCTACCGAAATTGGTGCATCACAGATGTCGCTGGAGCTTGCCTATAAACTTGCTTGTCAAAATGACCCTGAAACCAAGGCCATTCTGGCCAATGTCATTTTGCTTTTAGTTCCCATGCATAATCCTGATGGTATTCAAATGGTTGTTGACTGGTACCGCCAATATGTGGGCACGAAATATGAAGGTTGCCCACTTCCTTGGCTTTATCACCCCTACGTGGGGCATGACAACAATCGTGACTGGTACATGTTTACTCAGCAAGAGTCCCGGCTAACGGTGCAAAAAATTCATAATGTTTGGCATCCTCAAATAGTTGTTGATATGCATCAAATGGGCCAGAATGGGGCGCGTCTTTTTGTCCCCCCTTATGTTGATCCCTATGAACCCAATGTTGACCCCATTATTCGCCAAGAAGTAGCAATGATGGGTACTTTTATTGCCACTGAGCTTACCGCCCAAGGAAAAGCGGGCGTCATGCATAGTCATCGTTTTGACGCTTGGACACCGGCCCGAGCCTATCATCATTATCATGGGGCTATACGAATTTTAACGGAAGCCGCCAGCGCCAAGGTGGCTACTCCAGTAAACATTCCCTTTGATGAGCTAGAGCCCGAAGTCAGAGAACCTTCCGTGAAGATGCCCTTGCCCTGGAAAGGGGGACGGTGGACTCTGCGCTATATCGTTGATTATGATTTTGCGGCCGCCTGGGCCGCCCTCAAAAATGCTGCTTTAATCCGCGAACATTGGCTTCGTAATTTCTACTTAATCCACCTGAAAGCGGTTAAAAGAAAGGAGAGCCCCTTTGCTTTTGTTATCCCTGCTGAGCAAGAAGATCAAGTCGCTATGGCTCGAATGATCCAGACTCTTCAAATCGGCTTGGTTGAAGTTCACCAAGCCCAAGAATCTTTTGAAGCGGATGGGGCCCTATTTCCGGCTGGCTCCTATTTAATTTATTTGGCCCAGCCTTACGGAGGGTATGCTAAAGCTCTTCTTGAACGTCAGAAGTATCCTGAAATTCGAGAGTATCCAGGGGGACCACTAAAGAGTCCTTATGATGTTGTGGCCCACACGCTTCCTCTTCTGATGGGAGTTGAGGTGGTGGAGATTAAACGCCCATTTTCGGTTAAGGCTAATTTGGTGCCCCAAGTTCCTCTACCCCAAGGGAAAATCCAAACCCATCCGCAAGCTAGATATTACGCCTGGGGTGCTAAAGGCAATGAGGGCTTTATCG
>Ga0190360_1001907_pt1 | contig 10486 bp, 4 predicted proteins | sample 48721834_MG_FD_161271 | JGI IMG/M metagenome (GOLD analysis project Ga0190360, IMG submission 161271) | Hydrothermal vent microbial mat bacterial communities from Southern Trench, Guaymas Basin, Mexico - 4872-18-3-4_MG | ecosystem: Environmental > Aquatic > Marine > Hydrothermal vents > Microbial... | reverse complement strand
CTTAGGATTTCAACCAGTAGAACTAGTAAAGTTATCTGTAATACTGGTTCTTGCCAAATATTTTTCTTTGCGCCACACAGAAATTAGTAGGCCTAGACATTTGTTTATTTCTGGTGCTTATATTTCCCTTCCTGTATTTTTGCTTTTACTTCAGCCGGAGTTGGGTTATGTTTTAATATTAGTTCTTATATGGCTTGTCATTGTAGGGGTGGCAGGGATAAAATTTAAACATTTATTAATTATTGGATTAATTTGTCTTCTTTTGTTTTCTTTGGGATGGTTTTTCTGGTTAAAAGAGTATCAAAAAGAAAGAATTATTAGTTTTTTAAATCCCTATTCTGATCCTTTAGGCCGAGGTTATCATATTATTCAGTCAATTATTGCGGTTGGTTCAGGAAAATTATTTGGTCGAGGCCTAGGCAAGGGTCCTCAGTCCCATCTTAATTTTTTGCCGGAACAACATACAGACTTTATTTTTGCAACCTTTGCCGAAGAGTGGGGGTTTATAGGTATTATATTTATTTTATTTCTATTCGGAATTTTCTTTTATAGGCTTTGTAAAATATCTTTATCAGCCACCAATAATTTCGCCCGTTTATTTGTATTGGGTTTTGCCACCATGATTCTTTTAGAAGCAATTATAAACATTGCCATGAACCTTGGTCTTTTACCTATTATAGGAATCCCATTACCATTTATTAGCTATGGAGGCAGTAGTATGATAATCAATTTTATAGGCTTAGGAATTATTCAGAGCATTATTAAGAATAAGTAACCAAAATCAAAATGATTGAGATAATTTTTAAAAGCAAAACAACTTTTAAAAAAGGCAAAACATCGGTTGAGATTTTTTTAAGAAAGAACAAAAAGGTTATAGATAGAATCAAAGTAGAAAGCGCTGACAGAACCCTAGAGGGTCTTGACAAACTTTTGAGATGTAATAAAATAGACATTACTGCAATTAGAAAATTTACAACTGTTGACAATTTTAAAAAAACGAGCTATACTTCTTTTCGCATCCTTAAAAGCATAGAAAAGGGTCTCAATTTGACTCTTTAAATCTATAATTTCTTTTTTAAATAATTAGCAATTAAGAATTAAACCTCTCAACCTAAAACATAAGTTAGGGAGGTTTTAGTTTAATGCCTATAAAATATTTCTCAAAATATCCCAAAAATTTATATCCTCTTCCCAACCTCATTGAAATACAGACAAACAGCTATCAGTGGCTTATAGAAAAGGGATTGAGAGAACTTTTTGATGAGATTTCACCGATTAGAGATTATGGCGGCAAAGATTTAGAGCTTAGCTTCGGTAATTATTATTTAGATGATCCAAAGTGCACAGAGGCAGAAGCTAAAAAATACGGCCTTTCTTATGAGGCCGCTCTTCGTATAAAAGTAAAATTAGACAATAAAAAAACAAAGCAAATAAAAGAACAGGAAATCTTTTTAGGAGATTTTCCTCTTATAACTCCCCGGGGAACATTTATAGTCAATGGCGTAGAAAGAGTAGTTGTGTCTCAGTTAATAAGGTCTCCCGGGGTTTTTTTTACTGGTGAAAATATTAGAGGAAAAAAACTCTTCGGAGCAAAAATTATTCCCAACAGAGGAGCTTGGCTTGAATTTGAAACTGATATTAATGGGGTAATTTCAGTAAAAATTGATAGAAAAAGAAAGGTTCCAGCTACTGCTTTATTAAGGGCTTTTGGAGTAGAAAAAGACGAAGAGATTATAAAACAATTCAGAAAAGTAGATACCAATCCTGATATAAAATATATAGAAGAAACAATCAAAAAAGACCCGTCAAAGAATCAAGCAGAGGGTTTAATAGAAATTTATAAAAGAATTAGACCTGGTGATTTAGCTACTGTAGATAATGCAAAACAGCTAATAAATAATATGTTTTTCAACTTTGATAGATATGATTTAGCCGAGGTTGGCCGGTATAGGATGAATCAACGTTTAGACCAGTCAACTCCTTTAACAAAAGAATATAGAGTATTGCATTTAGAAGATTTAATCAATATTATTAAAGAAATTATTCGTCTTAACAATGACCCCGAGGCTGTCCCTGATGATATTGATCATTTAGGCAATCGAAGAGTAAGACCTATTGGTGAATTGCTTCAGAACCGAATAAGAGTAGGATTGACTAGAATGGAAAGAATAGCCCGAGACAGGATGTCAACTTTTGATGTTTATACCTTAACCCCAGCTCAGCTTATTAACCCCCGTCCTTTAATGGCGATAGTTAAAGAGTTCTTTTCCTCGTCTCAGCTTTCTCAATTTATGGACCAGGTTAATCCTTTATCTGAGCTTGAGCACAAACGCCGACTTTCAGCTATGGGTCCCGGGGGATTAGCCAGAGAACGAGCAGGGTTTGAAGTGCGAGATGTTCATACTAGCCATTATGGAAGAATTTGTCCTATTCAGACGCCAGAAGGACCTAATATTGGGCTAGTAACTCACCTTGCTACTTATGCTAGATTAAATAAATATGGATTTATTGAAACCCCTTATCGAAAAGTTAAAAACGGCAAAGTCACAAATGAAGTTGTTTATTTAAATGCCAGTGAAGAAGAAAAATATACTATTGCCCATGCCGGTGAACCTTTAGATAAAAATAATGTTTTTATAAACAAAAGAGTTGAGGCTCGGGTAAAGGGAGAACCAGGCGTGGTTAACCGGGAAAAGATAGATTTTGTGGATGTTTCTCCTTATCAATGTGTTAGCATTGCCACTTCTCTTATTCCTTTCTTAGAGCAAGATGATGCCAATAGAGCCTTGATGGGCTCTAATATGCAGAGGCAGGCAGTTCCTCTTATAAAGCCCGAAGCACCTTTAGTTGGCACAGGAATAGAAAAGAGGGCAGCTGAAGATTCAGGTCAAGTTGTACTATCTTTAGAGGATGGAAAAGTGGTTGAGGTTGATGCCCAGCATATTGCTATAGAACATTCTAAGAAAATAGATCCAGAAAAATTTTTACTGAAAGGCAAAATTAATTTTGTTAGCTCTAGCAAACGAAGCAAAAAATTAGGAGGAACCATTGAAATCTCTCCTGATTTTAAAAAAGTAGTTTATTATCTAAGAAGCTTTACTCGTTCTAATCAATATACATGTATTCATCAAAGACCTGTTATCAGAAAAGGACAAAGAATTAAAAAAGGAGAGATTTTAGCAGATGGCGCCTCTACTGACAATGGTGAGCTGGCTCTGGGCAAGAATTTATTAGTTGCTTTTATTCCATGGGCAGGGGCTAATTTTGAAGATGCCATAATAATTTCAGAAAGATTGGTTAAGGAAGATATATTTAGCTCAATCCATATTAAAGAGTTTACTTGTGATGTAAGAGATACAAAATTAGGGCCAGAAATTACCACCCCTGATATTCCAAATGTAGGGGAAGAAAGATTGAAAGATTTAGACGAGGAAGGAATAGTTAGGGTTGGAGCCGAGGTAGGACCGGGAGATATATTGGTGGGAAAAATTTCCCCAAAAGGAGAAGCGGATCTTACCCCTGAAGAAAGATTATTAAGAGCCATTTTTGGTGATAAAGCTCGAGATGTAAAAGATACTTCTTTAACTTTACGACCTGGTGAAGGAGGAAGGGTTATTGGTATAAAAGTATTTTCTAGAGAAAAAGGAGACAAGCTTCCTGCCGGCGTAATTAAGTCTATCCAGGTAGAAGTAGCTCAACTTAGAAAAGTTTCTGTGGGTGATAAATTAGCGGGACGCCATGGAAATAAAGGCGTGATTTCAAAAATACTTCCTAAAGAAGATATGCCGTATTTAGAAGACGGCACACCAGTAGATGTAATTCTTAATCCTCTGGGGGTTGCTTCAAGAATGAACATAGGACAGGTTTCTGAAACACATTTAGGTTGGGCAGCTAAAAGATTAGGATACAGAACCTATAGCCCGCCTTTTTCAGGGGTAACCGAGGAAGAAATTAGAAAAGAATTGGTAAAAGCAGGGCTTCCTGAGGATGGGAAAGTTGTTCTTTATGATGGAAGAACAGGAGAACCTTTTATGCAGAGAGTTTCTGTTGGTTATATATACATAATGAAGCTTATCCATTTAGTAGAAGATAAAATTCATATGCGTTCCATTGGCCCTTATTCTTTAATAACTCAACAGCCTTTAGGTGGAAAAGCCCAGTTTGGAGGTCAAAGATTTGGAGAAATGGAGGTCTGGGCACTTGAGGGATATGGAGCAGCTTATACCTTACAGGAGATGTTGACAATTAAATCAGATGATGTTCTTGGAAGAGTAAATGCTTATGATGCTATTATAAAAAACAAACCGATTAAAGGGCCACACATTCCTGCTTCTTTTAATGTATTAGTCAATGAGTTAAAATCTTTAGGATTCAGCGTAAATTTATTGAAACTTAATAAAGATAAAAATAGTAAAAAAGAGCAGAAGAGTTCTAAGAAGACAAATAATAAAAAATAAAATTTATGGCAAATAGTGAATCCATTATAAAATTAGAAGATTTTGATGCTATTCAATTAAAATTGGCAAGTCCTGAAGAGATATTAAAGTGGTCTCATGGCGAAGTAACTAAGCCAGAGACAATAAATTATAGAACCCAAAAGGCAGAGAAAGACGGTTTATTTTGTCAGAAAATTTTTGGGCCGGAAAAGGATTGGGAATGTTATTGTGGGAAATATAAAAGAATTCGTTATAAAGGAGTGGTTTGTGACAGGTGTGGCGTAGAGGTAACTCGAGCTTCGGTGCGAAGAGAAAGAATGGGGCATATTAAATTAGCCGCCCCAGTTTCTCATATTTGGTTTTTAAGAGGTGTTCCTTCTAAAATAGGGTTATTTTTTAATATGTCTTTTCAAAGCTTGGAAAGAGTTATCTATTTCGGCGCCTATATTATTACCAAGGTAGATGAAAACGAAAAAGAAAAAGTTTTAAAGGAAATTGAAAAAGAATTTAAAACAAAAGTTAAGTTAGCAAAAACCAGAAAAGAAAAAGAAGAACTAAAGACAGGAAGAAATAAGGCAATAGAAGAAGTTAAAAATATCCGAAAATATAGGATTATCTCTGAAACAGTGTATAGAAATCTTAGCATGAAGTACGGGCATATTTTTGAAGCAGGAATAGGAGCAGAGGCTCTTAAAAAATTAGCTGAAGAAGTTGATCTTGCTAAATTAATTCAAGAGCTAGAAGAGAAAAACAAAAAAGCAGTTGGTTCTCAAAAAAGGAAAATTTTAAGGAGATTAAGATTGCTTAAAAAAATGCAGAAAGCTGGAATTAGGCCAGAATGGATGTTTTTAACCGTTATTCCTGTCCTGCCTCCTGACCTTCGCCCAATGGTTCAACTTGATGGGGGAAGATTTGCAACTTCTGATGTTAATGATCTTTATAGACGAGTCATTAATCGTAATAATAGATTAAAAAAATTATTAGAACTAAACGCTCCAGAAGTTATTTGCAGAAACGAAAAAAGAATGCTTCAAGAAGCAGTCGATGCTTTAATTGATAATTCAGCAAGAAGAGGACAAAGAGCAGTTGTTTCCTCAACAGGACAAAAGCGGCAACTTAAGTCACTAGCTGATTTATTAAAAGGAAAGCAAGGAAGATTTAGACAGAATTTACTTGGTAAAAGAGTTGACTATTCTGGTCGGTCAGTAATTGTTGTTGGCCCAGAATTAAAACTTCATCAGTGTGGTATTCCCAAGAAAATGGCCCTTGAATTGTTTAAACCATTTGTTATAAGGAAGTTAATTGAAAATGAGTATGCCTACAATATTAGAGGAGCAGGAAGATTGATTGAGCAAGAGACTGATGAAGTTTGGGCAATGCTAGAAGAGGTTATTCAGGATAAATATGTATTATTAAATAGAGCGCCTACACTTCACAGATTAGGGGTTCAAGCATTTAAACCAATTTTAATAGAGGGATATGCAATTCAAATTCATCCTCTTGTTTGTTTAGCTTTTAATGCTGATTTTGATGGTGACCAGATGGCTGTTCATCTTCCTCTTTCAAAAGAGGCCCAAGGGGAGGCTAAAGAAATAATGCTTTCTTCAGTAAATTTATTCAAGCCAGCAACAGGACAGGCTATTGCTATTCCTACCCAGGATATAGTTTTAGGATGTTTTTATATGACAAAAATAGTTGAAGGGTTGCCAGGAGAAGGAAAAATATTTAGCAATCCAGAAGAAGCTATTTTGGCTTATCAGTTAGGAAAGGTGCACTTGAAGGCAAAAATTAAGCTCCGTTTAAATAACTCACTCATAGAGACTTGCGTAGGAAGAATTCTTTTTAATGATGTGCTTCCTCCAGACTTTGGCTTTGTTAATGAAATTTTGACCAAGAAAAAACTAAGTTCATTAATTGATGATTTAATTGAAAAATTTGGCGGAAAAATAGCCGCCGAAACCCTAGATAAAATAAAAAATTTAGGATTTGACTTTGCTACCAAATCTGGGATTACGATGAGTATTTTTGATATGACCACTCCATTAGAGAAGACAAAACTTATTTCTCAAGCAGAAAAGAAAGAAGAAGAAATTAGAAAACAATTCCAGCAAGGATTTTTCTCTAAGCAAGAAAGAAAAAACAGAATTATAGAGATTTGGGCTGAGACTAAGACAAAGATTTCTGAGTTAGTTCCAAAATCACTTGACCCCGATGGTTCTATTTATGCTATCTTTAGTTCTGGTTCCCGAGGTTCTTGGGCTCAAACAGTTCAGATTGTGGGCATGAAAGGATTGGTTACTAATCCTGCTTCTGAAATTATAGAGTTGCCAGTAAAAAGTAGCTTTAAGGAGGGATTTAATGTTCTGGAGTATTTTATTTCTACTCATGGAGCCAGAAAAGGAACTTCAGATACAGCGCTCCGAACAGCTACAGCTGGTTATTTAACCCGGCGCCTTGTAGATGTTGCTCAAGATGTAATTATTCGAGAAGAAGACTGCGGAGACAAAAAGGGGATAGTAATTTATAAAGATGATATGGCTGACTTAGGAGTTTCTTTAGGAACGAGAGCTTTTGGAAGAATATGTTTAGAAGACATAAAAGACCCTAAAACAGAAAAGATTATTGTAAAAAAGGGACAGATTATTGATAAACATATTTCTGATGAAATAGATAGAATTGAAATTGATAAAATTAGAGTACGTTCAGTTATAAGCTGTAAGACAAAATTTGGTCTTTGTAGAAAGTGTTATGGTTATGATTTGGGGAAAAATAAATTAGTAGAACTTGGTGAAGCAGTAGGAATTGTTACTGCTCAGGCGATTGGCGAACCAGGAACCCAGCTTACAATGAGAACATTTCACACAGGAGGTATTGCTGGGGGAGCTGATATTACCCAAGGTCTTCCTAGAGTAGAAGAAATTTTTGAGGCTCGTCCTCCAAAAAACAAGGCCGTGCTTTCCGAGGTAAATGGAAAAGTTGTTGGAATAGAAGAAAAAAAGAAACAGACTATTGTAAAGATAAAAACGGAAACCAAAGATAAAAAAGGAAAAATAGTGGAATATGCTATTCCAGCAGGGTTAACTATAAAAGTAAAAAAAGAAGAATTAGTGAGTAAGGGACAACCTCTTAGCGAAGGTCTGATGGATCTGAAAGAGTTATTCGATCTTGGAGGCCAAGAAGAGGTTCAAAGATATATTTTGAAAGAAGTTCAAAATATATATTCAACTCAGGGTGGAGGACTTCATGATAAACATATTGAGGTTATAATTAGACAAATGCTTTCTCGGGTAAGGATTAAAGATCCTGGAGAAACTAGTTTATTGCCCGGAGTTGTTCTTCCTAAAGATGTTTTCTTAGAAGAAAATGAGCGAGCTAAAAAGGAAGGAAAAAAGCCTGCTACTTGTCAGCCTTTACTTTTGGGAATTACTAAAGTTTCTTTAACTACAGATAGTTTTCTTTCAGCTGCTTCTTTCCAGGAAACAGTAAGAGTTTTAGTGAATGCCGGCATAGAAGGAAAGATTGATTACTTAAGAGGGTTAAAAGAGAATGTTATTATTGGAAAACTAATCCCAGCTGGTACAGGTTTTAGAAAAAGACATTTATTGAAATTTGAAAAAGAGGAAGAATGAAATTTGTTAAATTGTTAAATCATACTATAATAATGATCTTCAGGCTTAAATAGCCTGTTTTTTAATTATTTTTTGTTTGTGCTATAATGTATTTGTATGAAAAAGAAAAAGAAAACTAGTCTTAAAAAAAGACTTGAAAAACAAGAAAAAAAGAGAGTTTTTAATCTTGATCCAGAAACAAAAAGGGGAATTGTTTCTATTATTCTTTTTACTTTGGGAATTTTATTAATTCTGGCTTTAGAGGGAACAGCTGGAAGGTTTGGTGAGCTATTTAATACGTACGCTAGGTTATTATTTGGCCAAGGAACATTATTGTTGCCATTTATATTTATAATAGCTGGTTTTATTATCCTTAAATTCATTCATAGAAATGTTTATTTACCCGTGGCAGTTGGGTCTACTATTTTTATATTAGGATTCTTAAGCATTCTAACCACTTTATTTCCAGAAGATAGAGAAGGCGGTTATTTGGGTTATTTATTCAGCTGGCCATTTATATATGCTTTAGGAAAATGGGCAGCTTTTATTGTTTTTTTGGCAGTTATTTTAATATCAATTTTAATTGCTTTTAATATCCCCTTAAGGAAGCCTAAGAAGACAAAAGAAAAACTTGCTGTACCTGGTTTATCAGATGAATGGGAGGAGTTTCCCCTTGAGAAGATAGAAAAGAAAAAATCACCTATTTTTAAAAAACTTTTTCCTCGGCCGAAATTTAAAACAAAAACTCTTACTCAAGAAAAAACAAAAGAAGTTAAACCCTCTTTTCAAGAAGAATTGCTTTCTCCTGCTATTTCTATTTCTTCAGATTATAAGTTTCCCCCTTTAGATTTGTTAGAGGAAGACAAGGGAGCTCCTTCTAGCGGGGATATCCGTCTTAATGCCGATATAATTAGAAGAACTTTAGAAAATTTTGGCATTGAAGTAGAGATGGGCGAGGTCAGTGTTGGTCCTACTGTTACTCAATATACTTTAAGACCTGCCAGCGGAGTAAAGCTGTCTAAGATAACTGCTCTTCAAAAAGACCTTTCTTTAGCTTTAGCAGCGCATCCCATTAGAATAGAGGCACCTATTCCGGGTCGTTCTTTGGTGGGAATAGAAGTGCCTAATAAGGCAGTAACTTTAGTTAGGTTAAGAAGTCTTTTAGAGGGTATAGACCTTAGAAAAGATTTATCAAGACTGAATATTGTTTTGGGTCGAGACGTAACAGGAAGTCCTGTTTGGTCAGATTTGGCAAAAATGCCCCATTTATTAATTGCCGGAGCAACTGGTAGCGGGAAAAGCATTTGTATCAATTCGTTAATAATAAACTTACTTTATCAGAAAACTCCTGAGGAATTGAAGTTTATTCTAATAGACCCTAAAAGAGTAGAGCTTCCTCGTTATAATGATATTCCTCACTTGCTTACTCCTGTGATTGTAGATTTAAATAAAGCAATAAATGCTTTGAAGTGGGCAGTTGGGGAAATGGAAAGAAGATACGAACTTTTATCTGAAGTGAAGGCGAGAGATATTTTTGCCTATAACAATTTAGTGTTAAAAGGAAAAGAGTCTCAGATTTTGCCCTTTATTGTAATTATAATTGATGAGTTGGCTGATATTATGGCTGCTCATGGAAAAGAAGTTGAGGGAGCAATCATTCGGCTTGCCCAGATGTCTAGGGCAGTAGGAATTCATTTGGTGGTTTCAACTCAAAGACCTTCGGTAGAAGTAATTACAGGCCTTATTAAGGCTAACATCACTAGCCGTATTGCTTTTCAGGTTGCTTCTCAGGTTGATTCAAGAACGATTTTAGATATGTCAGGGGCAGAAAAGTTATTAGGGAACGGTGATATGCTTTTTTTGTCAGGTGAGTCAGCCTATCCCAAAAGGGTTCAAGGGGTTTATATAAGCGAAAAAGAAGTTCAAAGAGTAGTTAAGTTTATAAAAGGAGACCAACCCGTGGAGTATAAAGAGGAGGTGTTGGCTCCTAAATTTAAAGAAGTATCAGTTCCGGGCTTGAGGGGTAGTAGCTTTAGTGATATGGCTGATCCTTTATACGAAGAAGCAAAAGAATTGGTCATTCAAGCAGGAAAAGCATCAGCTTCATATTTACAAAGGCGGCTTCAGATTGGTTATGCCCGTGCTGCCCGGCTTTTAGATATGTTGGAAGAAAATGGTATTATTGGTCCACCTGATGGTTCTAAACCTCGTCAAGTTTTAATTTCCAAAGAATCTAATCAGGAGGATATAGAAGAATTCCAAGAATAGCAAAATCCTACAACGAGAAGAAATATAACGAGGTCTTTTCCCACCCTTCGGGTGACCACCCGAAGGGTGGCCTCATTATATTTTGTTTTTCAAAATTAAAGAATTATTTAGAAATTAGACATTAGACATTAGACATTAGGATTTAATTAGGTCAATTAGGTTAATTAGACATTA
>Ga0190360_1001906_pt1 | contig 10486 bp, 7 predicted proteins | sample 48721834_MG_FD_161271 | JGI IMG/M metagenome (GOLD analysis project Ga0190360, IMG submission 161271) | Hydrothermal vent microbial mat bacterial communities from Southern Trench, Guaymas Basin, Mexico - 4872-18-3-4_MG | ecosystem: Environmental > Aquatic > Marine > Hydrothermal vents > Microbial... | reverse complement strand
ATATTAAATAACCGAGTTTTTTTTATTATCTTTTTCCTTAACTTGACAAGAAGAATATCATTTTGATCAACTTATGAATTCTCATACATCTATGAAAAACTAATTCAAATGCTGAATTTATCCTAAGCACCGAAAAAAATTTTTTAATCGATTTCTTTAACTTTTAAAATAACGAATTCTCAAATTGAAAATCACGAGTAATCATGAAAATTGCCTTAAGAACTTTATATTAAATAAAACAAGGCATAATCTCATGAAAAAAGGAACCTTAAGTTCACTTTTGATTTACCTACTCATGATTTCAGCAGCTACCTACAATAATATTTTTTATAATTTCAAATTTGACTCTAAATTAATAAAAAATTAACCATGTTTCCCTTAAAATATTAATGAAGAGATTAAATTTTTATAATTTTATCTTTAACTTCATTTATTATCATTTTATATATTTTATTTTTCTAAAAATCTTAAAAATTAGTCATAAAAATTTCTATTACTTTCTACATAAAAGAATTTATTTCACCAAATTGATACCTTATATAGGATTATAACAATGGGCAAAAAACCAAATTTAAATGAATTTTTTGGAGCTAAAGCAAAAAACTATGATGAAGATAAAAATTTAAAAAAATTACAAATAAAAACTACTAAAAGGTCCTTGGAATTATTAAACCAAAACAAAATGTTCCCTAAAAATGCTGAAATCTTGGATTTAGGGTGCGGTTCAGGCTGGTCCATGGAAGTTTTAAAAGATTATGGATATGAAAATATTGTTGGTATTGATATTTCAGATGATATGCTAATTCTAGCAAAAAATAAAGGATTTAAAGTATTTAAAGCAGATTTGAAACAAAAACTCCCTTTTTCAAACAAAAAATTCCACGCAATAATATCTATTTCTGTAATTAATTTTATTATTGAGGAAATTACTGATTTATCAAATTATAAACTGATTTGTAATAATACTGCTAAAGAAATTTATCGCGTCCTTAAACTAAATGGCAGAGCGGTTATCCAATTTTTTAAAGACCCTAAATTCGAACTTACAATGTCTAAAGCCTTTAAAAATGCCGGGTTCTCAGGGTATATTGTAATTGATGATAAAAATCTCCGTAAAGAAAAAAGGTTTTTTGTCTTGGACAAATTAACTATAAAAGAAAGTGAAATGTCTGACTCAAGTAAAAAAATAATAAGACATAAAAAATTTTCTCGTAAAATTGAAGATTTTACTTGTATTAATTGTGGCACTTTTGTTAAAGGAACTGGTTACACAGATCATTGTCCTAATTGTTTATATAGCGTCCACACTGATGTAAATCCTGGAGACCGAGCTTCCAAATGTCATGGGATCATGGTACCCATCAGAACTGAATATTTAAATGACCAATTTATAATCTATTATAAATGCCTTAGGTGCAATTACGAACATAAAGTCAAGGCACATAAACTCGACAATAAAGAATTGTTAATAAAATTACTCCCTAAAATAAAAACATAGACAGATAAAGAATTTAATAGAAAATTTAAGTTTTTAAAACCAATAAACGATTTATTAAAATTTAAATGGAATACGGTAATTAATTTTAATGATTACATAAAATAAATAAAAAAATACAATGAATTTTTAATTTATTTTTTTATATACCTATAATATACCTTGGGCCTACCTCTTCTTTTATCTGATATAGCATATTTTTCAATAATACCTTCGTAAATTAATTTTTCTATTGTATCATATATTGTGGTCCGAGGTATTTTAGTAAGTTCAGCTAAATCTTTTCTTGTTAAATCTCCTTTACTCTTTAGAATCTCCAAAAGGTATTGTTCTATTTTGATATTGGGTTCGAAGGCGCCCCTTCCTTTATATCGGTACTTTCCTATTATTTCATTTATATTTGACAATTATTCCACCATTTTATTATTATCAAATTTCTTAGATAATTTTATGAAATATTTCTTATTTAAATGTTTCCGTTAATATTATAAGACTTTTTTCCCAACAAAATTTAATTTTTTAATGAATATTTTATTTTCAATTTTTTTAAATATTTTAACTTAATTTAATTATTAATATCGTTATTTCATTTTTAAATCTCCAAATTATCTACTATCTAAATATTATCCCAATACTATTTATATATGCAAATTAACTAAAAATCATGTTTTATTTTTTTATTAGAAAAATTTTTGAAAATATTTCTTTTTATATTTAGTAATTTTTTTCTTTAATGAATTAGGTGCCTTTTATGAAGGAAAGAATATATACAAATGAAGCCATTAATTTTAAAGATGGTTCAACAGTAAAATTGCTTGGATGGATACATACTATCCGAGAACTTGGCAAAATCATTTTCTGGCAACTCCGCGATGCTAAAGGTATCGTCCAAATCGTTATTATCAACCCTAAAAAAAGAGATGATATTGAATTAATTAAAAAAATAAAAAATGAATTCGTCGTCGAAATCATTGGGACTATTTCTCACAATGAAAAAGCTCCAAATGGCGTTGAAATTTTACTTGAGTCCGTCAATATTATCGCGCCTGCAGTTAGTCCCTTACCATTTAGCGTCGATGATAAAACTCCAGCTAATTTCGATACCCGCCTAAAATACCGATATCTCGATATTAGAAGACTTAAAGTCCACGCTATTTTTAAAGTCAGGTCCGCTGTCATCGAAGGAGCCCGTGAATATTTTAAATCCAATGATTTCACTGAAATTCATACTCCAAAAATTATTTCGGTTGGCGCTGAAGGCGGAACCACTTTATTCCCTGTCTACTATTTCGGAAAAGAAGTTTATCTCGCTCAAAGTCCTCAATTCTATAAACAACTCGCTATCCTTGGTTTTGAAAAAGTCTTTGAAATTGCACCATTCTTCAGAGCAGAAAAATCCCGGACCAGAAGACACCTAGCTGAATCCTGGGGAATTGATGTCGAAGTCGCCTTCGCTAATGAACAAGACCTGATGGACATTCAAGAAGACCTCCTAATTTCTATCTTTAAATACGTCAAAAAATCGTGCCCCAATGAATTAAAATTGTATAATATTGACTTGAATATCCCCAAAAAACCATTCCCAAGGATCACTTTCCATGAAGCAGCAAAAATCGCCCTCGAACATGGAATTAAAGTAGACCTAAATTCTGACCTATCTGCTGAAGCCGAAGCAATCGTCAGGTCTAAATTTGACTCACCATTCTTTATTACTGAATTTCCTCTTAGCTGCATCGCCTTTTATTACGGACCACATGAAAAAGACCCCTCTCTTTCCTATAAACTTGACCTCTTGTTCCCAGGTAAAAATGGACTCGAATTGAGCTCTGGAGGACGTAGGTGCACTGACCCAAATGTCTTGATCGAGCGAGCTAAAAAAGCCGGCATTAATCCCGATTCACTTGGCTGGTACCTTGAAATGTTTAAAGTCGGTGGAATACCACCTCACTCAGGCTTCGGTATGGGCATCGATAGACTCGTTATGATGATCCTGAGACTCCCTAATGTCCAAGAAGCTGTCCTATGCCCAAGGACTATAGATATACTTAGCCCATAATCATTTCACTTGATAAAAACTCTTTATTATCTATATTTAATCCTAAAAAATATTCTAAACAAAATTTAATAACCACTAAATTCCCCCGCATATCCTCTTTAATAAAATCCCTAATATAAACATCTGAAACGATCCCCCATATAAAATCTTTTTGTGTTTTAATTTTTTCAGGGTTCTACAATCCACCGCTAATATAAAATGGTAATTTTCAAATAAAACGGTATAAATTAAATTCTTTATAAGTAATCGTAGATTTAAACATAAAATAAGAAGATCTTATAAAAATTATGGAGCAATTCATTGCCTTTTTAAGTATTTTCTTTACCAATTCCAGAAATTCTCACCTTGTTAAATAAAAGTTTAAAATTAATTTCTAAAAAGACTCTGCTCTATTACCACCAAAATTGAGCAACATTTTGAGTGTACTAAATTTTTATTTAACAATATTAGATGTCATTTATTTATTTTCAAATACTATGAAAATAATTTCCAGTATTTCACTAATATAATAATTATTATTCTTAATTGGATTGATTTAATTGAATTTTCTATGGCGTAGTTACATTTTTTTTATTTTTACATTTTTGGACTCTCCTGTAATATTAAAGTTCATGATTTTATCAAACCTTACATCAATACATTTTTGTCCTGGTCTATGATTAATATAACATAAAAAATTGTCCCGCCAATTCTACTAAGAGTTTCATTTTTAAAAACAATATTACTGCTCCTTTTAGATGCCCATACCTACCTTTTCCACGCAAAATTATAAATATGTACTATTATTTATTTAAATAAAGTATGTCCAGACGGACTACTGCAATTAAGCATTAATAATATGTTTTTCAAACCAATTCTACTATTTTTAAATAATTTCAAAAGGAACTGGGCCATTTTATCGATAATTTTTTGAAATATATGACTGATACCTATTTAAAATTAAGTATTCTGACCTTTTATAATAAACTTGTGATTAGACCAATAAGAATCAGAATTCTTAAAGTATGTTTATAATAATCAAGAAATATGTAAAGAGAAATTAGTTTAAATTTATTAAAATTTAATAAAAAAGCGAATATTATGAAAAACGATTACGATCTTTTTGTTGAGAAAAGACATTTGATTGATTATATATATCTTTTAAGAGCCTTAAAGTTATCTAAACCAGGTATTATTAAATTATTTAAAGATCCGAAAATTACAATTTCCCATTTTAAAGATTTTGAACGAGATAAAATTGTTAAATATCTTTCAACAAAGAAAAACTATTTTAAAAATTATGAAAAAATAGAAAAATTATTTACTTTAGAATATTGCAACGAAAATTATAAAAGAATTGAAGACATGGTGAATTTTTGTGAATTGAATGATATAAAAATATACAAAGCTTATGATAATAAAATTCCAAAAATATTTAAAAATTTAAGTGTTAATAATAGGGATTTAATTTTTATAAAAGGTAGTATTTTGGATTTAGATTTAAAGTCATATTCTATATGTGGAAGTAGAACTCCGACCCCTATTGCTCTTCAAAAGACTCGCAAAATTGCTCGATATTTGTCTTCTAATAATTTTACCTTAATCAATGGATTCGCTAGGGGTATTGATATTGAAGCTTTTAAAGGGACTGCCGATGTAAATGGTAGATATATAGCTATTTTAGCTTCAGGTATTGAGAATATTTATCCTCCTGAACATAAAAAATTTGTAAAATATATTGTAAATAATGGTGCATTGGTCTCTCAAAGATTAATCTGGAAGCAGGTAAATAAATTATCATTACAAATTCGCAATAGATTATCCGCTAAACTTTCTCTTGGTACTATTTTCATCGAAGGTAATTATAAATCTGGTACAAAATGGCAGCTAAAGTTTGCTAAAGAAGCAGATAAACCAATATTTTATCTTGAACCTGAAAATTGGGACAATCCAAATTCTCATATACTTAATATCGTAAAAAATGAGGGTGGACATAAAATTAATAAGGATTTATCTAATTTAGATGAAATTAAATCTATACTCGAGAAAAAATATCTCGATACTAATATTCATAGGAGAAATAAATAAAATTGGGTAAAAGTTCATGGAAATAAAATGAAATATCCACTCAATTCTACGTCATTTCGTCCTTGATATAAGTTTTTAATAAAAACATCTCAAATATGCTCTATGTAATATTTTTTTTAGAAACTTATTTTCTCTAAATTTTAGAAAATTAATTGAAATTTGTTTATCTATAATTTCTTTAGTAAAATTATTATATTTTTTTCAAATTTATTTTATTCAGGTTTTAATTATGACATACTTAATTTTTAACGGTGTTATTTTTCTTATTATAGGGATTTTTTTAATAATACTATCAAGCAATTTAGCCGTGGTGCATTCAATAAAACTTTCTAGTGCTTTAGGAATATCTTCATTGATAGTTGGTATAGTTTTTGTAGGTATCGGGACCAATATGCCCGAAATTCTTAACTCAATCATTTCATGTGCGTTAGGTCATGGAGATATCGATGCAGGAGATTCTATTGGGTCTGTACTAGCTCAACTAACCCTTGTTTTTGGTTTAATCCCTATCATTGGTCGCCGATTTTTTAAGATCGATAAAAAAGAAATCTTAATTATAGGTAGCTGCGTTATCCTTGCTCTTTTTCTTGTATATGCTGTAGTTGAAAAAGGCTTTTTTACCAGACTTGATGCCTTATTCTTAATTTTAAGTACACCCATCTACATGCTTATTACCAAATTGTTTTCAAGTAAAGGAACTTTGGACGACATTAAAAAAGAAACAATCGAAATTAAATATAAAGACAAAAAATCCAAAAAATTTCACTTATTTATCGCTATTTTAGGCTTTATAGGTGTTGGTGGAGGGTCTTATATTATCATTAATTCAATTATCGAATTGTCATCCGTTCTTAATATCTACGAATATAATATCTCATTCTATATCGCTGCTATTGGGACCTCGCTTCCTGAATTATCTGTCGATATTACCGCAATTCGTAAAAAAGAATATAAATTATTAATAGGAGACATTTTCGGAAGCTGTATTATTGACGCCAGCCTGTCAATTAGTATAGGCCAATTCTTTTTCCCACAATCTGTATCAGCTGACCTCGCTTCCACTACTATTATTTTTACTTTAATTGCATCTTCTTTGGTCATTTTTTTGCTCGTAATCAGAGGTAAAGTTGATAGAAAATCCGGAATTATCTTTATAATTATTTATTTCTTTTCCTATTTGTTATTTTTTATTTAATTTTTTATTTAATTTATAATTTCAATAGAGTTTTAATGAAATGAATTTATTTTTTATTTTCCATCAATAAAATTACACACCCCCTCTTATTTAAATTTGTTAACCTTTTTTTTGTTGTAATTTTGTTAAAAAAAATAGCTGATAGATATGAATTAAAGATAGGACATGTTAAATTAGCCATTAAATATTATTCTTTAGAGATATTGGAGTTTATAAAAAAATAGGAGCAACCCCGCTGTTGATATTAATCCAATGAGTTCAAGTATGTTAAAGCAATATAAGAATACATTAGAATATTTCAAGCATTATTATCATGGATTTATAAAATTAGGGCTAAAATTTTCAGATTTAGCAAAGATGTGGTATTATCATTCCTTAGAAGATGTTGACAACACTCTAAAAAAATTGGAAAAGAAAATAAACGTTAAGAAATCTTTTTTAATTTCATTTTTCTAAAAGGATACAAATTTGTTATATATTAATTAGAGATAAGAATTTAAAAAAATTTGAAAATTTGGAAGATTTGTCTTTAACGTGAAAAATTTATTTTTTTAATTCAATGATTAAGCTAATTAACTCAAGTTTTTATTTAAAAATTAAAAAAAAATACATATTAAATGTATATTTATATAAATGATTAAATATTGACGTCCTTAACTTTTTGTTTATTTTATTCAACTTTATTTTGGTTTATTCTTTTTTCTCTAATTCTTACTTACTTTTTCTTTTTTCCATATTTAAAATATAATACCAATCCTACTGCAGCCGCTGATATTACAATAATTAAAATATATATCCACGTCGTTGATATTGTTTGTAATGATGCTGATTGTAAATCTACTTTTACATAATTTGTATAATTAACGTTTCCCGCCGAGTCGACCAGCCAAATGTATATAGTATGATTTCCGCTATCGAGCATATTAAACCTTAAAGAAATAATGATTACCAAAAATATGTTAGGAACTCAAGCAAATTCTATTATCAAAAAATGCAAAAAGAAGGGTATTAGAATTAAGTCATAACAATTTTTAATATCATTTTTTTATTATTTCCTTATTTACGCCAAAAATTTATTTTTTATCTTTTTTAATTAATTGAAAATTTCAAACTACATAAGTTCTATTTATTTTTTTAAAAATTTTGATTTTTCCCCATTCTTTTAAGTCAATTAAATTTTTCTTATATTAAATTCTTTATTTCTTGACTCTATTTTCAATCACTATATTAAAAAAATAAATATTTAAACTAAAAATAAGCATGTTATTAAAATTAAATAATAATTTCGGTTATTAATATGGGATACAAAATCTTTATTAGCTATGCCACTAAAGATAGAGACATTTTCCATATTCTTGATTTAAAATATTATTTAGAAAAGCAGCAAAATATAGACCATGTTTTTGTCTGGGAAAAAGATATTGGAATAGATATATATGATTATATGGAAAAAAATATTCCAAAATGTGATATTATGCTAACATTTTGTTCTACTAATTATTTGAATTCTAAACCTTGCGAAAAGGAATGGCAAGCGGCTGATAGGATTGGTAAACAGATCGTCCCAATTTTTATAGAAATTACTCATGTTCCATTACTTTTGAAAAATATAATGGGTGTTAAAATTGATATTTTTAAAGAACCAGAAGAGAACTTTAAAGATATTCTTAAAGAAATAAACAGGCGAATAGAATTATTGGAAAAGTCAAAAACAACTGAAAAAGGAACACCGACATCAAAGAGCGTATTTCAAGAAAAAATACACAAAAAAAGTTTATATAGAGGTAAACAAGTTATTAATGAAGAAATTGAACTTTTAAAAAAATCACAAATAGAATTTGGAAAAATATTAAAAGATTTTGATGTAGATTCAAATGGTTCAGTAATATACCTTGATCTTTCTAATTTTGAAGTAAATAACATACGCGAAATAATTAAAGAATTTAAAAATTTATCAAAAATAAATTTTCAGAGCAGTCAATTCTCTGATGACAAATTCCTTGAGGATCTTTTAATTGAAGGTATAGAAATATATTTAGATGGCAAAAAATATGAGCCCGGACAAATTGAAAAAATTAAAAAAACATTAGAACAAAAATATGGGGTAAATTATCAAGAAGCTCTAGCTTTACACGATATTGAAAAAATTCTTGGTAAATCTATTCCTAGAGTAAATGAAATTAAATGGAATTTTTTTGGATTTATCGTTCAAAATGGTATAGTGACCGGACTTGGCCTTTACAATAATGAATTAACAACTTTCCCAGAGTCTATACTCAATTTAACTAATCTTCAAGCACTAGATTTAAGTGTCAATCAACTAACAACTCTCCCAGAGTCTTTTGGCAATCTAAAATTGCTCCAAGTACTAAGTTTAAATGGCAATCAGTTAACAACTCTCCCGGATTCCTTCGGCAATTTAAAATCACTCCAAATACTTGATTTAAGTTGGAATCAGTTAACAACTCTCCCATATTCTTTAGGTAATCTAATTAACCTAAAAAGACTTGATTTATTAGGTAATCGGTTAACAACTCTCCCAGAATCTTTCGGCAACCTAAAATCACTCCAAGTACTATGTTTAAATGGCAACAAATTAACAACTCTTCCGGAATTCTTCGGTAATCTAAAATTACTTCAAATACTTCATTTATTTGGTATTTGGTTAATGTCCCTCCCTAAATCTTTATGCAAATTACCAAATCTTAAAGAAATAGGAGTTAATGGAGATATGTTAGGGACTAAAGCGAGGTCTATTATTAAAAAATGCAAAAAGAAGGGTATTAAAATCAATGATCCAGACGAAAGATATTAATTTTTATGTCTTTTATTAAAAAAATTTAATATTTGTTTTCTTTTCCTGTAAAATTTAATATCATCCCAAAATTTAATCTTTAATAAACTTCATAATTCTTTTAGATTTATGCCTAAATTTTCTGAGATTTTTTCAATTCCATTGCTGAAGCAACTATTAATTTACAACTTTTAAACTTTCCGATAAAATAGTTTTTCGGATACTTTTTGGGTATATATTTTCTCTAACCCATCTATTTTGAATTTGTGGAAATGAAGTTATCCGGGTTATTTCATCTTTTAATATTATTGGGTCTTCTCTAATTGTAAAATATGCTAGTAAAATTGATTTCCAAGTATTTAGAGACCGTTTACCCCTGAAATCGATAAGTTTTTTTAGTGTACTAAATTGCTGTTCTACATAATTAGTAGTAATACAACCTCCGCCAAAATATATTGCACATTTTTCGAGAGATTTGGCAACTAATGGGTCTGCATTCCATAGAGGTATGACTATACCCTTTTCTTTGTTATATTGGTAGACCATATATTTTCCCATTTTAAAATAATCTTTTACACTACGGGGCACTTTCATTTTATTTTTTTTACCTTTTTTAGCACCGTCCAATTTTTTATTTTTGTTTTTCGAGCCTTTTGGTCTTCCTACTTTACCTTTTCTTTTTAATTTTTCTTTCTTCTCGGCTTCTATTATCTCTTTTGGACGATTTTTTGACCCTTTCGGTCTGCCCCGTTTATTCCTCCTTTCTCTCTCTTTTACAATACCCGTTTTACCAGGTCCCTTCTTATTCATACTTTTATCTTTTTTAACTAATTTTCTTTTCTCCATTACCGAAACTCGTGTATAAAACATGTTTGTACA
>Ga0190360_1001902_pt1 | contig 10495 bp, 9 predicted proteins | sample 48721834_MG_FD_161271 | JGI IMG/M metagenome (GOLD analysis project Ga0190360, IMG submission 161271) | Hydrothermal vent microbial mat bacterial communities from Southern Trench, Guaymas Basin, Mexico - 4872-18-3-4_MG | ecosystem: Environmental > Aquatic > Marine > Hydrothermal vents > Microbial... | reverse complement strand
TCATGCGCGTTACCAAGACGTCGTTCTTATGAAAATCGCCCGCTTTTTTTATGTCAAGAACCACTCTTACCTTCCCTATCCCGATTTGGTCGCCAATGGCTACGCCGGTCAGCAACGGTTTTTTGTTTGTCTTTATTTTGTACTCCTCGTAGGTCTTGATGGTTTTGGGGGCGTGAACGGTTTCTGGTCTTGACTGGACGATGAAAAGTTGTCCCGTTTCGCCATCTTTGGCCCACTCAATGTCTTGAGGTAAATTGTAATGTTTTTCTATGAGACATCCCCATTTGGCCAATCGCAAAACTTCTTGATCGCTTAAGGAAAATTTCAGTTGAAAGCGAGGGTTAACAGGCCTTTTCCTCAACCCCCCTAATTTATCGTAAACGTATTTTTTGGTTTTTCTGCCAAGATTTTTAACAATGATGGCGTCATAGCCCTTTTTGAGAGCGGGCTTGAAAACAAAAAATTCATCGGGGGTAATTTTACCTTTAACTATCATTTCCCCCACCCCAAATATGGAGTTAACCAGCACCACATTATTAAAACCGGTTTCCGTGTCCAGGGTGAACATCACGCCAGCCGAAGCCAAATCAGATCTGACCATTTTTTGCACTCCTACCGAGAGAGCTATTTTTAAATGAGAAAATCCCTTTTCTTCTCGGTAGGCAATAGCCCTGTCCGAAAACAATGAACCCATGCATTTCTTGCAGGCATCTATTAAGGCATTTTCCCCTTTTACGTTCAAAAATGTCTCGTGCTGTCCGGCGAAAGAAGCAGAGGGCAGGTCTTCGGCCGTGGCAGAAGAACGCACTGCCACACTCACCTCTTTTGTTCCATATTTCTTTGAAAGCTTGCGGTAATTGGCGACCACTTCTTTCTCCAAGTCCTCGGGCATGGTTCCTTGCAAGATTAACTTTCGGGCAGCTTCACCCGTTTTCCTTAAACTGGTCAAGCTTTTGGGATTGAACTTTTTGAATATTTTCTTTAGTTTCTTATCAATGCCGTTTTTTCTTAAATAATACCAGTAAGCGGAAGCGGTCAAAGCAAAACCGTCGGGAATATTGATTCCTTTTTTGGCAAGATGTCGCCGCATCTCTCCCAAAGAAGCGTTTTTTCCTCCAACCAAAGCTACATCTCTGGAGCCTATCTCATTAAACCATAATATGTTTTTTTGTTGTTTTTGCATATTACTTACAACTGGCAGAAGTAATGGGAGCGTTAATTTCTACTCCTGCGCCGGCAGCCTCGATGCACCAGTGTTTTCCTGAGCGTGCCACGAGGGGAAAAGAAGCGGCAAATCCCTCTCCATCGGCTGTTTCAAAACAAGTGACAACTTCCCCCGGATTTTCATTTTCTAAAGCCCTTTCTAATAATCCAAACGCTTCGGCGTCGCTTAAAGTATTGTTTGTTTCGTCGCAGACTTCTTCGTAACTTTCAACCCGGTTGTAGCTAAGCTGAGCGGCATTCCTAAGTTGATGCATGAATCTTTGAATATTGATGTCGTGGGCCCTGGCTCTGGGATTCTGCATATTAATTATAACAATAACAACCAGCAACCCGATTATGGCTATGGTGACTAAAAGCTCGATGAGGGTGAACCCCGCCCCCTTTCTATTTTTCATGATCGAATTATTTTTTTTATTTTTTCGACGACTTGTGGATTAGCCAGAGTCGATAAATCTCCCAACTTTTCTCCGGTAAAAAGCCTCCTTAAAATACGACGCATGATTTTGCCGGATCTAGTTTTGGGCAAATCTTCCACTAAATAAACTTCTTTGGGGAAAGCAATAGGACCTATTTCTTTTTTAATTTGTTCTATTACTTCCTGTTTTAATTTTTCGCTACCCTTCTTCGCTAAAGCTTCGGAGGGCACAGCAAAGACAACCGGTACTTCCCCTTTTATTTTATCAGGAATTCCAATAACCGCACACTCGGTAATTTCTGGATGCAAATTAATAGCCTCTTCCAGCTCACCGGTAGTTAACCTATGGCCGGCTACTTTAATTACATCATCAACTCTACCCAAAATTCTAATTAAACCATTTTTATCTTTATAGGCAGCGTCAGAAGTAAAATAAACCTTCTTTCCGTACTGACTCCAATAGGCTTCCTGATATTTTCGGGGATTTTTATAGATTCCCCGTAAAAGGCTAGGGGCAAAAGGCGGGAGTAAAATTAAATTACCTGGTTTTCCTGGGGGACAGAAGTTTCCTTGCCCGTCTAAAATATCGATTTTTATTCCTGGAAAGGGAAGACCAGTAAAAGCCGGCTTAAAAGGACCTATTCCCGGCAAAGAAGTAATAAGAATGCCACCGGTTTCGGTTTGCCACCAGGTATCTACAAGGGGGCATCTTTTTTTGCCTACATTTTTAAAATACCACAGCCAAGCCGCCTCATCGATGGGCTCACCAACCGAACCTAACAACCTTAACTGCTTAAATTTGTATTCCTTGATTACTTCGGCTCCGTATTTTTTAAACATTCTGATGGCGGTGGGAGCAGTATAGAAAATGGTCACCTTATGCTTTTCAATAATCTGAGCCCACCTGTCAGAAGTAGGATAATCAGGCGCTCCTTCAAACATCAAAGTAGTGATACCATTCAGTAAGGGAGAATAAACAGTATACGTATGTCCGGTAATCCAGCCTGGATCAGAGGTACACCAAAAAACATCCCCGGAATTACCCCCCACACCATAACGAGGATCAGCTTTGCTAATTTTGGTGCTCTTGGTGCTTTGTTCTCGTTTGGTGTGGGGGTGAAAATCAAAAATCCATTTCCCGGTCCAGTAAGCTTGGACGGTATAACCTCCAGTAGTATGTAAAATGGGCAGAAACTCTCCTCCAGTTCCACTTTCAGGAAGAATAAATAAGTGGTCTTCTGAATCCATTATTGCAGGTTTTAAAAAATCATTTTCCTTCTTAACTAAATCTTTGTACCAAATATCTCTCTTTGAATCCCAAGGAATTTTATTTTGAGCTCTCTTAACTATAATAACCTTTCTTACCTTTGTATCTTTTACTCCTTTATTAGCATTTTCTTTTAAGTTGATAATTTTTCCTCGCCGGTAATAGCCATCAGCAGTGATTAAAATTTTAGCTCCGGTATTTTGCAATCTTACTTTCAAAGCCTGAGGACCAAAAGCTGAGAAAACTACTGTATGGACGGCCCCGATCCTGGCGCAGGCCAGCATGGCCACGAATATCTCCGGAATCATTGGCAAATAAATTCCTACCCTATCTCCTTTCCTTACCCCCAGCTTTTTCAGGTAGTTAGCGCATTTGCAGACTTCGGAAAATAGTTCTTTGTAAGTTAAAATCCGGGGTTTCTCATTTATTGGCTCGGGTTCCCAGATTAAAGCTGGCTTATCTTTTATTTCCTCCCAGCCGGCCGAATTCTTCTCAAAAATATTTTCAGTAATATTTATTTTCCCTCCGATAAACCACTGAAAATACGGCGGCCTGCGTTTGGTCGGATCAAACACAAAGCCTTTTTTCCATTTTTTGTGCCAAAAAAGCTCACCAGCTAACTTCTCCCAGAATTTCACCGGATCTTTTTCCGCTTCTTTATAAATTTTTGGGTCTTTCACCCAAGCTCTGTTTTGAAATTCTTTGGTTGGATAATACAGTTCGCCTTTTTTTTGCATTAATTTATTATAACTTAATTAAAAAGGTTGCGCAAAAAAACATGTATCGAGAACCGTTCTCGATACATGTTTACTCAATGGCAACCTCTTCAAAGTCAGCTAACTCTTTTTTGGTTTGAAGCCAGTCATTAATAAATCTTTGGCTATTTTTAATTCCTCCTATTTCTTTAAGTAAAAATTCTCGGCTGGTGAGAGATGGAAAGTTTTTCTTTCCTAAGTAATCTGGATAGCTTGACCAGCGATAATCTTCTAAAAACTTTATTATTTTCTGTAATTCTCTCCCCTTAATACCCTTTTCCTTCCAATTTGGGATAAAAACCGCCACTGGATTAGTATGTATGTAAACAAAAACTGTCATTAATTGTTTATCATTTTTAATGTGAATGATATGATATTTTCCTTGTAATAAATGACCATTTCTTTTGTATTTCCTGTTATAATAACCGCCGTATCCGGCTCCAATTTTTCGCATAAACTTACTAATTCCGCCATCCTTTAGCTGTTTAATTAATAAATGCACATGATTCGGCATTAAACAGAACGCCCAAATTTCTACCAGTAATTTTCTTTTTAATGTATCGAGAACGGTTCTCGATACATCTATTCCTCTAGAGTTTTGTTTTCGATAATTCACTGGTGCAGAATCTTCGTTATTAAACACAAATAAATCATGAATCATGCGAAGATAATCTTTCTTATCTAGAAAGAGTTTTGTACCTTCAACTGCTTTAATCACAATATGATAAATTTCTCCGGTAACTATTGGCGGTCTTTTTATCGGCATAAAAATGTATCGAGAACCGTTCTCGGTACATTTACATTATAGCATGTATGTGTGAGAAACAAAAAATCAAGCCACTTGGGCTCGACTCTAAAGCTTAATTCGATTTAGCTTATTTAACTTAAAGGCTCTTGCCAATATATTCGGCCATCTCGGCTAACCTGCAGGCGTAACCATACTCGTTGTCGTACCACGCTAAAACCTTAACCAAATTGTCTTGAACCATGGTGTTTTCCAAATCAACAACAGCAGAGTGCGTGTTGCCGATGTAATCGGCGGAAACCAAAGGCAAAGACTCCACGGCCAAAATTCCCTTCAAGTTTTTGCTTTTGGCGGCTTTGATAAAGGCAGCATTCAAAGCGCGAGGAGAGGTTTTCTTTTTCACCTCGCAAACTAAATCCAGAATGGAAACCGTGGGAGTCGGAGTTCTGATGGCAATGCCGTCCAATTTTCCCTTCAATTCCGCCAATACATTGCCTATGGCTTTGGCTGCTCCCGTGGAAGTGGGAATAAGATTTAAGGCAGCCGCTCTCGCCCTCCTCAAATCTTTATGCGGGAGATCCAGAATTTTCTGGTCGTTGGTATAGCTATGAACCGTGGTCATAAATCCACGCACAATCCCCAAGGTTTCGTGCAAAACTTTGGCCACGGGAGCCAAACAATTGGTAGTGCAGGAAGCCATATCCACAATATCGTACTTTTTCAAATCCAATTTATTGGCGTTTACCCCCAGCACGCAGGAAGGAATTTTGTCGGGATCTTTTGAAGGAGCGGAAATTATCACCTTTTTGGCGCCCGCTGTAATATGCTTTTTAGCATCCTCGTATTTTCTAAAAACCCCGGTGCACTCTAAAACCACATCTATCCCCAACTTTTTCCAGGGAAGATTAGCGGGATCTTTTTCCGCCAAAAGCTTTACTCCCCGCATGGCTTTTTCGGCATTGGGATAATGGCCATAAACAGAGTCGTATTTTAAAAGGTGAACCAGGGTTTTTCTGTCAGTTAAATCGTTAATTGCCGCCACCTTTATGTTGGGGTGATTATCAATTATCCTTCTAAATGTGGGCCGGCCAATGCGGCCAAAACCATTGATAGCAATTTTTATCATAAGCTGAATTATTCAATATTAATATTTAATAATTTACTAATTCTTTCCTTATCAAATCCTATCACAATTTGACCATCGATGTCTGCGACGGGAACCCCCATTTGTCCGGATTTTTTAATCATTTCTTCCCGACCGGCCGCATCTTCTGCCACATTCACATCTTCAAAGTCAATTTTGTGTTGTTTTAAAAACTCTTTCAGGGTGACACAATAGGGGCAGGTGGGCGTGGAAAATACTTTTACTTTTGCCATAAATTTTTTTTATTATACTAAATAACAAATCGACATTATGTGGACCTTTGAGTGGCGTTTTTTTATTTTAGCAGTTAATGCCAGAATCAGTCCAGAACCAATAGAGTTCACATAAAGATATTATCGACAGCTTCCGTTGGGAGAAGAAGCATTGTCGCTGGTGGGAAGCTGTTGAGAACATTCCTCGGGGATAGACTCAAATGCCGAGCATACGGCTTCAAGATATGCCTGCGAATTTCCGTATCGATAAACGGAATTCGTCTTCACGCCGTTTATTATCAATGTGGGACTCCCGGTCACGCCGGCCTCATCGGTTACGGAAGCTTCATTTTTCATTAGGGAAAGCCCTTTTGAAAAAACGCAATCGGTTATGGCCGAAACATCCAATCCTGCGTTTTCGGCCGCTTCCTGCCAACAAGAGCCATTACTGCCGCAATTGTCGTTCACGTAAGTTGTAAACTGCCACCATTTATCCATTCCCCATTCTTGCAGAACGCAGGCCTCTCTTTCGTTTTGGTCAACTTCGGGCTGACCGTGCAATGAAGACACTTTTCCGTTGCTAACATTCACAATGTAATGGATATTCCAATCAACCTTGTCTTTTAATAAATTGTAAACCGGCAACATGGTATTTTCAGCTTGATTGCCGTAAGGACAAAAAGACATCACGAACAGCTCAACATTTGGTTTTTTGCTTTTGGGAATAGATTTATTTTCTTTAGAAGGTTCTCTTTTCTGAGGCAACTCTTCCAGAGCAAACCCCTGAGAAAAGAGTATTTTTCCGTCCTTGGTAATATACGAAGTGTAATCGTTTTCCTCGATTTTCAAATTAATTTCGTATACTCCCGATTTTTCTTCCACCGACACCAGGGAAGCCGTCACATTCTCTTGAATTCTCTCGTTAATAAAATTGATAGCCCTTTCTCCAGCTTCTTGGGCAGAAATGTCTCCTTGACTATACTGAAAGCCGTAAAAAGCACCTCCCCCTATTAATATTCCGACCGCGAAAACGATGAGTGTTTTTTTCATAAAATTTCAGACATTAATTTTAATTGATTGATTTTGCCGACCCTGCCTTTTTGGCAGGTTTTTTCAGAAAACATTTTAACTTTATCAGAACCGCAACCGTAAATCAAGAGAGGTATGGGCTCTGCGCAATGCCTTTTCAAAACGCAACAAGTGGAATGATCGGCTGTTACTACAATCAAAATATTTTTTAAACCCATCAAGGGCTCCAAGTGTTTATCTATTTTTTCGATAAAGTCTCTTTTGCCCCTGAAATTGCCATCTTCTGCCAAGCTGTCCGCGGCTTTTATATGCAGGAAGATAAAGTCGTATTTCTTTAACGAGCTTAAAACGGCTTGGATTTTTCCCCTTAAATTAGTTTTGGGAGAGCCGTCCGCTCCCTTCACTTTTATCAAGTCCATTCCCAAAGTCTCTCCGATTTGCCGGTAAAGAGCTTTGCCAGCAATACAGCAAGCCCTTAACCCGTATCTCTTTTTGAAAGAAGGCAGCTTTATCAAAGGACTGGCGCCCCTGGTAAGAATGTAGTTGGCGGGAGGCAAGCCCTGTTTCTTTCTCTTTTCATTCAAGGGATGGCTTTTTAGAATCTGGCTGGATTTCTGTAAGAATTCATTTAAAACCTTGGCTGTAAACTTGGCCTGGGGCGTTTTCTCTAAGGGAACTATCTTTTGTGCTTTTTTTCCCAGCTTTCCGTAGTGAGGATCCCCATCCGAGATTTGGCTGCTCAGATTTTTCCCCCGCATAATGATGCCGAGCCGATGGTTGCCGGCAGTTTTTATTAAAAACTTCACCCCCTGTATTTGCATTCCGTTCAAAGAATTAATCAAAGGCCGGGTTTTTTTTATCCTTCCCGCTCTTCTATCCACTATGTTAAAACTTTCATCCACCGTGCCAAAGTTGCCCCTCAGGGCAATGTCTCCCTTTTTCATTTTCATTCCAGCGCCCATGGCCGTAAAATATCCCCGCCTGACGGGATAAACTTTGGTATCGTAGCCGAAGAGGGAAAAATGACCTTCCTCGGAAGTGGGAATGGCAGTATGGAAAACCGGCTCTACCAGTCCGCATTTGCCTTCCTCTGCCAATTTGTCCAAATTGGGAGTTCTGGCCGCTTCCAAAGGGGTTTTGTTTCCCAATTGGGGAACGGGCCTGTCTCCCAAGCCGTCAATGACAATCAAGAGAATTTTTTTCATTTTAACTCTTCTTCGATTCTTAAAAGCCTGTTGTATTTGGCGGTTCTTTCTCCTCTGGCCGGAGCTCCGGCTTTGAAGTAATCAGCGCCAATTCCCACGGCAAAGTCAGAAATAAAGTCGTCGTTGGTTTCTCCGGACCTGTGAGAAACCATGATTTTCCAACCGTAGGATTTAGCCAGCCCGGCGGCTTCCAAGGCCTCGGTGACGGTGCCGATTTGATTGATTTTCAGCAGGAGGGCGTTGCAGAGATTTTTCTCTTTAGCCATTTTTATTCTTTCGGGGTTGGTTACCAGCAAATCATCGCCGATTATTAAGATATCAGGGTTGAATTTCTTCCAGCTTGCCAAATCCGTTTCGGCAAAAGGATCTTCCAAACCGATAATGGGATATTTTTTAATCAAATGTCGGTAATACCTGATAAGGCCTTCTGATGTAAAAATCCCTCGCTTCATTTTGTATTTACTTCCTTTGTAAAATTGAGAAGCCGCCACATCAATAATGACCTTATTGTCCTTTATCAACTCCAGGGCCTGTTCGGGAATTTGGAAAGGCGGAACAAAGCCACCCTCATCTCCCACATTTTTTCCCAATTTTTTTCTTAATTTTTGGTAAATTTCCGAGGCGATTTCTAAGGATTTTCTAAAACTTTTCGTCCCGGGAACAATCATAAATTCCTGAAAATCCAAATCATTTTCAGCATGAACTCCCCCATTAATTACATTAAACGCCGGCCGGGGCATCGATACCGCATTTCTCACGGCCGTAGAGAATATGGTATTGATATATTTCCAAAGAGGGAGATTTTGGGTGGCGGCGGCGGCGCGGCAGACAGCCATCGAAATCGGCGTGGTGGCGTTAGCGCCAATGTTTAACTCTTTTAAAATCTCGTCAACGCCTTTTTGATTTGCGACATTTTTTTCCTTTAATCTGGGGGCAGCAATTCTATTAATATTCATTACCGCTGTTTGGGAGTCCGCCGTTTTCGCTTCGTGTTTTCCTCTGGAAGCTCCCGAAGGTGCCGAATCCCGGAAAAGCCCCCTATCTGTAACCAAATCGACCTCCACCGTCCAGTTAGCTCTGGAATCCAAAATCTTTCTGGCCTTTATTGATTTTATCTTAGACATATTAAACGCCGGCTGAGGCAGCCGTCTTCATAAATTGTCTTTGATTATTCCTTTTTTTTGAGATATTCATAGGCCGATAAAGCGGCTTGGCAGCCCTGGCCGGCCGCCACGACAATTTGTTTCCATTTGATATCGGTGACGTCTCCAGCAGCAAAAAGTCCGGGAGTGCTGGTTTGGCAAGTTTTATGATCAACTTTTATCTCATCTTTTTCGTTAAAGTCTACCAGGTCTTTAACAAAGAAGGTGGCTGGCTGACTCCCAATTTCAACAAAAACTCCCTGAACCCGCAAAGTTTGAAGTTTTTTTGATTTCCGGTCCTGATAAACCACGGAGTCAACGAAATTCTTCCCCTGGATTTTCTTCAGGGCGGCCGAAGTTATAACTTCTATTTTTCCCGTTTTTTTCGCCCGTTGTTGGTTTTCCTCGCTGGCTTTCACTTCGGGGGCAAATTCTAAAATATACGCTTTCTTGGCGTATTTTGTCAAAAATATAGCCGCCTCAAATCCGGAATTTCCTCCGCCGATTACAGCCACTTCTTTATCCGAAAATAAGGGGCCGTCGCAGGTGGTGCAGTAGCTTACACCCTTTCCTATGAACCTTTTTTCGCCTGGCACTTCCAGAGGTCGGGGGTCGGCTCCGGAAGTTATGATAACTGCTTTTGCCTGAAATTGTTTTCTTGAACTAGTGGAAACCGCAAAGCCGCTACCGATTTTTTTAATTTTCCCCACCGCGTCCTTTTCAATATCAATTTTGTTCTTTCTTAAATGCTTCTCAAATTTTTGAATCAGTTCCCAACCGGATATTTTTTCAAAACCGGGATAATTTTCTATCTCCACGGTTTTTCTGGCCATTTGGCCGCCGAAGTTCTTGGTAATCAAAAGAGTTGTAAGTTTTTGCCTGGCGGCATAAATGCCGGCTGTCATTCCGGCCGGCCCTCCGCCAATAATGATTAAATCATACATATATCGCTTTCGGGATTGCTTCAATTAAATCTGTAGCTAAAAGGCCATCTTTTTTGGTTTGGCTGGCTATTTCTCCGGCTTTGCCGTTAATGTAAGCTGCGGCCTGAGCAGCCAGAAAGGGGGTTATCCGCCGAGCCATCAAAGCTCCACAAATACCTGCCAAAGTATCCCCACAACCACCGGTGGTCATTAAGGGGGTTCCCGTCTTGTTCACGGCCACTTCTTTGCCGTCGGAAATAATGTCTGTTTTGCCTTTGAGGAGAATTGTTGTTCCCAATCTGAAAGCTTCTTCCTGGACCGCTTTGATTTTTTCTTCATCGGATTTTCCCACTACTTCTCGGCCGGTCAGCACATAAAATTCATAGCCGTGGGGAGTGAAAAGAAAATTTTTCCCCTTGAACAACTCGGGTTTA
>Ga0190360_1001898_pt1 | contig 10507 bp, 10 predicted proteins | sample 48721834_MG_FD_161271 | JGI IMG/M metagenome (GOLD analysis project Ga0190360, IMG submission 161271) | Hydrothermal vent microbial mat bacterial communities from Southern Trench, Guaymas Basin, Mexico - 4872-18-3-4_MG | ecosystem: Environmental > Aquatic > Marine > Hydrothermal vents >... | reverse complement strand
AGCTTTTTTTAAAACAGCTAAGCATTCCTTGGTGTATTTTCCAAAAGGAAAGGCGAATGACTTTATTGAAACCTGTAATTTTCTCTCTAAAATTTCTTTAGATTGCTTTATCTCTCTTTCAATCTTCTCCTTTTGAAGCTTGCTAAATTTACGATGCCCGAGTCCATGTGAACCAATCTCAAATAATGGGTCTTGACTTAAATGTTTTATTTGCTCCCAGTTCATACAGTTAAATTCTTCTCTAAAAAATCTTTTACCAATGAAATTAACCGGGATAAAAAACACTGCTGGAACGCTGTATTTTTTTAGAATCGGAACGGCTATGTTAAAATTATCCTCCAACCCATCATCAAAGGTCAAAAGAACAGTTTTTCTTGTTAGGATTTTCTCTGGTTGACTTAAGTCAGCTAAAGTTAAAAAATGAAAATTCTTTTTTTTCAAAAACAATATTTGCTCTTCAAACACCTCAGGAGGAATACTTAATTGATGCTCTCTGGAATTTATAGAATGGTAAAGTAAGATAGCCCCTCCGGGTTCGGTGAGCTTAAAAGGGAAGCAGAAACTCTTGACTATTATCTTTTTGATTATCTCTTTAGTTTCCATTAGATTTCCTTTTTCTGATTCGAAGATAATAAGCAAAGGGATAGCTCCAAAACCCATGAATCTCCAATTTCTCGATTTCCATATCATTTCTATGGTAAATGTCATCTAAAACATGAAAACAGAGGATGTGATCGTACTTTCCTGTTTCTTCAAAATTTGTAATATCAATAACAGGGTGTCCGAATTCCGGATTAATATCTAAAGAAAAAATTCTACTTTCTTACCCTTAAAATATCGGGAAGCACTAAAATAATAATTACCTTTCTTATCAGGGGGACCAGAACCAATCTCTAAAATCTTATCTCCCTCTTTTACCATTTGAGCAATTTCTTTAGCTTTCTTTCTAGTAAAAATTCTCACCCGGAAGAGAAGAAAAGAAGCATAATTTCGAAGTTTTTTAAGAGGATTTTTCATAACTGAGGAATTTTAAAATTCTCTCAACTCTTTTTTGCCAGGTATAGTTTTGGACATCTTCCCAAGCTTTTTTAGCTCTTTTCTCCCTTTCCAAGAAATGTTCCTTGGCAAATTTTAGCTTTGAAATTAAATCTTCTAAATTTTCTGGATCAAATAGAAAAGAATTCTCCTCGTTTAAAATTTCGGTTAAAGAACCAATATTTGAAGCCAAAATAGGAGTTTTGGAAGCCATATATTCAAAGAGTTTCAAAGGTGAAGTGTAGCGCCAATAATTCAATTCTTTTTTCAATGGCAATATTAAAAGATCAGCTGCTTTCAAATAATAAGGAATTTCCTGATGAGGTTTTCTTTGGAAAAAAAATAAATTAGGGGGAGCGTCTTTTTTAAGTTCAACCAATTCTGGCTCCTCACCTCCAATAACCACAAAAAAAATTTCTTTTAATACCCCAGCTACTTTCAAAATTAACTCAACCCCCTTGCCTTTCTGCAAACTCCCAGCATATAAACAAACGAAACTATCTTCGGGTAATTTTAAGTATTTCTTTTTTAACTCTTTTTTCCCTAAACTAATCTTCTCAAATTCTCCGAGATCGACTCCATTATGGCAGACCAAAATATTTTTTTCTTCTAAATTATATTTTTCTATCATCTGGTTTTTAAGATTTTCGGTAGTAGCAATAATTTTTATTTTTTTAGCAATCAATCGAAAAAGCGCTTTGCCAATTCTTGTTTCGAAAGGATCATGATTCTCATAAACTCCTTTAAACCCAAGAATCCAGAGAACAAAAATAATCCCAATGTCGCGAGAAAAAATAAAATCGGGCTTGAACCTTAACAAAAAAGGGAGAGATTTTGTAATAAGAATTTTATATCTTAGGACTCGAGGGAGAAAATTCCCGGTAGCCAATCTCAACCATTGATATTTCGTTTGCAAATCTTTATTCCTTTTGTTTTGGGGAGAAATCAAGAGAAATTCATCTTTAAGAATATTCGAGAATGCCTCCGCCATCGCTTGAATTTGAAGTGATTGGGCGCTAAGGGCAGGTATCTGAACATTAGTTAAATATAAAATCCTCATTGGCTCAACAATTTTCGATAATATTCGATTGTTTTTAACAAACCTTCTTCAAATGATATTTTGGGACGGAAACCGATAACATCACGGAGATAAGAAATATCAGCTTGAATCCTAGTATGTTCTGTTTCACCCCTTCTCATCGGGAGATATTTAATTTCCGATTTGCTGCCAGTCAATTTAATAATTTTCTCTGCTATCTCATTAACAGTGATTTCTTTGCCACTTCCAATTTCTACTGCTTCTTCTGGCATTTTCCCACTTTCAAATAGCTCCACGGTGGCTCGAATTGCTTCTTCAACATATAGATGATCTGTGCCTTGGGTGCCATCACCAAAGATAGTTAAGGGTTCCCCCTTCAGGGCTTGCAAGATAAAGGTTGGAACTGCCTTTTGATAAATGTCTGTTCTCTGACGAGGACCGAAGATGTTAAAGTATCTCAACAAAACAACCGGCAAGCCAAATTCATCTCGGTACATTAAGCCAAATTCCTCAGCCGCTATTTTGGTAATCGTGTAAGTATTGCGCCAATAATTTGGCTTGGTTGCATCGTAAACTTTTACTTTGTGTTTTTTGGCAGCATCATAGACATTTAAAGCCCCGAGAATGTTGATTCTGGCTGCATCATAAGCTTTCTCAACTGTCTCGTGAGTCCCTAACATTCCAGCATAATGAAAAACTACATCTTTTCCTTCTACTGCTCTCTCGACTGCTTCTCTGGCAGTAATATCTCCTTTAATAAAAGGGACATTGAGGGTAAATTTGGGTTCAGAAATATCAAAAATAGTAACTTGGTATCCCCTTTTTACCAACTCTTCAACCAAAAAGCTGCCAATAAAACCCGACCCTCCTGTGACTAATATTTTTTGATTTTTTGATTGAGGCATACCCAGTAGAGGAATTTCGAAAATTTATAACAATTTTAAAAATCTTCGAATCCTCAATTTCAAAAACCTCCGACCTTGAGAAGTCTTAAGATAGTTTTCTCTTCTTTTTGCATCTTCTTCGTTTAGGCAACATTCTACATAAATTAATTTTAATGGTAATCGTGACTTTGTTGAAAAATTTATTTTGGCATTATGTTGTTGAAGGCGCTTTCTTAAATTTTTAGTATAACCGATATAAAAATTATTATCTTTTTTGCTTAAACATACATAAACATAATGCCAATTCGAAATTCTCCTACTGGGCATATATCTTTTTTTATACCATATTTTTTCGGTAAATTTCAAGCAATCTCTCTCCGTATTTATCCCAAGTGAAATCTTTAACTCTAAAATAGGCATTTTTACCCATTCTCAGAATCTCTTTTCGATTTCGATAGAAATAGAGCATTTTTTCAGCTAATGCCTCACTCTGACCAATAGGGATAATAAAACCTGATTTACCATCTTCAACTATTGAACCAGCATTCGGAGTAGTAATCACTGGCAACCCATAACTCATTGCTTCATAAACCACCTTGGCTGAACCTTCCATTAGAGTGGGAAAAACAAAAACCTGAGATTGACGAAAATATTTATCCAGATCAACAAAGCCGGTAAAGCTGACATTATTCAAGCGGTAATTCCCCAGAATTTTTCGGATTGTTTTGTATAACCTGCCACAGATAAAAAGTTGGGCATTTTTTAAATTCAATTTATCCCAAGCTTCTAAAAGAAAATTCACTCCCTTCCGGTAGTTAACATTACCAGCAAATATAAAGTTAATTTTCTCCTGGGTAAGTTTCTTTTCAATATCTCTCTCACTAAAATTCTTTGGCATCTCTGCCCCAAAAGGAACAATCTCCACTGGCTTTTTAAACCTTGCCATTTCTAAACTTTGTTTAACAAACGAGGAAGGAACAATGAGAATATCTGCTTTTGATATTGCTTTATCCAAAAAAGAAGAGGTTTTACCAACTTTTGTATCTTGGACAAAACCTTTCTCTTTAAGATAGAGAGCGTATCGGTAATGAGCAATCGGAATATCTAAAAGAACTTTTACCTTTTTTGATTTAAGATAATTAATTGATTTCGGAGAATACTCTCCAAAATGAGACAAAGAATAATCAATTTTTGATTTTTTTAAATTTCTCAAAACGAAATTATCAAAAAGTTTAAGATCTATTGAGCGGGAATCGAAATTTGGCAGAAGATAAATCCTTACACCGTTCAAAAACCTAGCTAAATAATTCTTGTAAAAAGGAGTTTTTACTTTAATTGATTTTTCAAAATTGTTTCTGGCAATAACCTCAAAGGGGATATTCTCTCTGAGAAGAGTTTGAGCAATTTTTCCAAACCGAAAACCGATAGTATTTTTCCGGCCGATATCTGAATTACAACAAAGTAAAATTTTCCTTTCATTTGTCATAGATTAAGATTTAATTTTTCTCGAGAGATCTTTTTAAATTTCTCTACTTGATTCTTAGCGTCAAACTTCAAGGACTTTTGCTTTAAATATTCAGCATAATCTGAATAATTTTTCTCGATGTCTAATATCTTTTCAACCCATTCTTCAATATTCCAGATATCTCGGACTAAGAATTTCTCTTCTAAGAATTCGGGCATTCCTCCTTTCTTCGAAGCCAGAGAAGGAATACCCAAGGCGGCTCCCTCTACCGGAACCCTAGCAAAGGCCTCTTCAATCAACGAAGGAACTAAAAGAATTTTTGTTTTTTTGTACACTTCTAAGGGATCTTTTAACCAAGGTTGATAGAGAATATTCTCCTCTCTCCGAGGAGCAGCAATATCTCTGCCAACTATCATAAATTGCTTATCTTTCATTTCAGCGGCAATTTTCTTAACCACTTCTGAACCCTTTATTGGTTCAGAGCCAATCAAAGTTAAAAATGGCCTTTCCCTGAGAGGGGGGAGATTAATTTTTTGGAGGGTTAAAACATCAATTATTGGGTAGATTACTTCTGATTGGCGATTGAAGATTTTGAAAATCTGATTTTTAATAAAATTTGAGTTAGCAATAATCAGAGTTGCTTTTTCCATTGTTTTTTTGTTATCGGAAAAAAATTGCTTCAAGAAAGGAGACTGAGAGAAAATGTAAATTTCTTTTGCTAAAAATTTTAATCCAGAGAAATAATTGGGAACTCTATTTAAATTATATTCATCTCTGACAAAATAAACTGCTTTTCCTGAAAAGCTATTAATAGCCAGAGGCGCCCATAAACTCTGAGCGAAGAGGAAATCACCCGAGGACTTACAAAAAAAATCACTGACTCTTTTTCGGTTTATGAAGAATTCTAAATAAGGAAACCTAGGTATTTCCTTGATAGGTATTCGTTCAACATCAAAATCTTCAATCTTATATTTTGGAGCAGAGAAACTCTTCTTAACATCGCAGCCAACAAACTTAAACTTTCCAGAAAGATTCTTAAGAAGATAATGAAAAGAGTGTTGAGCCCCTCCGACTCCATAACCCAAGAATTTATCGAAGATTAATATCTTTGGCTCTTTCATAAACTTCCTCATATGTCTTTAAAGTTTCTTTGGCAGTTTCCTCCCAAGAAAAGTTTTTTACTCTCTCCATTCCCTTTTCAATGAGAGTATTTCGATAATCCTCGGAACTGAATATCTTAAAAATCGTCTCAGCTATCTCTTTTGGAGCTCTCGGATCAACTGCTGCCGCACTGTCGCCAGCTATTTCAGTTAGGGCGCTGATATTTGAAATAACTACCGGGAGTCCAAATCTCATCGCTTCAAGAACAGGTAAGCCGAATCCTTCAGAGAAAGATAAAAGGAGAAACAAATCAGCATACCAATATAAAGAAGCTAAATCCTCATTAGAGATCTTCTCCATCAAGAGAACACTTTCTTTCAAGCCCAGTTTTTCAATCAGAGAGAGAAAATCTTTATATCTCCTGTAACTCTCACCAACTAAAACCAAAGAAGTTTTCCATTTATCAATTTTTTTAAAAAAATAAAAGGCTCTAATTAAACCTTCCAGATTTTTATGGGGCCTTTTTTCTGCTACGCATAGGATATAAGGTTTTCTTAATTTTGGAAGAAATTTGGGAGGAATTTTGGGCTTCTCCAAAAATGAGTCTTCATAAATAACTCTTGTTTTTTGAAGGGGAACTTTGAGTATTTGATAAAGATCTTTTTTAGTGCTTTTTGAGACAGCTATTATTTCAACTGCTTTCTGACAAGCTAGCTCAGTAATTTTTTTTAGGTAGAAACTTTTCAGCTTATTTTTTAAAAAACTCGGATACTTGATATAAGTCAAATCGTGAACCGTAATAATAGAGGGGAAATTCTGGCCTAAAGGCAGGTAGGGAGTTAGGCAATGGAAAATGTCACAGGAGATTTTGTTTTTTTTAAAAAAAAATGGATAAAAAAGTTGTCGTTTTAATCCAACCGTCGGAAGATCTGCTTTTAAAAACTGAAATCTCAGATTAAATACTGGGTGGTCAGGGCTTAATTTCTTCTGGACAATTACTTTATAATTGTTTTTTTTATCAATCTTTGATAAGTTCTCTAGCAATTTCAGAGCATAATTCCCTGCTCCAGTTGGTTTTCCAACAATAGATGTAGCGTCTATTAATATTTCCATAGTGGGATTATTCTCTCTTGGAGAATTTTTCGGGGTCTTCTATTCCTTGCTCCTTCATTAATTGATTGTTGATCTCTTCCACTGTTTTGTGTAACTTCAAGTCAACTTCTCTTGAATTAGCAAGTTGAATAAGAGCCCTAATATCTTTCGGAAGACATTTCCCCCCATATCCAAGATACCCACCGTGATAAACATCGAGATGACTGGGTCCGATTCTTGGATCAGCTGAGGCACATTCTCTAACAATCTCATAATCTATTCCTAATTTTTTACACAATTGATACATCTGAACCCCAAATATCACTTTAACTGATAAAAAAGTGTTGCCAAAATATTTTACCATCTCTGCTTCTTTGGCTGAGATAATCCTTTCAAAAGGAGCTCGGGGTAAAAGAGCCATTATCATTTCAGCAACGTCTTGACTTTTTGGGGTGTAGCCAACAATCTGTCTATCAGGGTTTTGCATTCCTTCATCAGCTTTCGCTTCCACTAAAAACTCTGGATTAAATAAAAATTTGTGTTGAGGATATTTTTGTTGAAATCCATCAGTGGTGCCGGGTAAAACGGTTGATTTAATAACAACAATTTTCTCATTCTCTATTTTACTAACCGCATCTTCAACAAAAGATAAATCAAAACCTTTTTCTTTGTCAAAGGGGGTGGGAACACAGATAAAGATTGCATCGGCTTGATTTACTTCCTCAACCGATCCCAAGTTTTTTCCATTATCGTATAAAAGAGGTTTCCGTCCTTCTTTTTCAAAATATCTTTTCAAAGCTCCACCAACCATTCCCACTCCCATTATTCCAATTTTTAAGTCTTTTAATGATTTTTCTTGCATAGTTTTTAATTTTTGATTTTTGTCTTAAACCACTCTTGGACCTTTTTTAAACCTTCCTCAAAAGGAACTTTTGGTTGCCAGCCCAGGACTTTTTTGGCTAAAGTGATATCAGCTTTGGTGTGTAAGACATCACCTGGACGGGGAGGCAAATATTGCTTTTCACCACCGATTAAGTTGGCTAAATAATTTATAGAATAAGATTCCCCGCTGCTAATATTAATTACCTCTCCTCCTTTCAGTTTTTCACTTTCCATTGCCAAGATATTAGCTCTAACAACATCATCAACATAACAGAATCCTCTGGTTTGTTCTCCATCTCCAAAAATTGTTAATGGTTTTCCTTCAGCTTTCAGTTTCAGAAATTTACCAATAACTAAGCTGTAATCGGAATCAAAGTCAATTCTGGGGCCATAGACATTAAAATATCTTAAAGAAATAATCGGTACTTTATAAAGCTCGGTGAATAACTTAGCGAATCTCTCACCAGTCAATTTTTGGAGGGCGTAGGGACTGATAGGATTTGGGGTCATTGATTCTCGCAAGGGTAATTCTTTTTGATCTCCATAAACTGAGGAGGAAGAAGCAAAGATAATTCTTTTCACTCTATTATCAATCCCCGCTTTAAAAACACTAACCGTTCCTAAAATATTGGCTCTGGTAGTTTTTACCGGATCCTCAATTGAGAGAGGAACTCGGGGAATAGCAGCTAAATGAAAAACGAAATCAATACCTTCAAATAGAGGATTAATTCTCTCAAACTCGCAGATATCCAGGTTGTGAAAATCTGCTTTAGAATTTAAGTTTTCTTTTCTGCCAGTAGATAAATTATCAATCACCACCACCTGATGGCCTTCTTCTATCAACTTATCCACCAGATGAGAACCAATAAATCCCGCCCCTCCTGTAACAATTATTCTCATAATAAATTGATATTATCGAATTAATTTAGAAAAATCAAGTTCTTTATTGAGCGAGGAGTTGATTAAGCTTGTCGCGAGTGGAAGGACCTACAAATCCAGTACCCTTCGACAAACCAAGGGGTTCTAAAATCTCTGAGGCGTATTTTTCTTGAAACCGAATCACTGCTGCCCTGGTGAGAGGACCAAAAAATCCAGTGACTAAGCCCTCCGGATAAATTTCTTCCCCTTGAGCACGGAGAAATTCTTGTAAACAACGAACTTCTTCATTTTTCATTCCGTAATAAAGATTATTTTCAAATTTTTGACAGGAAATCCTCTTTTTTAAAATCTCAGCGATTTTTGCTTTTAATTCAGCAATTCTTGCTTTCAAAGCAGCAATCTGAGCCTTGAGTTCTTCGATTAATTTCTCTTGAGCGCCTTTTGTCTCCATAGAAATAAAGAGAGAAAAACTCCAAAGCATTCCTTCTCCATTAAAGTTTAAAGTCGAATATTCTGGCTGAATGGAAGGAATTAAAGTTAAACTTGTCCATTCTTTACCAAAATCTTTAAAAGAAATTTCTCCGTCCTCTTCCTCGTTTAGTTTAAGATAATTAACTTGGCAATTTTGAGTATCCTGACAAAGAATGTAGGGAACCTTAAATTTAACCCCTTCTGCTCCATTAAATTTCAGATTCAACTTTCCCTCCTCTCCTAAAATTTGGTACCAATTGCCTGCCCACTCTTTAGTTGAATAGCTTAAAGAAAATTGGGTTTTTTGAGTAGAAGGTAATAAGATCAAAGAAGGCGTGATTTTGAAACCTTTAAGATTCTGATTTTTATAACAATATTTGGCGTTAACATCGCAATCGTTAAGAAAAAGGGTAATTGTCCAATCAGTAAAAATTTGAGAGAAATCTTCTTTAAAATCATGTTTTTTCAAGGATTCATTTATTGATTCAATTCCAGTTTTTTTAGATTTCAAGGAATCTACCAGAATTTGAACTCCGTAATGATCAACCAAATATTGCCCGAAAAGATTAATAACTCCATAATCTGCTTTCTGGTTTTGCCATTCAGTCAGAGAGTCAGAAGGAGAACTAATAAATTGGCGTACTCTTTGTTGAAGATTGCTACCTTGGTATTCATCGTCATAGCCAAGCAAGGTGGGAGTATATTCAGCTCTGAGTTCATTTAACCAAATTTCTTCAACTTTTCCTCTTATTCGTTCTTTTTGGTTAAAAGTAATTAGATGGGTAAATTCGTGAGCTAGATAACTCTTAACAATCTCCGAGTTAAGACTTTCCGCAGCCAAATAAACCATCTCTCTCTCGTTAGAATTTAAGGATTGAATCTTCGGATATTCGTTCTCGCTCCGGAAATACCCAGCTGTTCCCTTTTTTAGTCGGTGAAATAAAATCGTAATTCGGGAATCATTATCAATTCCTGGGTTCCATTCTTGCCCAAAAGTCGAAGTAAGCTGGGGGTAAATAGTATTGTCAAACTCCTGGCTGAGCTCAACTAGATTCTGTTTAACTTCTTCTTTTTCACCCTCGGTTAAGTTGTCATACCATTCTTTTTCTAAATAAAAATACCCCCTATCAGAAATTCTCTGCAAGGCTGCGGTAACCTTTTCTCTTCCTTTGAGATCATAAGTTGGATCAACAAAAAAAGTTTTTGTATCTCCCTGAATATCAGCAGAAATAAAAAAGGGTAAGAAGAGCAATAAAACGAGAATAAGAAAAAGTTTTTTGTTGAAATTCAACCTCATAATTTTTTTATTTTAGCATAAATTTTTAAAAAAGAAAAAAACGAACAGAAAAGCTGCCCCGCTTTTCCAGCGGGGCAGCTTTTAAAGAAATCTTAAGATCTGCTTTTTTTATTGCCCAGTCAACAACTCATTCAATTTCTCTCAAGTAGTCCTTCCAACAAAAAGTACCCTCTGTCAATCTCCAAGGAACTAAAACTTCTTTAGCATATTTCTTTTGGAAAGCAATAACCGAAGCTTTGGTTATTGGGCCAAAACAAAAAGCCCCGGCATATTGCCGGGGCTTTTTGTTTCCCGTCCCGCTTTCAGCGGGACTCCGCAAGGAGGGAAGATTAGTAGCTCAAACCAGCACCGAGAACTGGTAC
>Ga0190360_1001893_pt1 | contig 10522 bp, 7 predicted proteins | sample 48721834_MG_FD_161271 | JGI IMG/M metagenome (GOLD analysis project Ga0190360, IMG submission 161271) | Hydrothermal vent microbial mat bacterial communities from Southern Trench, Guaymas Basin, Mexico - 4872-18-3-4_MG | ecosystem: Environmental > Aquatic > Marine > Hydrothermal vents > Microbial... | reverse complement strand
CGCCATCGACCGCCCGGGTTCCAATCGGTCTCCGTGCCCATCACGTCCAGCCAAGGCGCGAGCCAGCAAAGGCGGGAAGGCGTGCTGTTGGCCATGGCGAACTTGCCCCTCCGGCGCATCTCCCGAGCCAACGCCCGCACGTATTCAAAGGCCGTAAGCCCGCGGAAGATCGCCGGTTTTCGGCCGTCCAGCGAAAAGGTCAGCGGCGTGTCGGCGGCGGCGAAATGATCCCGGCGAAAATCCAGCTCCGCCGTGACATAGCCCTCGCTGGAATCGATGTATTCGCCGTCCAAATCGGCGCGCCGGTCCGGACCGTACCAGCGGCGCGCGATCTTCTCGTTCCACTTGAGCTTGAAGTCTGTAATCTCGCCGCGGATGCCGGGCATCGAGTTCATGCTCCAAATCGCGCCGTTGCACCAAGGAGCGTTCCGGAACAGGCAGGCGAAGCGTCCCGCCTCGTCGAACATGCCGCTTGTCCACAAGGCCTGGGCCTTCGCGGCCAGTCCGGCGTCGGCGCCTACGGCCAGCCGGCGCGCGTGGGCCAAGGCGGCGTCCAGAGTTCTCGGCTCCCCGGGATCCATCGGCATCCACCATGTCATCGGCTCGGTGTAACGGAAGGTGAGGATGCCGTGCGCGTCGTCCCAAGCGACCTCTCCGGCGCCCTCCTTGAACTTGAATCCGAAGTCTTCCCACCCCTCGACCTTGCTGATCGGGGCGAACGGCATCCACAGGCCTTGCTCCGGAACGCGACAGGCAAATTGATCGGGAAAGATGCGATACCATTGATCCAAAGCGGCCCGGAATCCGTGGGCGGCGTCGAACTGAAATTCACAGAATCGCAGGCGGGCCTCGCGCTTTTCCGGGGCGAAACCCAGATCCCACACCACGAACAACTGGCGCGATCCGCTGTGATAGCCTACGCGGAAAAACGCCGGGCGCGTGGGGTCGATGCCCAGAGCATATCCGCGGCCGTTGACTCCGACTGCGGCGAAGGGCCAGCGCGAGAGCCCGCCGTTCGCTCCGGCCCGAAATCGAGCGGTCCAGGTGTATTCGCGATTCGGCTCGACCCTTGTCTCCCGACGGGGATCTTGAAACCAGAGGGCGCGCCCTTCCGGAAGCCGCCGCGCCCACACCAAGCTGATCGCCCGATCGCGGCCGGTCAGCTCCCGCACGGTCACATCCACCACCCGCGCGCCGCCGAAACCGGCGCGCTCTTGGGTCTGAATCGCCACGCCCAAGGCGCGTCCGTTCTTCGGAGCCACAAAATCCGAATCCGCCGCCGCGTCGCGGACCTCAAACCCGCTCGAGGGAACCCGCGCAACCTTCACGGGCTCGCCGTCGAAAAGTTGGCAGCCCGGCGGGGGCTCCAGCGTCAGAAGCCGCGCGTCCTTGAACCGCGCCTGGCCCGCGCGCCGCCGCAGGAGGAGATGCGCCGTGACGCTTCGGATCGGTTTTTCGGGAACCACGAGCACCTTGCGGATCTCCCAATCGTGGGTTCCCGGCGAAAAAGCGGCCGTCTGCCCCCAAAGCGGCGTCCCGTCGGCGTAAATGATGTCCAGGTACAGGGAATAATCGCTGCTTGCGCCGCCGCTCACATCCGCCGCGCGGCTCGCGGCCGCTGCAAGGATGGGAACAGGACGTTTTTGATTCAGGACCACCGTCTGGGAAGCGCCCCTCTGGGCCGAGGCGTCCCGGCCGTTGTCGCACACAAACTCTTTCCCCTCGCGCTTGAAGCCCGCGCCCCAAGGCCGCCACCGATCGGGCCGCAACAGATTCTCCGCCGCCGCTTCGGGTCGGCGCACATGTTTCAAGACGAGAGGGCTTTCCGCGGCCGCGCACGCCGCCACAGCGGCCAGAACCGCCCCGAGCCGCCACTGCCATCGTTTCATCGGGATTGCTCCTTTCCGGCGCGGGCCCGACGCGCCTTTGCGCGCCGCCTGTCGCGCGCCGCGCCGCAGTATGCCCGGAAACAGAAATGGGAGCCAATCCCCAAAAGCGCCGCCCGGCGGCCCGCTGCGCCGGCAACGGCGCCGCAGGAACGCCAAAGTCTCCGCTCAGGCAGCCTTCTTCTTGCGGCGGCGGGCGAGAATCGGGCCGGCTTCGCCACGGACAACCTCCGCAGTGATGGTGATCGAGCGGATATTGTCCTGGTCGGGAATCTCGAACATGACGTCGAGCATGAGCCGCTCGATGAGGGAGCGGAGCGCCCGCGCGCCGGTGCCTTTTTCCTTGGCCTTGCGCGCCAGCTCCCGCAGCGCTTCCGGTTCGAAGCGCAGATCCACCCCTTCCATTGCCAGGAGCTTGCGGTATTGCTTGACCAGCGCGTTTTTCGGCTCCAGCAGAATCCTGACCAACTGCTCCTCCGTCAGGTCTTCCAGAACGGAGACGACCGGAAGCCGCCCCACAAATTCCGGAATGAAACCGTAAGAGATCAAGTCCTCCGGCTCGACCGCCTGGAGGAGATTTTGAGGGCTCTCGGTTTCCTCCGTCCCGGCGGCGAACCCCAGGGCGCGCCGGCCCACGCGCCGTTGAACGATCTTCTCCAACCCTACGAAGGCCCCGCCGCAGATGAAGAGGATGTTGCGCGTGTCCACGCGGACGAACTCCTGGTGAGGATGCTTGCGGCCGCCCTGGGGCGGCACATTGCACACCGCGCCCTCGAGAATCTTCAGGAGCGCTTGTTGGACGCCCTCCCCGGAAACATCGCGGGTGATGGAAACGTTCTCAGTCCGCCGCGCGATCTTGTCGATCTCGTCGATGTAGACGATGCCGACCTGGGCGCGCTCCACGTCATAGCCGGCGTTCTGCAAAAGCCGCAAGATCACGTTCTCCACATCCTCGCCCACATAGCCGGCTTCAGTAAGCGTGGTGGCGTCGGAAATCGCGAAGGGCACGTCCAGCGCTTGAGCCAGGGAGCGGGCCAGAAGCGTCTTGCCCGACCCAGTGGGGCCGATGAGGAGAATGTTGCTCTTCTCCAGCTCGACTTCCTCCTCGTCCTCGGCGCGGTTGCGCGAGGCGGCCTCGGCAAGGATGCGCTTGTAATGGTTGTGGACCGCCACCGCGAGGGTTCGCTTGGCCTGTTCCTGGCCGACACAGTACGCGTCCAGATGGCGCTTGATTTCGGCGGGCCGCGGCGCTTTGAGCCGGAGAGCCTTGCGGCGGGAGGCCCCTTGCAATTCCCGGTCCAGCGCCTCTTTGCACAGGTCCACACACGCGTCGCAGATGTAGACGCCCGGACCTTTGATGAGTTTGCGGACCTCGGCCTGCGAGCGCCCGCAAAAGCTGCAAAGGGCAAGTCGTTTGGGGTTGGCCATAACCGGAGGAAGCTTGTCCGCCGCCGCAGCCCCGTGTTCAGGCGGCCGCGCGGAGCGGGCTCATTTCGCGGAAACCTCTTCCTTCTTCTCCGCCTTTTCCGGGGAAGCAATCTGTTTCCGGGACTTGACCACTTCGTCCACCAGGCCGTAATCCTTGGCTTCCTCGGCGGACATGAATCGATCCCGGTCGGTGTCTTTGGCCACCTGCTCAACCGTCCGTCCCGAATGAAAAGCGAGGATCTCGTTGAGGCGGTCCTTGAGCCGCAAAATCTCGCGCGCCTGGATGCTGATGTCCGCGGCCGCTCCCTGCACCCCGCCCCAGGGCTGGTGGATCATGATCCGGGCGTTGGGCAAAGCGTAGCGTTTGCCTTTGGCTCCGGCCGCCAACAACACCGCCCCCATGCTGGCCGCCTGCCCGATGCAATAGGTGTTCACGTCGCACGTCAGATACTGCATCGTGTCGTAGATCGCCAAACCGGCCGTCACGCTCCCGCCCGGCGTGTTCAGGTAGAGGTGCACGTCCTTCTTCGGATCCTGCATCTGGAGGAAGAGCAACTGGGCGATAACGACGTTGGCTACGATGTCGTCGATCGGCGTGCCCAGGAAGATGATGCGGTCAACCAGCAGACGGGAGTAAATGTCATAGCCCCGCTCGCCGCGGCCCGTCTGCTCCACGACCATCGGGATCAGGAAGTCTTGAGTTGTTTCCATCGAACGCGTCATGTCCGGAGCCAACCTAGCCGAGGCCCTGCCTTTCCGTCAAGCGCGGCGGGGCAGCAAAGCCGGCGCGGACTTGTCCCTCTACGCCGGGAAATGGCATGATGGTCCTGCAAAGCAAAACAATGGAAGAAACGCTTCCGCCTCAGATCAAGGTTGTGGAGACGCCGAATGGGGTTCTGGTTCGCCTTCCCAAACGGCCGTGGGGCTTTTACAAGCTGGGAGGGGCGCTGTTCATCCTTTTCGGCCTCGTTTTCATCGGCTTCCCCGCGGTTGTGCTTTTCCTGGCGAGTCGTGACGCGGCTTCCTGGGAGGACTTCGGCATCCTGGCCGGCGTCCTGGGGCTTTTCATGTTGGCGGGCGTCATCCCCATCCTCATCGGCCTGAGCGCCTTGGTCGGGCGAACGGACATAGGAATCGACGGGGACAACCTGGTGACGGCGGAGCGGATCGGCAGCCTCCGCTGGCGGCGGCGCGTGCCGCTCGAACGCCTCCGCTACCTCCAGGTCGCTTCGGGCAACGCGCAAATCGACGGCCAGCCCGTGGTCTCCAATCCGTTCGGCAAGACGGCCGCCCTCGCCGCGGCCCTGACTCAAGGACGTTCGCGGGCGCTCGTAATGGGCTACCCGAAAGAGTGGTTGGAGGCGGTCTCCAAGTTTCTGGCCGGAAAGATCGAGGCCGTGCGGCACAAGAAGCTCGCCGTGTTTGAAAGCGGCTACGGCGAAGTTCGACCGCTGACAGAAGCGGACGCCTCGACTCCGCCGCCGGGAACCCAAATCCGCCTGGAAGAATGGCCCGGGGGCGCGCGGTTCACCGTGCCGCCGAGAGGGCTCGGCAAGGGAAAGGTCAAGTTCTTCGGTTTTTCAATCGCGTGGCTCCTGTTTATGGCGCTTTTCACGCCGGCGATGATTCTTCTGCCCAACGAGAGCGGCAAGGAGCCCCCCGCCCTGCTCCTCTACGGGCTGCTGAGCGTTTTCTGGGCCGTGGGCGTGGGCATGCTGCTTTACGCCATCCATCGCGGACGCCTGCGGGCGATGGTCCAGGCGGACGCGGGCGGTTTCCGCGCGGCCCTCATCAGCCCCTTCCGCCGCAAAGTGATCTCCATCCCTCGGGATGAGATTCGGGCGGTCCGTGTCGGTCCCAGCGGCATCGAAGTCAACGACACGCCCATCCTGGAACTCAAGGTGGTTCGAACAAACGGCGAGGAAACGGGCCTGCTCTCCAACCTGAGCGACGACGAACTCCATTGGATGTCCGCCGTCATCCGAAAAGCCCTGGGGCTTTAGAACAAGCTCCCTCGCCGCAATTCCCCGCCCCGCCGGAGCTTCACCACACGCGAGCCCAAAGAACCTTCAGATAGCGCCCCTCCAAACAATCGGAAAAGACCGGGTGATCCTGCCCGGCGCCCGTGCGATCGACCAACTGAAGCCGCCGCCCCTGCCGATGAGCGGCGCGAATGACCAACTGCTCGAACTCCGCCTCGGGCAGCAGGCCGGAGCAGGAACAGCTCACCAACCAGCCGCCCTTGCGGACGAGCGCCACAGCCAATCGGTTCAAGTCCTCGTATTTCCGGCGGCCCCGAGCCGCCTCGCCCCGGCTTTCGACAAACTTGGGCGGATCGAGGACGACTGCGTCCCACTGCGTCCCGTTGCGCGCCATCTGCCTGGCGTAGGCGAAAGCGTCGGCGTGAACCCACCGGACGCGAGCCTGGTTGAGGTGGGCGTTGCGGCGGGCCTGGGCCAAAGCCGTCTCGTCAAGATCCACGCCGGTCGCCTCGGCCGCGCCGCCCAAGACCTTCGCCGCCAGGGCGAACCCGCCCGTGTAACAGCAAAGATCCAACACGCGCAGCCCTTTGGCCAACCGCGCGAACCGAAGCCGGTTCTCCCGTTGATCGCAAAAGAATCCGGTCTTATGTCCCGAGCGGAAATCCACTTCGTATCGGACGCCGTGCTCCCGAAACTTGACGGGCGCGATCCGGGCCGGTTCGGGCGCGGCGACGCCCTCCAGCCGGGCGGCGACCGGATCGACCGCTATCCGTTCCCGGCGCGTCCCCAACCGGGCGCGCAGCCGCGGCAGCCAGCGCTCCAGCCGTCGCCAGACGCCGAGGGAGCGGACTTCCACGCTCAGCACAGACCCCAGCCGATCCACCGCCAGGCCGCCCAGGCCGTCGCCGTCGGAATGGATCGCTCGAAAAGCCTCGGTTTCTTCCTGAAGCCGCCACACATCCAGCCGCAAACTCAAGGCGCGCTCGATCAGCTCGTCCAACAACGCCTCGGAAGCCTCCGCCCCCAATTCGCCCGTCAGCCGAACCGGCACAGGGGCGCGCGGATTGTAAAGGCCCGCGCCCCACAGCTTGCCGCCCTTTTCGAAAACATGAACCAGGTCGCCCGGGGCTGCGTCCGGCGAAGCCGCGCCGATCATCGCCGGGTAGATGTGCCGTCCGCCGGCGCGATATCGCAAAAAGACCCACGGACGAGGCCAGCCCTCGCTTTCGGGCGGCAAAGCCCTCGGCTTTCGAACCCAACGGGGAACCGAATTGCCACGCAACGCGCTCATGCACTGTTCGTCTCGCCGCCTCCGCGGCGTGAAGAGCAATCTTTGCCGCTGCGGCGGTTTCTTGCAACCTACCGCCGTGGAGCGCGCGGAATCGGACGAAGCGACAAGAAGGCAAACGCGGCGCGGACTCGGCCGCGCGCGGCTTTGGCTGGGGGCGGCCGGAACGGGGGCGCTCTGGGCGGCGGCGTTCAGTCCCTTCGATTTGGCTTCAGCCGCCTGGCTGGCGCCGGGCCTTCTTTTTCTCCTGAGCGGCGCGGCCCGCAATGCGCGGGAAGCCTTCTTCCTGGGCGGCGCGGCGGGGCTCGCGCAGTCGCTGCTTTCGCTCCACTGGCTCCTCTACAACCCGTTCCCCGCGGGAGCGGCGGCCGGGTGGCTGGCGCTTTCCGTCTACCTCGCCCTCTACCCGGCGGCATGGTGCGCCGCGTGTCGCCTGGGAATCCGCCGACTCGCCCGAGCATGCCCGGAAGGAGACTCCGCACCCCTGGCCAACTGGGGAAGCGTCCCTTGGCTGACGCGCCAGGCGGCTTATTTCACCGCCGCCGCCATGTGGGTCGCTCTTGAAATGGCGCGCAGCCGTCTGCTGACCGGTTTCCCATGGAACCTGCTCGGCGTCAGCCAACACCGGTTTCTGCCTCTCGTCCAAACGGCCTCGGTGGCCGGAGTGTACGGCCTGAGTTTTCTGGCAGTGTGGGTTTCCGTCGCTCTTGCCGGGGGAGGGCGGCTCTGGGCCGCGGAGCTGCGGCCGCGCCGCGGCGGAGGAGCCGCGCCCGCGCCGCGCCTCCTCCGCCTGAGCGCGCAAACCGGGGAATGGATCTTGCCCCTGCTGGCGGCGGCCGTTTTGTGGGCGTGGGGGTGGCGGCGCATCCAAAACGCCCCGCCGATCCGGAGCCGAATCAAGGCCGCCCTGATCCAACCGGCCATCCCCCAGCGCCTGATTTTCGACCCCTCGCAAACCGAGACGCGTCGGCGGCGGCTGATCGAGCTGACCGACGCGGCCCTCGCCGCCGGACCGGACCTGGCGATCTGGCCGGAAGCCTCCCTGCCCAACCTGCCTCCGGAAGAGTATCGGCGGATCCTGGAGCGCCTGAGCCGCGCCGGAGCATGGTTCGTGTTCGGCGCGGAGGACGCGGAGCCCGATCCGAAAGCCCCCGCCGGGTACCGCTACTACAACGCGGCTTTTTGCGTCTCCCCGGCGGGGCGGGTCGAAGGGGTCTACCACAAGCGCCATCTGGTGATTTTCGGCGAGTACATCCCCTTCGAACGACTCTTCCCCTGGATGAAACGGCTATCGCCGCTGGAGGCCAGCTACACCCCCGGCGCAGCGCCCGCCGTGTTCCGGATCGCGCTCGCCTCCGGGACCGTCCGGGCGGGGCCGCTGATCTGTTTCGAGGACGCCGTCCCGAGCCTGGCGCGGGCCAGCGCGCGCGCCGGGGCGGACTTTCTGCTGAACCTGACCAACGACGCCTGGTTCGGCGAGAGCGCGGCTCAGTGGCAACACGCCTGGAACGCGATGTTCCGCGCGGTCGAAAACGGCCTGCCCCTGGTTCGGTGCGCCAACAACGGGCTCACCTGCTGGTTCGATCCGGCCGGCCGGCTGCGCGGACTGGAGGATCGTTCGCGCGAGCGGGTCTACGGCCCCGGCGCGCATCTGATCGAACTGGAGCTGCCCGCGGACGCCCCGCCCACCTTTTACCGACGCCATGGAGACATGTTCGGCTGGGGCTGCGTCGGGTGGTCGGCGGCGGCCGGGGCGGGGCTCTTCCTGCGCCGACGCCGGCGGACGGAGCCGCCTTCGGAAGACGATTCGCCCTAGCGTCCGCCGCCCGCCCGCGCCTATATTGTCGGCCGCTATGTTGGAAAACGTCAGATCGCAATTGGAAGCGGCCGCGGACAAACTGGTCCACCTCAGGAGGTTTCTTTGACTTGCCCGCGCTGAAAAAACGGCTCGCCCAGTTGGACGAGGCGATGGGTCGGCCGGGCTTCTGGGACGACCAGGAGAAGGCCCAGAAAACCCTGGAAGAAGCGGCGGGCATCCGGCGCAAGATCGAGCCGCTCGAAGAGAGCGAAAAACGCCTGGAGGATTTGCAAGGAATGCTTGAGCTGCTCGAAGCGGCCTCGGAGGCGGAGCGCTGGGAAATGGAGGCCGAGATGGAGCAGGAAGCGAACGCGCTCCTGCGCCGGATCGAGTCGCTCGAATTGCAGGCCATGCTCAGCGGCGAGCATGACCGGCGCAATTGCATCCTGAGCATCAACGCCGGCGCCGGCGGCACCGAGTCGTGCGATTGGGCCGCGATGCTCCTGCGCATGTACCAGCGCTGGTGCGAACAGCGGGGATGGAAGGCGGAGGTGACCGACCTGCTTCCGGGCGAGGTGGCCGGGATCAAGAACGCCACGCTCCTGATCTCCGGGGAAAACGCTTACGGCTATTGCAAAGCCGAACGCGGCGTGCACAGGCTGGTGCGCCTCTCGCCTTTCGACTCGGCCAACCGCCGTCACACCAGCTTCGCCTCGGTGGACGTCATCCCTGAAATTGAAGACAGCGGCGAGATCGAAATCCCGCCCTCCGAGCTGCGAATCGAGACCTTCCGCTCCGGCGGCAAAGGAGGCCAAAACGTCAACAAGGTCGAGACGGCCGTCCGCATCACGCATATCCCCACCGGAATCGTGGCGGCCAGCCAGAACGAACGCTCCCAGCATCAGAACCGCGCCACGGCCATGAAGCTGCTCCTCTCCAAGCTCCACGCGCTGCGCGAGGACCGGAAGAAAGCCGAGATGGAGCGTTTCTACGGCGAGAAAGGCAGCATCTCGTGGGGCAACCAGATCCGCAGCTACGTCTTCCAGCCCTATCGGATGGTCAAGGACCTCCGCACCGGTTACCAAACGGGCGACGTCCAATCCGTCATGGACGGAGAGCTGGATCCGTTTGTGGAGGCCTGGTTGCGGGCCGGCTGCCCGACCAAGCGCGTCCAAACAGCGACGGAGGAAGAATGAACATCCTTGACCGAATCGTGGCCGCCAAGCGGGAGGAGATCGCTCGGCTCCCCCAAACCGCCGCAACCCCCGAACTGGCGCGGGAGCGGCTTGCCGCAAGAGAGGGGGCGCGGGACTTTCTCGGGGCGCTCCGGAATCCACCCCAAGGCGGCCCCGCCTTCATCGCCGAGATCAAAAGAGCGTCTCCCTCCGCAGGCGTCATCCGCGCCGACTTTGACCCCGTCCGCATCGCCCGGCAATACGAAGCGGCCGGAGCGGCCGCTCTTTCGGTCCTGACCGACGGCCCTTACTTCCAAGGCTCGCTCGAACACCTTCGCGCTGCGCGCCGGGCAACCGGCCTGCCTCTCCTTCGCAAGGATTTCATCATCGACGCGCGCCAGATTCTCGAAGCCATTGAGTGGGGCGCGGACGCCGTGCTTCTGATCGTCGCCATCCTCTCCGACGCGCAGCTTGGCAAATTCCTCGAGCTGGCCCGATCGGCCGGCCTGACAGCGTTGGTCGAGGTTCACAACGAGGCGGAACTGAACCGCGCCCTCGCCGTCGGCGCGCGCCTGATCGGGGTCAACAACCGAAACCTGGAAACGTTCCAGGTGGACTTAGAAACCACCGAGCGCCTCGCCGCGCGGATCCGCCCTCAGCTCGATGCGGGGGAAATCCTCCTGACAGCCGAGAGCGGGATACGTTCCGCGGCGGACGCGCGGCGTCTTTGGGACGCCGGGGCGCGCGCCTTCCTGGTGGGCGAGTCCCTGATGCGCGCGGCAGACCCTGCCGCCAAGTTGCGCGCTCTGCGCGCCTGCATCGCTCCGGAAAGTTGACCTTCTCCAGCCCCTCCAAACCGAGCCGGCCTCTCCCTGATGGGAAGCCGCCGCCTCGACTCAATCCCGAGCGGGCAGGGAAAGCCGGAAGAGGGTTCCTTCGGGTCCGGACCTGACCAGCCGCAACTC
>Ga0190360_1001892_pt1 | contig 10522 bp, 8 predicted proteins | sample 48721834_MG_FD_161271 | JGI IMG/M metagenome (GOLD analysis project Ga0190360, IMG submission 161271) | Hydrothermal vent microbial mat bacterial communities from Southern Trench, Guaymas Basin, Mexico - 4872-18-3-4_MG | ecosystem: Environmental > Aquatic > Marine > Hydrothermal vents > Microbial... | reverse complement strand
GTGAAACTCACCATGGAATGTAACGCGCTCCATCGCCAGCAATTTGCGCAACACGTAGACGGTTTCGCGCATGGCCTTGAGGGGTTTGCGTCGCTGAATGCCCACGTTGCGCGCCAGAGGATCCCACCACGCACCGATACCGCAGATGATGCGATCGGGTGCCAGGTCGTCCAAAGTCAGGAACGTGGCCGCCAATAAACCGATGTTGCGGGTCCAGTTGTTGATCACGCCGCTTCCCACCTTGATGCGCTCAGTCACTGCCGCGTAGGCAGCCATAGGGACGATCGCGTCGCGTACCAGACGGCTCTCCGCCTGCCATACTGCCTCGAAGCCTCTGGCCTCCGCGTATTTCGCGTATTCCATACCATCGCGGATGGGGTGGGCATCCTGCAGGTAAAGCGCCACTCGTGGGATTTCATTCTGAGCCATCGCTACCTCCTTAAACCATCGCTCGACAAATATGTTACAGTCATCAGCGGAAGAGATCCTTCTCAATGGATCGCTGCATGTCGACGGCTCTTCCGTTGCCAGGCTGGTACGCTACGCCGCGGATCAGGACGACCGGCAGTCCTTCGGCGGCTTGCCCACTCAGCAGACCGGCGGCGGCAGCCAGTTCGTCGGCGCGGGCGACTCTTGTCGTACGCAGCCGGTAGCCGTGACGATCCTGCAATCCACGCAGGTCGAGAAGTGGCTGCATCCCTGCGACGCCCAGGGCCAGGTTGACTGTACCGAGCCGCCAGGGACGTCCGTGGGTGTCGCTGATGATAATCGCGATGTCAGCGCCGGTCGCGGCCTGCAGGCCATCGCGCAGCTTTCGCGCCGAGGTATCGGGATCCTGTGGCAGTGTGAGCACCCACTCACCCTCTGCGCCACCAACGTTGGAGCGGTCTACACCGGCATTGGCGCATATCCACCCATGGAGGGTTTCGGTAATCAGTGTCCCGCGTCGTCGACGGATCACCGAGCGAGACTGTCGCAGGATTACCTCTACCAAGCGGGCGTCTTTGCCTGTTTCTTCGGCCAAGCTCTTAGCGCGAGGTGAGGGCGTGATCTCCTTGAGATTTACGAAACAGCCCTCAGCCTTGGATACAATCTTTTGCGTGACGACCAACACATCCCCGTCCTGGAGTTGGATCTGACTTCGGTTCAATGCCCTCAGGATAAGGGAGACCAGATCGTCTCCCGGATGCACCTCGGGTATCCCACAAAGCGCCATCATTTGAGCCGTGAGGGGGGCGTCACTCAAAGCTAATCCTCCAGCCCTGTGATTCGGATGCCGGCTCCGTGGACCTTGTATCGGATGTTGATCCCGATCAATACGGAGGTCAGCGCTTCGACAGCGCGCGCATTGATCAGGGGGCCGGCGTCGATACCCCGGGTCCCCAGATCCCGAGCCAGACCAATGGCAAGGCGCTTGGCCGGCTTGTCATCGCCGCAAACCAGGACGTCACACTCGACAGGAGTGTCCAACTCCAACAGCCGATCCGCCGCCACGTTCTGGAAGGCTGCTACGACTTTGACGTTCTCGCCGAGCACTGCCTGCGCTTGTTCAGATGCAGAGCCTTCCGGGGGTATGTAGACGCGAGCAACTTTCGGCGGCTTCAGGGCAACTGTGGTACTGATCAATACCTTGCCTTGCAGAGAGGAACGCAGAGATTCAAGCAGAGCGTTCTGGGCGCTATACGGAACTGTCAGGACGGCCAGGTCACATCTCTCCGCGGCTGCGTGGTTCTCCATTCCCTCGATAGCACCTGTGGTCAGACGGGCATTGAGCTCGTGTGCGACCCGAAGGGCTTTCTCCTGCCGTCGTGAACCAATAATGACCCGGTGGCCGGCCCGAGCCCAACGGAGAGCCAATCCTGGACCTTCGTTACCCGTGCCCCCAAGGACGGCAATGCAATAACGTTTGGCTTCTTCTGACATCGTGATTCACATTCCTCTCGAGTTTCGTGACTGGGCCAAAGCACCTGATTACCCCTGATGGAAGACCAGTGTAGCGCAGAGTACGCGTTCTGGGAAGCGGGCAAGGGCGGCAGCAGCGCTTGCTATCTCTCCAGTGAGGCAACGAGGTCCAACCACTCTTGGGCTGTGCGCTTCCAACTGAAGAGCTTCGCGCGGGCCTGTCCGCGGCGGCAGAGGTCCTGACGCAGGGCCTCGTCGGTCAACACAGATGCCAGTGCGTACGCCCAGCGATCGGTGTCTGACGGGTCCACGAGCAGGCCTGCGTCCCCAACGGCTTCAGGTATGCTGGAGGCTGTTGAGGCCACCACAGGAGTGCCTGTGGCCATCGCTTCAAGCGGGGGCAGTCCGAATCCCTCGTAGATGCTGGGGAAGGCGAAGGCCGCTGCCTGTCGGTAAAGCGCAGGAAGGTCTTCATCCGCCACGAAGCCCAGCAGGTGAACGTAAGGACGCGCCATGGCAGCGGCTTGCACCGATTCGGACATCCAGGCCAGTTGGCCGGCGATGACCAGGTCTGCCTCCACGTCCCTTCGAACGAGGTCTACGGCCCTGATCAGCATGTCGTAGTTCTTGCGCGGCTGGACCGTTCCTACCGCCAAGATGTAGGGGGTTTGGGGTAGTCGATAGCGGTCTGCCAGGTACTTCCTCTCATCTGGCTGAGGATGAGGTGAGAATGTAGCTGTGACTCCCAGATGTAAGGTGGTGACACGCTCTGGTGGGATGTCGAGGAGTTCGATGATGTCCCGGCGAGTGCAGTGAGAATCGGCCAGGATATGGTCGGCGTGCCTGGCGCTGCGGGGAACAGCAGACTCGAGATAAGCACGCAGCCGGTCTGGAAAGGTCTCAGGGTGGCGCAGGAACGAGAGATCGTGGATCGTCACGAGCTTGAGCGGATTGCTCAAAAGCGGAGGAAGGAGAAAATCCGGTGCGTAGAAAAGGTCGATGCGCCCGGTGAAAAGCTCTGCCACCATCGGCACGTGCAATCGATGCCAAAGCCGGGCCAGCCAGTCGTCGCTCAGAGGGATTGCTCGCAGATGCAGGGATCCGGGTCTGGCGATCTGCCTCAGGTGGGTTGCCTCCCGTTGCCATCTGTCACCGAGGCCCGCGACGCCGGCCAGCAATATGAACTCGTGGGGCGGAGTCAGCGAGAGGGCGGCGTGGAGTAGCTCGCGCGTGTACCGACCAATGCCGCCTCCCTGGCGCGCTGCGGCTGTGTAGTCCACGGCAATGCGCACGGTAGAGCCCCCTGTTCCCTTGCTCTGAGCTCTAGACGTCGTTGTATGTCCAAAAACGATTAACGAAGAAGTTCCAGAACATGACGACGCCAGTTGCAAACACTTTGGCGGCGTTGTATCCAAGTTTATGGGCCAGCTCTGGCGAAGCGATCTGGGGTATGGTACCGGCAACCGCCGTTAGCGGAGGGTTCAATGTGAGTAAGATACCAGTGTTGATGGCCCACCCTGCTACATTTACGACGAAGAACTGGAGTAGCTGAGCGGCGATAGGTTTGGAGCGGGAGTCCGGATAGGTCCAGAGGCGGTTCCAGGTGAAGTTCGACAGTACCGCGCAGGTGAAGGAAATGGTATTGGAGAGTGCTAGAGGCCAACCAACGATCACATGGAGCAGGTACAGGATACCGAAGTCAACCACAGCACCTATGGTCCCCACCACGGCAAACTTGAGGAACCTGGTAATTTCCACGTGGTTGGTGACGATGAAGCCCCGCAGCGTGCTCACGATGGAAGGCCGGTGTGTCTCCATTGCGGGCGGGATTATAGCGGGGCGCGGCCGGGCGTCAAGTTAATGTCCCGGCTCCCGGCGTAGCTGTTCGCCCCGGGGGTGAGAAACTGAAGCGGGCGCTGCGTCATGCCCGCGAGTGCATCGCGCCTGTCAGATCAGGTCCACGACGGTATCGTGTTATGAGAATCCCGGGTCTCCACTGCGCCGTGCTGGCTGCCTTGAGACGGGAGTGAATGCTGGCACTGGAGCGCCAGCGAACCGTGGTATAATAGCGGTGCTTCGGAGAGGTGCCGGAGTGGACGATCGGGGCGGTCTCGAAAACCGTTGTAGCCTTAGGGCTACCGTGGGTTCGAATCCCACCCTCTCCGCCTCAGTGATAAGCGAGGAGGCCCTCAAGATTGAGGGCCTCCTCGCTTGCATGTGTTTTCAAGGAGTTTGACTCTCCGGCGGTGTCACTGGTAGATTACCCAGCAGCAGAGTGGGGCTGATGCCGTGTTCAGTCAATACGATCTTAGCGTTGTTGCGCAGAGAAGTTTCAATCATCTCAATCTGCCGGAGCATCTGGGCATTGCCGCGGAAGTAGCGCTCGGCAGCTTCGTTGACCAACCGGATCGCCTCAGCACGGCCCTCTGCGACTTTGATCGCCGCCTCTCGTTCTCCCTCAGCACGCTGGATGGTAGCCAGCTTTTTCTGTTCGGCGGCCTCGAACTCGCCAGTTGCCAGTAAGCGCATGGCCCGTCGTTCCTGTTCGGCTGTTTTCTGTTTGTGCATGGCGGCTTTGATGTCCTCGGGAGGATCTATCAGCATGATCTCAATCTTGCTGACAACGAGTCCCCATTCCTCAGCATAGACGTTGAGCACCTTCTGGAGGTTGACGGCAATCTTCTCGCGTGCGACCAGGCTCTCATCCAAAGTGAGGTCCCCGAATTCCTGACGCAGGTTGGTCTGCGCGAGCTGGATAATGGCACGTTTCCAGTCATCGATGTTGTAGAATGTCCGTTTGATCGAATCCTCGTCCGCTTTCGGGCGTACCCACATGACCCCGTCGACGCGGATCTCCACGTTGTCTTTGGTGATGACCGGTTGGGGAGGAATGTCCATGGTGTGCTCCCGGATGTCCCGGACACGTATCACGCTCACCATAGGAATCTGAAAGCCTAATCCCGGTGAGACGAAGCCCTGGTACTTCCCAAAGATCTCTTGGATCCCGCGCTCAAATGGTTTCAGCGTGTAGACAAATGATCGTATGATTCTCATCGTGCACTCCTTCTGGACTTATCCCTTTCTGCTTAACCAATGGCTGCAATCCGCGGCGCTTACCTGTTGAGGGAACTCCCAGACCAGGACTTGCGTTTGAAGTATAGGTACCTTCTATCCGGGTACAAGTGTTGCGTTGCTTTGACGTTCGCATGCTTGCGGGTAGAATGAATCGGATGCTAAGTCTCATGGAGCCTCGAATGAAACCGACGATTCTGAATGACCGCTACCGCTTGACTGAGTTGATTGGTGCAGGCGGTATGGCCACAGTGTACCATGGGGAAGATCTGCTGTTGGAGCGTCCCGTCGCGGTCAAATTCCTGCGCGAGCCGTATGCCAGTGATCCGGAGGCTCGTCAGCGGTTCCTCCACGAGGCGCGTGCTGCTGCCAAGCTTGATCATCCGAACGTAGTTCATATTTACGATGTTGGGGTAGCGGCTGGAGGTCAGCCGTATATCGTGATGGAGCTGGTGCGTGGACAAGACCTGAAGTCGCTGATACGGCGCGAGGCCCCTTTGACGGTTCCACACGCTCTGGCTCTGATCCGCCAGGTCTGCGCCGGTGTGGGAGAGGCGCATCGTGCCGGTATTGTTCATTGTGACTTGAAACCACAGAATATCCTGGTCAATGAAAACGGTCAGGTCAAGGTGACAGATTTTGGGATTGCCCGCGCGGCTCGGGCTGAGGAGGAGGGGGACGCCCACGTCGAAGTAGTCTGGGGAAGCCCCCACTATCTATCGCCTGAGCAGGCGCGGGGCGAGCATCCTACACCAGCTTCTGATGTGTACAGCATTGGGATTGTGCTCTATGAGATGTTGGCGGGTGTGCCCCCATTTCATGATCCGGATCCGGCAGTCCTGGCTCTGAAGCACTGTCGGGAGGATCCTATCCCGTTGCCGTCGCTCAATCCTCGCGTACCAGAGGGCCTGGATCGGCTCGTGCGTACGGCGCTGGCCAAACAGCTGGCTCAACGGTTCCGTAACGCCGATCAGTTGGGCCATGCTATCGACGCATATGTGCGTCGTGGCGAGGGGGGAACAGGGCCAGTGCCATCCGGGGATGAGACGCCTGTGGTGACCTTGCGCCCCAAGCCAGCGGCGACTCAAGGGAATCAAGCCTCGGCCGGGGGGCCGGCTGATGCGGCGGAAGGAACCGTACCGGTTGTCTCCCGCGAGAGCTTTGATCCGAATCTCTGGCTGTTGGTTGGTATTGCAGCGATTGCTGTGTTGGGCCTGATCCCGCTGTGGTTGTTTGTGTATCAAGCCTATCTCTCGCCCGGGACGCCCTCGACGCCGGTTGTGGCCTTCACGCCGGGGCCGGGTTCGCCTGAGCCAAGCGCCGAGACCACTGTCCCCAATCTCACAGGTCTGAGCGCGGCCGATGCTCAGCGGATGCTGGAGAGTCTGGGCCTCCAACTTGAGGTGCTGGGGGAGGAGGAGTCCACAGATGCGCGACCGGGGGCAGTGCTCAGGCAGACACCTGGTGCCGGTGTGCGGGTGCCGATAAGCAGTACAGTCAGTGTGGTATTGGCGTCTGGCCGCCTGCTAGTCATGCCCGACGTGGTGGGCTACGACCTGATGACGGTGAAAGAGGGGTTGGAGAGTGAAGGGCTCCTGGTCAGCGTTGTTGAGGAGCGTAGCCGTGAGCCCCGCAACGTGATCCTCGCCCAAGAGCCGGTGCCGGACGCTACTGTGCAGGCTGGAGAATGGATTACTTTGACCGTGAGTGGGGGGAGCGATCTCCCAATTCCACTTAAAGTGAACCTGAACGATGAGATTGTATTGGAGCAGGCTTGGGTGTCGCAGATGGCTTATCGGCCGGGCGACAGCATCCCGGTCACATTGCGTTGGCGTTGCCTGAAGACGCCTGGGCGCTCCTATAAGGTCTTTGTTCACCTCCTGACGGCAGACATGGGACGTCTTGTCGCACAACAGGACATTGAGCCGGTCAATGGGCTTCGCCCCACCACATCCTGGGCACCGGGTGAAATCATCAATGATCCGCATCAAGTTGTAATCCCGGCAGATACACCTGCTGGCACCTATCAGATTCGGGTAGGCCTGTACGATGCCGGGGGACGGATGCCGGTGTTGGACGCTGGACAGACACAGGTGGCGGATGACTCTATCTTCGTGACTACCGTGACGATCGAGTGATCTTCGGGGTCCGTCGTCCCCTTGCAGAGCTCACCTCGTCGTGCTCCTCGTTGATGTCTTAACCTGAGAGGGTTTTCTGGTATAATGATTTACGAAACGCGCGGACTGTTTGCAGTCTTGCGCCGCGCCCGTTATGTGGGCAGGGAGGTGTAATGAAGTCTAGGAATAACAGTAGCTTTGTTTATCTGATCCTCATCGCTGCTGTGCTCTTCCTGATCTATAGCTATGTGTCAGGTGGAACTCAAGCTCCAACTGTCCCGCTGAGCCAGATAGCTGAAGATATCAACAGCGGTCGGGTGGCCAGTATCAGTGTGCGTGGGGATGAGCTTAGTGTCACGTACAAAGAGCGGACAGCCAGTGGTGACTTGGTCGTTCTCTCGCGCAAGGGACCAGAGTCAGCGCTGGTGGAACAGCTTCAGGCTCTGGGAGTCGATGCCGAGAAGCTGCGGCAAGTCGACATTGATTTTGAAGAGCCGGTGGATTGGGGAACACTGATCAATGTCGGGGTGACTTTGATCAGTATCCTCGCGGGTGTGGCCTTTTTCTACCTGTTCATCCGTCAGTTTCAGGGAGCAAACAACCAGGCTTTGTCATTTGGCAAGAGCCGGGCAAGGATGTTCTCGGGAGATCGTCCTACGGTGACTTTCGATGATGTGGCGGGGGTTGAAGAGGCCAAGGAAGAACTAAAGGAAGTTGTAGAATTCCTGAAGGAACCTCAGAAGTTTGTCAGTCTGGGCGCGCGTATCCCTAAAGGGGTCTTGCTGGTAGGTGCACCGGGTACCGGGAAGACCCTGCTGGCCAAGGCTGTGGCGGGCGAGGCGGGGGTGCCGTTCTTCAGCATCTCGGGATCAGAGTTTGTGGAGATGTTCGTTGGGGTCGGGGCCAGCCGTGTGCGTGACCTATTTGATCAGGCAAAACGTCACAGCCCCTGTATCGTGTTTGTGGACGAGATTGATGCGGTGGGTCGCTACCGTGGCGCGGGCCTGGGCGGAAGCCATGACGAGCGGGAACAGACGTTGAACCAGATTCTGGTGGAGATGGATGGCTTCGATACGGATACGAATGTGATCGTCATCGCTGCTACCAACCGTCCTGACATTTTGGATCCCGCGCTGTTGAGGCCAGGTCGTTTCGATCGCCGGGTCGTACTTGATCAGCCGGACATCCGAGGGCGCGAGGCAATCTTCCGAGTGCATGTCCGTGGAAAGCCTGTGGCGCCTGATGTTGATCTCAACACATTGGCACAGACGACCCCGGGACTTGTTGGGGCCGACATCGAGAATGTCGTGAACGAAGCGGCGATTCTCGCGGCGCGGCGGGGCAAACGCCGTATTGGGATGGCGGAGTTCCAGGAGGCCATCGAACGTGTGATTGCCGGCCCAGAGCGGCGGAGCCGGGTTATCTCAGAGGAGGAGCGCGAGGTCTTTGCCTACCATGAAGCGGGCCATGCTGTGGTCGCTCATGTGTTGCCAAGATGCGACCGGGTGCGCAAGATCTCGATTGTTGCACGTGGCATGGCAGGTGGTTACACGATTACGATGCCAGAGGAAGACCGTTACATCATGCTGCGCAGCAAGATGGAAGACGAAATGGCGAAGATGCTGGGGGGACGCGCGGCAGAGGAAGTCGTGTTCAATGAACTCAGCACAGGTGCCTCTGACGACCTTGAGAAAGCCACCAAGCTTGCCCGTTCAATGGTGATGCGCTATGGGATGAGCGAGAAGCTGGGCCCGCTGGTGTACGGTCGTAAGGAAGAGCTGGTCTTCCTGGGCAAGGAGATCGGCGAGCAAAGGGATTACAGTGAGGCAATGGCTGAGGCGATCGACCAGGAGGTGCGGGCATTTGTTGTGAAGGCCCACGAGCGTGCCAAGCAAGTGCTGCTTGAGCATCGCGAGCAACTTGAGTTGGTCGCCCGGGCGTTACTGGAGCGTGAAACGCTCTCGGCGGAAGAGTTCGAGGCGTTGATGGAGGGACGTCCATTGCCCGAACGCCGGGGGACTTCATCGGAAAGCAAGGATGTCGCTTCATCGTCGGAGCCTGTCCTAAAGCCATCTGCTGCCACTGCTTGATCTCGCAGGTGGGTTGCAGGTAGAAAAAAGAAGAACACGCCTCAGTCAGCGACTGAGGCGTGTTTTGGTGATATGGATGTCCTATGATGGACTCCTGTCGAAAAGTCGGGGCATGCGGATTTGAACCGCAGACCTCACGGACCCGAACCGTGCGCGCTACCAAACTGCGCTATGCCCCGTCAAGTACCACGATTATACCCGGAGTTGGCTCTTTTGACAAGCAGTGGGAGAGAAGTATGATGCTGCAGAACGGGTCCAACCTTTTTTGCGGTTGAGTGGTCTATGTCCCTGTCATCGGCTGGATCTCGTGCAGTGAAGCCAGGCCTTTGAGGGGACTGCCACATCAGGGCTGGACGAGAGTTCTAAGCGAAGTTGGGATCCGCTGAAGTCTTAGCGGCGTTTAGCGAGGGAGGCGACTGTGACACTGTGGCAATCCATGCTCTTGGGTCTCTTGCAAGGTCTGACGGAATTCCTACCAGTTAGCAGTTCTGGCCACCTCGTGATTGTGCCTGCCCTCCTCCATTGGCCTGAAGCGGGTCTGGCTATGGACGCGATGCTCCATCTTGGGACCCTGTTGGCGGTGGTGGTCTTTTTCTGGGGAGATCTGTGGCGTCTGCTGAGGGCCGCCATCAAGAGTTTGCGGCGCGGATCCCTTGCGGATCCGGACGCCCGTGTGGCATGGGGGTTGGTAATTGCCACTGTGCCGGCAGTGATCACAGGCCTTCTGCTCGAGGCGACGTTCGAACGACTTTTCGGCATGCCGAAGGCTGCTGCTGGTTTTCTGCTGGGGACAGCGTTTCTGCTGACTGTGGCCGAGTACGTTGGGACGCGGGTGCGCCCTATCACTTCGCTATCGTGGTTGGATGCATTGGTTATTGGGCTGGCTCAGGCACTGGCGATCGCGCCAGGGCTGAGCCGCTCGGGTGCCACGATCGCTGCTGCCATGCTGCTGGGATTCCGCCGTGAGGATGCAACACGTTTCAGCTTTCTACTCTCTGTGCCGATCACCCTGGGATCGGGGTTGTATCAAGCTATCGGATTGTTGAATACTGCCGCTGGACCGATCCCCTGGGGATCTATTCTGGCTGGCATGGGTGCCGCTTTCGCGGCGGGTTACCTGGCGATTGCCAGTCTTCTGGCACTTGTTCGGCGGCAGAGCCTTAGGGGGTTTGCCTTCTACTGTGCCCTCTTGGGGGTTCTGGTTTTGACGGGTGTCCTTGGGTGAAGTGATGGCGGTCCGTGGAGTGATACCCTCGCTGGTCTTGACCGTCAATCTGATGGCGGTATAGCCCAGAGCGCTTGGTGCAAAGGCTGAGATCCGACATGTGCGCCCGGGGTGTG
>Ga0190360_1001891_pt1 | contig 10525 bp, 7 predicted proteins | sample 48721834_MG_FD_161271 | JGI IMG/M metagenome (GOLD analysis project Ga0190360, IMG submission 161271) | Hydrothermal vent microbial mat bacterial communities from Southern Trench, Guaymas Basin, Mexico - 4872-18-3-4_MG | ecosystem: Environmental > Aquatic > Marine > Hydrothermal vents > Microbial... | reverse complement strand
AAGAACGAGTCGCCTCGACATCGAAACTAACGCAACCTATTGCAACTCAAGCAGATCCAAGTCGAATCCTATGCGGGCGGCAAAGCGGACGAAACGCCCAGGCGGGTTCTGATCGCCGGAGAATGGCTGGAGGTTGTCGAGGTTGTCGATCGCTGGCATCAAACGGAATCCCGACTCGGCTGGCCGCGGGCGGATTATTTCAAAATTCTCGATCCTTGCGGAGGTCTTCACCTTCTCAAACACGATCTGGAAGAAGACCTCTGGTTTCTTGTTCGCTCTTGGTCCGTTCCCGAACCCCGATGAAACGTCCCACCCCCTTGCACTCATGGGAGTTGAGCCCCAAAGAGGCTGCGGCCCTCCAACGACGGCTGGCGGCAAGGGTCCGGATTGAACGCCCTTCGGGGCCCATCCGTTTTGTGGCGGGTCTGGACGCGGCTTTCTCCCGCGACGGCCGGCGATGCCTGGCGGCGGCTGTGGTGTGGGATTGCGAGCTGCGTCGTCCCGTGGAAGAGGAAGTGGCGGAAGTTCCCCTGAAGTTTCCTTACATTCCCGGTCTGCTTTCCTTTCGCGAGGCCCCGGCCTTGCTGGCGGCGCTCGACAAGCTGCGCCGCGCCCCGGACGCGTTGATGTGCGACGGCCAGGGGGTGGCTCACCCGCGCCGATTCGGGATCGCTTCGCACATGGGCGTGTTCTGCGATCTTCCCTCGGTGGGCTGCGCGAAAAGCCGGCTCACCGGGGCGCACGAAGAGCCCGGTCTTCGCCGGGGAAGCTGGACGCCTCTGGTCGACGGCGGAGAACAAATCGGATTGGTGCTCCGGACACGCGATCGGGTCCGCCCTCTCTACGTAAGCGTGGGGCACAAGATGGACTTGGAGACGGCGCGGGAGCTGACGCTTCGCTGCGGCGCGGGCTTCCGCTTGCCGGAGCCGACTCGGCTAGCGGATCGGCTTGTGGCTGAGGCGAAAAAAAAGCTTGGGAAATAAGCGGACGCCGGCCCCGCTCAGCCCCCGCCGTATTCCGCGGAAGGCTCTTCGAGAGCCGCCTCCTCCATCTGCCGGAAATAGTCCAGAGTCTTTTCGGCTTCCTCCTGGTCCACCACGCTCAAGGCCACTCCGACATGGACTACGACGTAGTCCCCCACTTTCGCCTCGGGCACGAAAGCAAGACTGACTTCTTTGGTTACGCCGCCGAAACTGACGCGACCGCGCCGTTCCAGATCGTCTTCGCCGCTGATTTCCAGGATTTTTCCCGGGACCGCCAAACACATAAATTTACGTCCCTCTTTGGCGCGGAGCTTTTCCCGCGTCCCAGAGCCTCGGGTTCAGTACGGGGTGGGCAGCATGACCTCGCCGCCTTCCAGGAAGCCCTGGAGGTGGCGGATGCGGGTGGGGTGCCGCATCTTGCGGAGCGCCTTGGCCTCGATCTGGCGGATGCGCTCACGGGTCACCTTGAACTGCTTGCCCACTTCTTCCAACGTGCGCGTGTAACCGTCCAGGAGTCCGAAACGCAGCTCCAACACCTTTCGCTCTCGCTCCGTGAGGGTGCCGAGCACCTCGTTGAGCTTTTCGCGAAGCAGGCTGTAGCTGGTCATATCCGAGGGGTTCTCCGCGCTCTTGTCTTCGATAAAATCGCCGAAATTGGTGTCCTCGCTGTCGCCCACCGGAGCCTGGAGGGAAATGGGCTGTTGGGCCATCTTGAGGACCGCCCGCACTCGGTCCACGGGCATCTCCATCTCGTCCGCGATTTCCTCCGGGGTGGCTTCGCGGCCCAGTTCCTGGACGAGTTGCTTTTGCACCCGCATCAGTTTGTTGATCGTCTCGATCATGTGGACCGGGATGCGAATCGTCCGAGCCTGGTCCGCGATGGAACGCGTGATCGCCTGGCGGATCCACCAAGTGGCGTACGTAGAAAACTTGTAGCCTCGCCGATACTCGAATTTCTCGACCGCCTTCATCAGCCCCATGTTGCCCTCCTGAATTAGGTCCAAGAAGGAAAGGCCGCGATTGGTGTACTTCTTGGCGATCGAGATCACCAGACGCAGATTCGCTTCGACCATTTCCGTCTTGGCCTGATGGGCCTTCCGCGCCCACTGCTGGAGATCACGGTAAGTCGCCAGATAGTCCGGATAAGGCATGCGGACAAAATCTTCCAGCCCGGCGATTTTCTGCCGCAACCCCTGGATCATCTGATCCCGTTGAGCGCTTTTGCGTTGGGACTCGAGTTCCTGGAGGGTGCGCAGGCTGTCCTGGAGGTTTTCGTAGATGCTTTCAGCCACCAGGCACATCTCCTCGATAACCTTTTGCTTGTAATAGAACTTCGGGAAGACCGCCTGGAGCTTCTTGTCGGCGCGTTGGAGTTTCTTATGGAGCTCCTCTTTCCGCTTAGGATCGCTTTCCTGTTTCCAGGCTGCATAGGCGACGTCGACCTTTCCATCCAAGCTTCGGACCTCCCTAACCAACCGCCGAAGGGCTTTGAGATGGGCTTCACGGCTATCGATCTTCTTGTCCACAATTACCCGGTCAAACCGCTCCTTCGGCGGCTCCGAGATGAGCTTCTCCGCCAAGGCGATGTGCTCTTTGCCCGTAAAACCGAAGCTGTAGATAATCCGCTTGACCTCCAGCTCCGCGTCCTCGATGCGTTTGGAGATCTCGACTTCCTGTTCGCGGGTAAGCAGAGGCACTTGCCCCATCTGTTTGAGGTACATCCGGACCGGGTCATCCAGAATATCAAGCCGGGCTTTTTCCTCCTCGGCGTTGCCCTCGGGCTTGATGTTGTCGACCTCGGCCTGATCGACGATGTTGATCTCCAGATTGCGAAGCCTGGTGTAGATGTCGTCCAAAACCTCGGGATCGATCATCTCTTCCGGGAGAGCCTCGTGAATGTCGTTATAGGTGAGATGGCCCTGCTCCTGAGCGAGCCGGACCAGCTCTTTGATCTTCTCATTCACATTCACCGGGCCCTGTTCCGCCTTGCCCTCTCCGGACCCCGCGGGACGTTCCTCCGCAAGCTTCGAAACCGGCTTCTTGCCAGCGGCGGACCCTTTCGCCGCGGCGCTCTTCGTTTGGACCGCCCCTGCCTTCCCAGCTTTCTTCCCGGGCTCAGGCTTTCCGGATTTCACCAGCTTTTTCTCCGCTGGTTTTTTCTCGCGCTGAACAGTCTTCTTCGAAGCCGCCGTTTTCCCCTTGGCCGGCGCGGCTTGGGACTTTCGAGAACTCGCCGAACTCCGCCGCTTGGCGGCCGGCTTCTTCGGAGCGGCGGCTTCCGTTTCCTTGCCGGTTGGGCGCTTGGCGGCGCGGCTCTTGGCGCGAGGCGCCGCGGCCTTGTTCGCCTTTGCGAGTTTCTTGGGTTCGGAGGGCTTCCCCTTGGACTTTGCCCTCGCGCCTTTGGCTGAAGAAGCTTTCTTCGCTTCGGAACTCGCCTTCGGGGCGGCTTGGGAAGCGGGAACAGTTTCTTTTTTCTCGCGGGACCGCTTGGATTTGCTCACCGTCGATTTCGCCATATGCAGATTGGCTTGCCTCTCAACCTCCCGAAAAAATCCGCAAAAAGACTGAATACTATGCCTTTCCCTTCCCCTCCGGTCAAGGGGCGTTCAACAAGTTCTTGATTTTATGGACATGTTGCGAGGAAGAGAGCCTATGCCGGCTGCTCGCGTTTCTTCAGTTCTTCCGCCGTCCGGCGGCGCAATGCCTCCAGACGCGGCCGAAGCTCTTCCTTCGTTTCCGAGTCCATCCGATCAATAAAGAGAATTCCCCGAGTGTGATCGTATTCATGCTGGATGGCTCGGGAGAGAAGCCCCCCTGCCCGAAACCGAATCGACCGACCCTCCGCGTCCGCCGCTTCCACTTCCACCCTTGCCGGGCGGGCAATGTCGGCGTAGATCTCCGGGAAGCTCAGGCACCCTTCCACCCCGGTTTCCGGGGGGCCGAGCGGCTTGACGCGCGAGTTGATCAGCACCAGCGGCATTCGGTCTTCGGGACGGACCTGCCGACCGTCAATCTCCATTACAGAAGGCCGCGACTGGGCGGGGCGCACATCGACGACATAAAGCTGCAGAGCCCGGCCCACCTGGTGCGCGGCAAGCCCCACGCCGTCATGTTTGCGCATCGTTTCCATCATCGCCGCCGCTAACTCCCGGAGGCTCTCATCAAACTCGGTCACGGCGGCGCCCGGCCGTCTCAAAACAGGGTTCCCGTAATACGCAATTTCGAGCTTCATCTTCCTTTCTCTTGAATGAAAGCGCGGCCTTTTCCCGCGCCTTCGATCTTCGGCGTCGGAGACAGGCTCTCGGCGGCGCCTCAAAAGACCCTACTCTCCGTAAGCAATCTCCGGGTCGCGGAGCGTGGCGGCCAAATCGGCCGTCGAGGGGCTCTTGGCGGTTCGCACGTAGAAGCCGCTGGCGGTCACCGCCGTCAACAAACAATCCATATCGTCCAACCCGAGGAGCTTGCCCAGGCAGAAGCCGGAATTGAAATGGTCTCCCGCGCCGGTGGTGATCAGAGGTTGATCGGTCACGGGACCAGGAGTGAGGGCAACCTTCCCCTCGCTCACGGCCAACGCATACGCCACCGGGTGGATTACCAACGTCTTCACCGGGACGGCCTTCGCGATCTGAAGCGCCAGCTTGCTGAGCCCTTCGGGCGTGCTCTCGGGCGTTCCCAGCCCCAGCGCCTTGGCTGTCTCGTACGCCTCCTTTTCGTTCAAGCCCAAGGTGACATCGAAACGCTCGCCGAAGCGCACGATCAATTCGAAGGCGCGCCGGATGTCTTCGCTCGTCCTCTTCTCCGGATCCGCCAGGTCGAAAAACATCGGTCGGCGGGGCCCTGAGGGCAGGTTGGGCACAACCTCCTCCAACACAGCCTCCCACACCTCGCTCATATAGGGCAGCATCGTCCAATTGACAAACGCCGCCATCGAATCGCCCGCCAGATGTCGCTCAAATTCTTCGCGCGACCAACGATTCCGGATGTTTTCCCAGTTCACCTCGCGCAGGGACTCATGCAGCCCGAACAGAAGCTTGCCGTCCGTGAACTCGTAGGCGTCGGTCAACCCCGGATCGGCGATGGTGTGGACTTCGGCCCGCTCGGCGAATTCGCGGAAGACCGGGTGCAGCTCGGGCCATCCCAAGCAGCCCACGTAAGTGACCCGCACGCCCAGGGCAGCCAAGGCGTTGCCCATGATAGGGCCGTTGCCGCCCAGCTTTTCCATGCGCTTGACCAACTCGATGTTGGTGCTCTTTCCGGCCGCGGCGGCGATCCGCTCGGCGAACTGGGCGATGGTTTGGACGCGGGTGTAAGACTCGGCGCTTTCCCGTTTGTCCACCACGTGGAGAATCTTGTCCACGAAACCGTCCAGCCCGAGAAACGCGCTCAGCTCTTTGACCCGCGCCGCATTAGCCTCCAGCTTCGCGGCGCACTCCCGACGTTGTTCCAACGACGCTTTCATCCCTTCCCGTTCTGCGCTGCTTTCCGCCCGACGAGGCGAAGTTTTAATCGCTCAATCTAACCCAAGCCAAGGAAAACTCAAACAAAACTTCTCTTCCGCAAAACCGCCGCATTCCCCGCGCGGCCTCACGGCCGGCGAGGAAAGAAACGGAATGAAGCGATCAAAAAAAGCCGGGCGGGGCGCAAAGCCCGCGCCCGGCCGCCGCCCGAATCGCGCTAAGGTCCGGCGGGCTCCTTGCCGAGGATGACTCTCACTGCCGGCGAGGCTCCGGAGGAAAGGTCGTAAATGTAATTCATGTTCAGGGCGCGCTCGATGCGGGCGCGCGAATCGGCCAGATGCGCTTCGGTGTAGGGGTCCAGATCGCCGCCCCGCTCCGCCAAAACCTTCTCGATCTGCGCCTTGATCTTCCGCAGCTCGGCCGCGGCCAGCGTCGCCGCAGGCTTGTGGGAAGCGCTCCGCCAACTGCCGGGCACGCTCAGGGAAATCATCCGCGTCAGGTGCTCCCGTTGCAAATCCCGCCGCAAGCTGGAAATCATCGGCTTGCGGGCGGTGAACTTGCCCTTGGGCGGCCGGATGACTTCCGACCAGACGGCCTGCCGCATTTTTTCGAAGATTTCCGGCAAGGTCACCGCGTCCTTGTCCCTCGGCGTCATGAACTCGTTGTCGTAAACCCGCCCCAGCGTGGTGGGGTTGAGGATCATCGTCAGGACGGAGGCCTGAATGCCGAGAATCCGGTCGTGGATCGGCCACTTGCTTTCCCCCACGGCGCTCTTCATGTCGTCCAGCCACTTATCCGAGCTCATGTGCTGGAGCAGGCGCGGGGTCAGCCCGAAGGCCTCGTCTCGGAAGGTGTTGGCGACCACGAAATCCAACGCTTCCCGCTGCCGTTTGGCGGGCGTCACTTCCAAAGGAGGCCGGTTGCCCGGATCGCCTTTCTTGTCGCGCCGCACAAACGTCCCGCCCAGCCAATTGGCCATCATGGCGACCGCCCGGGTCTGAAGCCCCAAGGTCAGCTCGTAGCCGTAACGGGCCCGCGCCCAGCTCTGCCCCTCCTTCACAAATTTGTCCACCAACCGCTCCCGGTGGTAGCGGACCAGCTCCATCTGTCGCCGGGCGTAGTTGATCGTGTCCTTGGCAAAGTCATACCGCCGGGCATAGGGATCGGGGCCGGAGACGTCCTCGTCGGTGGCATACGCCAGCTCCGGCTCGGAGGCGCGGGCGAGGATCTTCTTCAACTCCTCTGGCTTGGAAACCGGCTTATAGCCGTACTCGATAGCCCAGTAATCGTAAGGCCCCAGGTCGATCATGCAATAATCGCCCTGAAACTCGCCCTTTTGGATCCGGTAGATGTTGATCGGCAGATAATCCATCACCGAACCGGCGAGGGCCTTCTTGCCCTTGAATTTGGGACTGTTGATCTCCTCGAGGGAGTAAATGCTCGAGGCCTTGAAGTTGTGTCTCAGGCCCAGGGTGTGGCCGACCTCATGAACTACCAGGTCTGCCACCAACGGCCCTACGAACCATTCGGGAATGCCGTCCAAGAGTTCGTCCTCCGGCCCGCCTTTCCCCTTCTTTTCCGGCCGGGCGGCGGCGATCTCATCGCCGTCCAGATCCCAGGTCATGGACATCAAGCCCAAATCGAGGGCGAGATAGGCGGGCGCGTCGCAATAGCCGTTGAACTGGCTGACGCGGCGGACCAGCCCGTCGAAGGGCTCGTCGCCCAGCAGCGTGGGGTCCGACCAGGCCAGCGGGTGGCCGCCGTAAAGCCGCGGGCCTCGGGCGCGGACGCGCTCGATCAACGCCGCCCGGTTGGCCGGCGGCGCCAGCAGCACGCGCGGGTCGAACTCCGGATGCTCCTCCAGCCAGGCCAGCGTTTCCGGCGAGAAGGAGTCGACGGCGATCTTGGGCAGCAAGTTGTTGTACTGCCGCCAGTAGTGCCGGATCCAACCGTCGGTCAGGATGATGTCCGCGTCCAGAATCTCGCCGGTTTCCGGGTTGACCCGGCTCGGGCCGATGGCCGTGCCGACGTCGTTGTTCAGCCATCGGATGAAGTTGTACCGCACGTCCTCCGGGTCCTTCTCCATATGCGCCCCGGTGGCCGCGTCCTGGTAATAGACTTCGATGGCGTTCGCGAAGCCGATCCGCTCGAAGGCGCGGTTCCACATCAGGATCCCTTTCCGGACCCACCGGCGGTAGCGCACCGGCGTGGTGTGCTCGATGTAGAAGATGATCGGCTTTTTCACAGGGCTGACTTTCAACTTGGGATCGGCCTTTTCCAAATGCCAACGGTTGATAAACCGGACCTTGTTGTCGTCGCCCTGGTACTTGCCCAAATCCGTGAAGCTGGTGGTGAAGTAGCCGACGCGCTGATCGGCCAGGCGCGGCTTGTAGCTTTTGCTGGGAATGATCTCGCTGATCGAATAGTGGAGGGTTTTGAGCACGCCGTCGCGCATCGGCAGCTCGAACGCCACCTCGATGTTGTGCGGAAACGCCTTGGCGGTCTTGATCGTGGCCAAGTGCTTTTTCGCTCCCTGAGCCATCCCACCGAAAAACTTCTCCGCCTGCCCCACCAGGAGGGCGTCCAGATCGATCACCGGCCCCCAGTTGGTAAGAATCGTCACGATGGGCGCGTCCACGACCACCCGATCCGTGAAAAGCCGTTTCACCGAGGCCTTGGACTCCGAGTCGCCGGTCGAGCGCACGGAAAGGTTGCGCACCAGAAAGACCATCCGCTTGCCGATCCGCCGCCAGTAGCCGTACAGATCGCCGGCCTGCAGCCCGGCGTACCGTTCCCCGCTGGCCACGGTCATCGCGATGAAAAAACGTTTCTTCTCAAACCCCGGCGGAAACGCCGCCAGGGCTTGATTGTCCTTGGGCCGCACCCACAAGGAAAGAAGCGGCCTCTGATGGTCGATCGTCGAGATCACCTGCGTATAGCCTTTGAACACCTCCTTGTAAGAGGGAAACTCAGGCTTGGGTTTCGGAGGCGCGGAGGGCGCGGCCCCCTGAGCCGCCATGGCAGCCGCGCAGCCCGCCACACAGAGAGCATGCCGGACAGATTTGAAATGCAACCGTTTCATGACCGATTTTTCTACCCTCCGCACGAAGAATTGGCAAAGAAGATTCCAAACGTTCAACGAGCCCGTCTCCCCGCGGCAGCGGGGTGGCGCAGCTTGACATGGGGCATAAGAAAACATAACCATCCCGAGTGGATCTGGCATGGTTGATGAATAAGACTCCGCCGCGCTGCTTTTCCCTCGCAGCCGCTTCCCTCGCGGGCCTGCTTCTCTTCTCCGGATGCAGGAAGGAAACCATCCGCGTCTACCAAATCCCCAAAGAGGCCGAGAACCCGCCCGCCGCCATGCCCGGATCGACGCCCCCTGCCGCCCCAACCGCGCACGGCCCGATCCGCCTCTTCGCGCCTAAAGGCTGGAAAGAGCTCCCCAAAAACAGCGTCCGCGCCGCGGCATACTCCGTGCCCGGAGAGCGCGGCGCCGAAGCGCTGGTGACTGTGGTCCCCTTGGCGGGCTCGGGCGGAACGGATCTGGCCAACGTCAATCGGTGGCGGAGGCAGATCGGCCTGCCGCCTATCGAGCGGGAAGCCCTCGACCGTTTGCGTCGGGAAGTTTCCGTGGGCGGGGAGCCGGCGGCTCTGTACGACCTCCGGCAGCCGGAGGCCTCCCGCCGTCCTGAATCGATGCGAATCCTCGCCGCCGCGCTCCGGCGGGGGCGGACGGCCTGGTTTTTCAAGATGATCGGACCGGACGCCCTTCTCGAACGGGAGAAAACCAACTTTGTTCAGTTCCTCCACAGCGCGCGTTTCGCCGCCTCGTCCGAGCCGTCCTCAAAGGAGGCGCCCAAAGAAGAAGCGCCGCCCGTTGCGCCTGCTCCGCCCCGCTAGGGAGAGACCTCGCGCCATGGAAGCGAGAACGTCCCAAAAGGTCCGACCTCTCTCGGCGGCGAAACGGAGGCTTGCCGGAGCGGGCTTCGGATTTGACCGAAGGACCCCTGCGCGGCAGATTGCCCGCGCCTTGCGTCAATGAAAGGAAACCTGCCGCAACCCTCACGGGCCCGACCCGGCGAAGAAGTGAATCGCCGGCGAGAGCTTCCCGGCAACCCGGCCGAAGGCGGAGGCTCTCCGCCCTCCGTCCTCGCGCGCTGGATGCGCCGGTTGGGTTCGCCTCGGCTTACCGTCGTCTTGCTGGCGATGGCGTGCGTCCTGGTGTTCGCGGGCACGCTGGCCCAGGTCAAGATCGGCATTCAAGGCGCTCAGGAACGTTATTTTCGCAGTTTGCTCGTCTACTGGACTGTGCCCGGCGCGGGGCTCCGCATCCCGGTTTTTCCCGGGGGATACGCTGTGGGGGCGGCGATGCTGCTCAATCTTATCGGAGCTGGTTGGCTTTTTGGCTCCGTGCGCAGGCGGCCTTGGCTGTGGCTTGCCCACATCGGCCTGGCGGTGATCCTTCTTGGCCAACTGGCCGTGGACACGTGGAGCGTAGAGAGCTTCATCCGCTTCCGGGAAGGAGAAGAAAGGAGCTACTCCGAGCACGATCAGCGCTATGAACTGGCGCTGATTGACACAACCGATCCGGATCGCGATCAGGTGTGGGCGATCCCCCAAACGCTTCTGGCCCGCTCGAAGGAGATCCGGGATCCCCGCCTGCCGTTCGTGATCCGTGTGCGTCGATGGCTCCCCAACTCGGTTCCCGCCAACGCCTCAGAACCGTCCCCTTCGCCGGCCAGTCGCGGGGTCGGCGCGCGCGTTGCCGTGCAGCCCGCCCCGCCCGTCTCGGATCCAGACCGCAAGAACGTGCCCTCGGCTTACGTGGAATTGCTCGACCGGCAAGGCCGCTCGCTGGGAACCTGGCTGGTCTCCGGATGGCTGGAGGCCTCCCAAGAGATCCGGAGCCAAGATCGCCTTTACCAAATCAGCCTTCGCCCCGAACGCTTCTACTTTCCCTTCAGGATCAAACTGATCGATTTCATCCACGAAAACTATCCCGGCACAAGCATCCCCAAATACTTCGCCAGCCGCGTCCACCTCGTGGATTCGGAACGCAACCAGGATCGAACCCTGCTCATC
>Ga0190360_1001889_pt1 | contig 10528 bp, 13 predicted proteins | sample 48721834_MG_FD_161271 | JGI IMG/M metagenome (GOLD analysis project Ga0190360, IMG submission 161271) | Hydrothermal vent microbial mat bacterial communities from Southern Trench, Guaymas Basin, Mexico - 4872-18-3-4_MG | ecosystem: Environmental > Aquatic > Marine > Hydrothermal vents >... | reverse complement strand
TAGAGGTGGTATAAGGCACCCTCCCCTTTTATTTCCCTTCTTAAGCATATAGTGGCATAGATTGTGGAAAACTCCAAAAACCAAATGAAATCAAGTGGTTAGCGAAGCAGGAATTCAAAGATGAGTACTACCACTGCGGTGGTTGAAGGGCTGAAAGAGCTGAAGGCGAAGGATATAGTTCTGCTGACCCCCTATGACGTGAAGATCAACGAATTGGAGGTGGCTTTTTTGGAAGGCGCTGGGTTCAACGTGCTGAATCACAAGGGGTTGGGTTTAATGGATTGCATCAGCCAGTATGAGGTAGAGCCCTCCAGTTGGTTGGATCTTATCCGGGGGATGCGTCATCCTCGGGCTGATGCCTACTTGATAAGCTGTGGTGGCATCAGGGTAGTAGATATCATCGAACGATCGGAGGTCGAGCTGGGGAGGCCCGTGCTCACCAGTAACCAAGCCCTGGTTTGGCACTGTCTGAGGATGATGGGGATGGACAGGGAGATAAGAGGCTTTGGCCAACTGTTGAGGACGCCCCTTTCGAGGGATGGCTTGCCCCTCTGACCTTCCGCACCCGGCATCTCGAGGCAGGGAGATCGGCTCCGTTGTCGGTCTTTTGTAATCGGTGGTGTCAAAAGGTCAGCGATGGTCGGGGCGAGCGGATTTGAACCGCTGACCCCCTGCTCCCAAGGCAGGTGCGCTACCCGGCTGCGCCACGCCCCGCAAGTTCTCGAAGGACCCCCTTCAGGGCCTTGAGGGCTTGGCCCCTATGGCTTATTAGGTTCTTCTCCTCAAGGGGGAGTTCCGCCATGGTCTTCCCCCTTTCCGGCACGAAGAAGAGAGGGTCATAACCGAATCCTCCCCTTCCTCTCGGCCTCTCGAGGATTATACCACGACAGCTCCCCTCTACCACCCTCTCGGAACCAGTTTCAGGGTCCACCACCGCCATGACGCAGCGGAAGGCGGCCCTCCGCTGCTCAAGGGGCACGCCTCGGAGCATCTCCAAGAGCTTTCGGTTGTTCTCCTCGTCGGAGGCTCCCTCCCCTGCAAAGCGAGCGGAGCGGACCCCCGGCAGTCCCCCCAGGGCCTCGACCTCCAGGCCCGAATCGTCCGCCACGGTGAGCTTGCCGGTGCGACAGGCCACCTCCCGGGCCTTCTTCAAGGCGTTGGCGCGAAAGGTCTCTTCGTCCTCGACTAACTGCAGTTCTTCGGGCAGGTCGTGTAGGGACAGGAGCTTGAACCCCAATCCCTCGAGGCAGGCCTCGATCTCCCTGAACTTACCCCTGTTCTTGGTGGCTACCACCAGATCCCTCATCTTCCTCGAGGACCTTTCGCTGGATCTCGCTCAACTCCTCGATCCCCTTCCTCCCCAGGGCTATGAGGCCCTGGAGTTGTTCCAGGGTGAAGGGGGCCTCCTCGGCCGTCCCTTGGATCTCCACGAACTCCCCCTTGCTGGTCATGGCTAGGTTCATGTCCACCTGGGCCCGGGAGTCCTCGTTGTAGTCCAGGTCGAGCAACATCTCCCCATCCACGATCCCCACGCTAACCGCTGCCACAGAATCGATGATGGGGATCTCCTCGATCTCCCCGCGTCCCTTGAGCCACCTCAGGGCGTCAACCAGCGCCACATAGGCCCCCGTCACCGAGGCGGTGCGAGTACCGCCGTCGGCCTGGATGACGTCGCAGTCTATGAGGATCGTCCTTTCGCCAAGGGCCTTGAGGTCTACTACCGACCTCAGGGAGCGGCCGATGAGACGTTGGATCTCCTGGGTCCGCCCCCCCGGCCTCCCTCTGACCGCCTCGCGAGGGGAACGGGTCTGGGTGGCTCGGGGGATCATGGAGTACTCGGCCCTGATCCAGCCCGAGCCCGTGTCCTTAAGGAAGGCGGGGACCCCTTCCTCCACGGTGGCGGTGCAGATCACCCGCGTGTCGCCCACCTCTATGAGGACCGAGCCCTCGGCGTGCTTTATGTAATTCCGCGTGATCCTGACCTTCCTCAACTGGTCGGGCCTTCTGCCGTCGCTTCTGGTCACCATGGTCGATCCCAAAAATAAAAGAGGGACGATCCCTCTTCAGGAAGACTGGTGGAGGCGGCGGGAATCGAACCCGCGTCCGAGAGCAGTTCGGTAAGGAGCCCTACATGCTTAGCCTGTGTCTTCCTTTCGCCTCCAGGGCTCCCACAGGCAGGATCCGCTGGAGACTAGCTTATTCGGATCTCATCCTTGCCTTATAAGCATCGGCAAGGACCAGCCTGCATCGCTGGCGCCCATGTGGGGCCTGCAGGCAAACCCCACAGGACGTGGCTGCATCAATTAGGCAGCCAGGGCGTACTCATAGTTGTCGGCACTTATTGGTTCCCCACTGTTTAACGAGGTGTGGGACCTCGGCATGCACTCCTTATCTCCCTACCCCCGTCGAACCCTTTTCGCCCCCTTTCAACGGACTTTGTACTTATCATAACCTCTTTTCAACTCTTTTTCAAGTGCCCGTCGTTTTAGTTCTTCCCTTTTGTCGTAGAGCTTCTTACCTCGGGCCAGGGCCAGTTCCACCTTGGCCTTGCCCCGGACGAAATAGAGGCTCAAGGGGATGAGGGTGAAACCGCGTTCCTTTACCTTCCCCAGCAGTCGCTTTATCTCCCTCTTGCGCAGCAACAGCTTCCGCGGTCTCAGGGGGTTGTGGTTGAACTGGTTGCCGTAGGCGTAGGGGCTTATGTGGACGTTGACCAGGAAGGCCTCTCCGTTCCTTATCTCGGCGTAACCGTCTTCGAGGCTCACCCTGCCCTCCCTTAAGGCCTTCACCTCGGTCCCCAAGAGGGCCAGTCCCGCCTCATAGGTCTCCTCTATCCAGTAATCCCTCTTGGCCCGCCTGTTTTGGGCCACTACCTTTCGCCCCTCCATCGCCTCCCACTGTAACACCCACCTGGTCCTTTTTCAACGCGCTCTCCTGTTGTAGTTGTTCGAGGATCTGCTTGAGGCGTCTGGTCATCTCCTCCTCATCGGTCTCGAGGCTGAAGACGAACTCCACCCTCCGGTTCTTGGCCCTGTTTTCCGGGCTGTCGTTGGGAACCAGGGGCCTGGTCTCTCCGTAGCCGACGGCCACGAGGCGTCCGGGGGGTATCCCCTTGGAGATGAAGTACCTGAGGACCCTGGTGGCTCGGGCCGAGGAGAGCTCCCAGTTGGAGGGGAAGCGAGGGGTGTTGATGGGGAGGTCGTCGGTGTGTCCCTCGATGGCCAACTTGTACTGGGGGAACCTCTTCATCAGACCGATCAACTTGTCAAGCAGCGGATAGGCCTCCTCCTTCAGCTCGGCCTTGCCCAGGTCGAAGAGGACCTTCTCCTTGGCCCTCACGATCACCCCGCGGTTTGACACCAGGACCTCCACGGCTTCGTCGAGCTGCTCCTTCTCCACGGCCTTCTTGATGGCCTCGTACATATCGGCGTAGTACATCTCGATGATGGAATCGCGCTTCTGGTAGTCGAAGATCTGCACGGGCTCGGTGCTCATGGAGAAGAACTCCCCCATCTCTATCCGTTGGACCCCGAAGGCCTCCCGGATGGAGCCCATGATGCGGCGGAACTTTATGATGTCCATCTGGGCGACGGACAGCAGCATCACGAAGAAGGTTAGAAGCAGGGTCGTCATATCGGCGAAGGTGGTCATCCAGTGGGGGGCACCCTCTTCCTTCTCTTCCTCAGCTTGGGGCCGTTCCTCAAGCATTCTCCTCCTCCTGTCTCATCTTGGGGGGCAGGAAGGCCAGGAGCTTCTCCTTGATGATCCGCGGGTTCTCCCCCGCCAGGATGGACAGCACCCCCTCTATGATCAACTCCATGATGAGGGACTCGTCGTTGCTGCGCCCTTCGAGTTTGTTGGCGATGGGGATGAAGACGAGGTTGGCCATCAGGGCCCCGTACAAGGTGGTTATGAGGGCCAAGGCCATGGAGGGGCCGATCTTGTCGGGATCGTCCAGGGTCCTGAGCATCTGGACCAGGCCGATCAGCGTCCCGATCATCCCGAAGGCAGGGGCCAGGGTCCCCATCCCCTTGAAGACCCTCTGGCCCACCTTGTGGCGTTCCTTCATGAAGGCCACCTCGGTGCGGAGGATGGACTTGAGGAGCTCGGGGTCGGTTCCGTCCACCACGAGCTGGATCCCCTTCCTCAAAAACTCGTTCTCGATGGGTACCTTCTCTAGGGCGATGATGCTCTCCTTCCGAGCCTTGGTGGCCAGGGCCACGATCTCCTCGATGATCTCCAGAGGAGAGGTGTTATTTTGCTTCAAGGCGTGCTGAGCCACCTTTATCGAGCCGAGCACCGTCTTCAGGGGGAACATCACCATGGTGGCCGCCAAGGTGCCACCCACCACGATCATCATGGAGGGGACGTTGATGAAGCTAGCCACCTCTCCGCCCATGGCCATGGAGCCGCCGATCAGCATCAAACCGAGCAAAAGGCCCAAGATGGTCGCGATGTCCATCTCTTCTCCTAAGCCCTCTGTGCCACTCCCGCCCTCTCGACGAAGCGCATCCCGCCCACGAAGTCCTCCGTCAGGGTGAGAGAGGCCTTCCCTATGACCAATTTTGAGCCGTGGTAGATCCCCTCCTCTACCGATATGTAGGCCTCATGGTGCTCGTGGAGGGCGCCCTCGAGGATCGCCCTCCTCAGGGAGACCTCCTCCATCCTGCCTTGGAGGGCCCGGGCCTCCTCAGGACGGTCCTTGAGCTGCTCCAGTCTCTCCCTCAATCGATCCTCGTGATCCTTCAGCTTCCTTATCTCCATCTCCAAGAAGGGGTCCGTCCCCACCACGATCTCCGTGGGGGTCCCCCACCTGGCCCCGATGGTCCTGGCCGTGACCCCCCGTGCCGCCTTGGTCAGTCCTCCGAGGATCAAGCCAGGGTCCCCTACCACCTTCACCTCGCCCTTGGCTAAGACGGTGCTGTTCCTGATCGACCTCTCAACCAGTAGGTCTCCCTCCACCTCCACGCGGGCGTTGAGGACGTAAAGGGCTTTGAGGTCGCCCCCGCATCTCACCCCTCCCTTCTCCCCGGTGACGATGCCGCCCTTGACCTCCATCTTCCCCCCGCTCCTCGCCTCCCCTTCGACCTCCCCCTCCACCAGGAGTTCCTCCGCCTCCACGCTGAAGCCCGCCCTGATGGTCCCCTTCACGATCAACTTGCCTACAAAGACCACGTTTCCCGTGGAGAAATCCACGTTTCCCTCGATGACGAAGACGGGGGACACGTGGAGTTTTCCGTCCTTCCAATAGGCGTGGCCGTTGACCGCCGCCACGAGCACTCGGGGGTTGTCCTCGGGCACGTAGACGTTCTCACCCATGGGGAAGGCCTCTGGCCCTGCGATTTCCTCCTCGAGGGGTATCCGTGCCAGGACCTGCCCCGCCACCACGTTCTCGATCAACCGGAGATCGTAGAAGTCCACCCGTCCATCCTCCCGTTCACGGGGGGCGGGGCGTTCCTCTTCCCTCCGGACGAAATACTCTATCCGGGGGCTCCCCAAGGTCTCCTCCCTACGATGGCTCCTTCACGACCTCCTCTAAGTCCTCGTAGACGTTGAAGAGTTTCAGCAGGCGCGTAAGCTCCAGGACCCTCCTCACCTCGGGAGTGAGCCCCACAAGGGCGAGCTCTCCGCCCTTCCTTCTCAAGGAGGTAAGGGCACTCACCAAGGCCCCTACCCCCGCGCTGTCCATAAAACTGACCCCCCTTAAGTCCACCACCATCTGCTGGGCCCCGGCCTCCAGGACTTCCTCCACCTTCTGCCTGAAGGGGGAGACGACGTCGTAGATGAACCACCCGAAGAGCTTCAGGACCGCCACCGGGCCCCTTCGATCCACCGTGATGTCGAATTCCATAACCTCACCTCGAGTTTTTTCTCTTATCCTTTATCGGAAGATCCCCCCTCTCCCTTGAGCCTTGACACCTGCTGAGCCCCCCTCCTATGATGGGAAGCCACCGAAGGAACAAGGAGGGGAGCCGTGCATTGGAGGTCCCTGGTAGCGATCCTCTTGGCTGCGGGGGGGATCGTCATAGGGGTGGCCGTGGAGAGGTTGCTGCTCCGTAGACTCAGGGCCATCGCCCGCAGGACCAAGTGGGAGGGGGACGAGGTGATCATCGGCGCCTTGCGGAGGGTGACCACCATATGGCTCTCCTTGCTGGGGTTCTATGTGGGGTTGTCCTTCCTCGAGATGTCGCCGACCCACTTCGATCTGTTGAAGAAGCTGCTCTTAGGGATCGCCATCCTCTCGGTGACCTTCTTCCTGGCGCGCCTGTCCGTGGGGTTCCTGGAGCTGCACCTTCAGCGCCTGAAGGACGTGGTGCCGCCTACGTCTCTGTTCCGAAACCTCACCAAGCTGGCCATCTTCACCATAGGGGGGCTGGTGCTGCTGCAGTCCCTCGGCATCTCCATCACCCCCGCCTTGACGGCCTTGGGGGTTGGGGGGCTGGCCGTGGCCTTGGCCCTGCAGGAGCCCTTGGCCAACCTCTTCGCTGGCTTCCACATCTTGATGTCCAAACAGGTGAGGCCCGGGGACTATGTGAGGCTGCAGACGGGAGAGGAGGGCTACGTGATGGACATCTCCTGGCGCAACACCACCATAAGGCAACTGCCCAACAACGTGGTGATCGTGCCCAACTCCAAGTTGGCCTCCATCATCGTCACGAACTATTACCTACCCCAGCAGGAAATGTCGGTGCTGGTGCAGGTGGGGGTGGGCTACGACAGCGACCTGGAGAAGGTGGAGAAGGTCACCATAGAGGTGGCCAAAGAGGTCATGAGGGAGGTACCTGGGGGTGTGCCCGAATTTGAGCCCTTCATCCGCTACCACACCTTCGGCGACTTCAGCATAGATTTTACGGTGATCTTGAGGGCCCGGGAGTTCGTGGACCAGTACCTCGTCAAGCACGAGTTCATCAAAAGACTCCACAGACGCTACCAGCAGGAGGGGATAGAAATCCCCTTCCCCATCAGGACCATCTACATGAGGCAATAAAAGAAGGGGGCCAAGCGGCCCCCTTCTTGCGTTATACGGCGAGCCTTCCCTTCTCGAAGGCCCGTAAGTTCAATTCATGTAGCTTCTTCGGCAGCCGTTCCAGGAGGCACTTCTTCCAGAGGGCCTCCTCGATCCCCAGGAGCTTCGAGAGGACCCCGAGCAGTACCACATTGGCCGCCCGGGCGTTGCCCAGCTCCTTGGCGATCTCGGTGGCATCGACCGTGTAGACCTTCTCGAAGTTCCCCTTCAGGAAGTCGTCGATGTCGGCGGGGTACTCCATCTCACCGAGGTTGACCGCAGGGGGGTTTATCTGCACCGTGTCGGTGATGACCACCGTAGAGGGGGTGCAATATTCCATCCATCTCAGGACCTCGAGCTTCTCCGTAGAGAAGAGGTAGTCCACCTCCCCCATCCTTATCAGGGGGGAGTACACCTTTCGGCCATAACGTACGTGGCTCACCACGGCGCCGCCCCGTTGGGCCATGCCGTGGACCTCACTCTTCTTCACATCGTAACCGGCCTCGAGGAAGGTGTCGGCCATCACATCGCTGGCCAAGATCACCCCCTGACCGCCTACGCCGCAGACCAAGATGTTGGTGATGTCTTTTCCCATGGCTTCTCCTCCTTAGGGTCGCCTCAGTTGAAACCCTATGGGGACCTCTTCGGTCTCGCCCTTTATGGCGTCGAACTTACACACCTGGTAACAGAGGCCGCAGCCGTTGCAGAGGAGGTCGTTGATGGCTGCCGCTCCCTTCCTCTTCTTGACCTTGCCGTCGGCTGTCTTGTACTCGCCTGCCTTCGTGGGGTCCCAGGAGAGGGCCGGACAACCGAGCTCCAGGCACTGGCGACAGCCCGTGCAGACCTCCTGATCCACATGTAGCGGCGGGTTGTAGGCCTTGATGGCCCTCCGCAGTAAGGCGCAGGGGCCGTCCTTGGTGACGATGAAGGAGGCCTCTTCCTTGGAGGTCTCCTCCTTGATGACCTCGAGGAGCTCGTCGAGCTTGTAGGGGTTCACCTCCCTCACGTTCTCCTCCTTCACCCCCAAGGCCTTGGCCAACTGGACGTAGTCCACCGCGAAGGTCTCCTCGCCCTTGGCGGTGTAACCTGAGCCGGGGTGCTCCTGGGCTCCAGTCATGGCCGTGGTCCAGTTGTTGAGCACGATGACGGTGCCGTTGGACTTGTTGTAGGCGATGTTCATCAAGGGGGTGACCCCGGCGTGCAGGAAGGTCGACTCACCGAGTACACACACCGCCTTCCCCAGGGCCTCCTTGCCCAAGACCTGGGTGGCCCCTTCCAGCATCCCCACGCTTGAGCCCATGCAGATGCAGGTGTGCAGGGCCTTCAAGGGGGGCAAGGTCGCCAAGGTGTAGCAGCCGATGTCGCCGAAGACGAAGAGCTTCAGCTTCTTTAGGGCGTAGAAGACCCCCCGGTGGGGACATCCTGCGCAGAGGTTGGGGGGGCGAGGCGGTATGGGATTGGGGTACTTCACCGTTGGGCGGTAGGGTTTGCCATGGACGGCCTCAGCGATCACCGTGGGGGAGAGCTCCCCGCAGAGGGGTATCCGGTCCTTGCCCAGGTGGACCTTCAGGCTCATGGCCCGGAGGTTCTCCTCGAGGAAGGGGTCCAGTTCCTCGATCACCCAGAGTTCCTTCACCTTGCTGGCGAACTCCCTGATCATCTTCTCCGGCAGGGGCCAGACCATCCCCAGCTTCAGGAAGCTGTAATCGGGGAAGACCTCCTTGGCGTACTGGTAAGCGATGCCGCTGGTGACGATCCCCACGGAGGTATCGGCCATCTCCATCCTGTTGTGCTCGAATCCCTCGGCAAACTCCTTTAGCTTCTTGAGCCGTTCCTCCACCACCCTGTGACGAGGGCCGGCGAAGGCGGGGATCATGGTGTATTTTCTCTCGTTCTGTTTAAGGTCAAAGGGTCGTTTCAGCTCCTCCCTTTCTCCGAGCTCCACCACCGTCCGGGAGTGGGAGATCCGCGTCACCGTCCTCAGCATCACGGGGGTATCGAACCGCTCGGAGAGCTCGAAGGCCAGCTTGGTGAAGTCTTTGGCCTCCTGGCTGTCCGACGGTTCGAGCATCGGCACCTTAGCGAAGCGGGCGTAGTTGCGGTTGTCCTGCTCGTTCTGGGAGCTGTAAAGGGACGGATCGTCCGCCGTCACCAGGACCAGCCCCCCTTCTATCCCGGTGTAGGAGAGGGTCATCAGGGGGTCTGCTGCCACGTTCACCCCCACGTGCTTCATGGAGGCCATGGCCCTGGCGCCGGTCAAGGCCGCCCCCGCGGCCGCCATGAGCGCATCCTTCTCGTTGGTGGCCCACTCGGCCTGGATCTCCTTGTACTGGGTCAGGCTCTCGAGGATCTCGGAGCTGGGCGTCCCCGGGTAGGCCGAGGCGAAGACCACCCCTGCCTCCCAGGCCCCTCTCGCAATGGCTTCATTGCCCAACAGTACCTTCTTCATCCCCTCCCTCCTTAGGATTTTATCCTGGTCGCTCTATACAATTTTAGACCTTTGCTGTCAAGTCGCGGGCTGGAGGCCAAAAATGGGAAGATTGGCACAAAGTTAGGGGACCTCCCTCCGCCAGCTGAGGCGGAGGAATCGGGAGCCCTCGGAGTACTTCATCTCGAGCTCCCCCCTGTGGGCTCGGTAGAGGGCCTCCCCCACCCGACGGGCGAGGTGATCGTCGGTGAAGGTGATGCGAAGGCCGTTCCCCTCCTCCTCGATGGCCATGATCCTCTTGAGGGGGGACCTCCTCTTCTCCTCCTCGGCGATGTTTTGCACCAGGTTTAGAATCTCCTGACGGTGCTCATCCAGATAGCTCCCGGTGATGTAGAGCTCCCCTGCAGGGTAGTCCTCCTTGATCCTGCGGCAAGCCGGACAGAGGTGGGGTTCACCGCCAGGAGGTTCCCCCTCGGGCCAGGTCCAACGCCCCTGACGGTAGATGGCCCCACAGTCGGGGCAGAAGGTCCCCTCGGGGTACTTGCGCCCCTCGTAGTAGGGATCGTGACCCCACTCCTTGATGAAACGGTCCTTTCGCATCCCGAGGGCTAGTATTCGGTCTCAAACTCCCCCAAGGGGCGGCAGAAGGTGTAGTGGGCCGGCCTCTCCACCATCCAGTAGGCGGCCTCCTTTTGGGCCTCCTTGTCGGAGGAGGAGAAGGGCAAGGAGAGGATGAAGGCACAGGAACCGATGATGGTGGCCGCGAGGCCAGCGGGCCGGAGGACGAAGGCGTCGACGATCATCTCCGCCCCCTTGTCCTCTTCGGCCGCAAGGGGTGAAACCATGGAAAGGAGGAGGGCTATGGCCAACACAAAGGCTATCTTCCTCATGGATTCCTCCCATAGGGCTTTTTGAGCGATCCTATAGAAAAGGGCCTGGGGTGTCAACCTTGTGACTTGCCGCATCAAAAATCTATTCGAAAGCCCCATCGTTGCCTCATTTAAAAATCTACCCCAAATCCCCTAATCTCCTTCCCAAAGGATCTCAGGGAAGGAGGTTTCCATGTCTCGGAAGCAGTGGGATCTCATGACTCG
>Ga0190360_1001887_pt1 | contig 10536 bp, 2 predicted proteins | sample 48721834_MG_FD_161271 | JGI IMG/M metagenome (GOLD analysis project Ga0190360, IMG submission 161271) | Hydrothermal vent microbial mat bacterial communities from Southern Trench, Guaymas Basin, Mexico - 4872-18-3-4_MG | ecosystem: Environmental > Aquatic > Marine > Hydrothermal vents > Microbial... | reverse complement strand
TACTGAATTTCCAACAATGGTAGCTTCATAAATTTGATTTGCCGAAACTCTTGCTTTATTACAAGCTTTCATGATGATAGAGTTCAGCGCTTGGATGACGGCATCTTGTAGTTGATTCAATCCGTTCTCATTGTCTTTTACGTATGTAATTCTGGTGATGACATCTTCTCCAAATGCGGTTTGTGGATTTAGAAGAGATGATACGGCATATATCTTGCCATCATTTAGGTTAATGAGATATCCCACAATGGTTGTAGTGCCGATGTCTATTGCAATTCCAAAATTATTGTTAATTTCTTCGTTTAATTCGCAATCGATGATTTCTTTATCATCCAACAATGTTAATGTTATTCTTTTTTTCTTGTTTCTTAGAATGCTTGGCAACTTTCTTAGAGTAGTTAAAGAAATGTTAATATTTTCATTATTAATTAGATTAGATTTAATTAGTTCTTTAATGGTTCTTTCAAAATCGGGAATAGGGTCATCCAGGGTTGGAGCTTCGATTTCAATTGAAAATTTTCTCACATTGGGATTCAAGGATACTTTTCTTCCTTTACTTGAGGTTAGGATCTTGAAATCTTCCAGGAGAAGATCTTCTGGAAGATACACTCTGATTTGAGGGGGTGGTAGTTTTTTTAGTTCTTCCAAGCTTTCTTTTTTTACTTCTGCTTGACAAGCTAACCTCCAACCATTATTCAATTCTTCTTGGGTGAGAAATTTTTTCTCACTATTAGTAGGGTCATTTAAATACTCAATTCCTTTCTGGACTTGAACCTTACACTTTCCGCAAGTGCCTTTTCCTCCGCATAATGAATTTATTTGGATATTAGAGTCCAATAATGCTTGATAAAAGGATTTGAGGGGAGTAATAATTAATCTCCTTGAGATTGGTTCGAAATCCAGAAAAACCTTGTTATTAGAATTTTTCATGTTCATCTTATAATTGGTGTGTCTTAATAATTCTTTAATCTTTACAAATCAAACTTAAACATTTTAAGATAAAAGATTTGCTAATAAATTAAAATAAAAAATAGTTAAAATGTAAAAAATTTAATTAAAAAGTGGGTTAATAATCTGTAATACAAGGTTTTTTGACCAAAACTTTATTATATAAATAAAGAAAAACTCCAATAAGTCTGACAATCATGGAAAAAAAAGAGGATTTAGCTTTAAATGGATTGAAATATCTCGAATTGGCGGAAGAGTTTGAAGAACAAGGAGATTTTATTAAAGCAATAGAAAATTATGAAATTGCTATTAAGCAATTTAAGAAAAGTGGTTTTATTCCAGAAAGAATTAAAGAAATTCATGATAAAATTGAAGAATTGAAAAATCTACTCGAACAGATAAGATCTGATGATTCAGAGATGCCCCAAGTTGTAGATAGCTTTGGCATCAAGAAGGACGCAACCAAGCTCAAAGAATTGGAAGAATTTAAAAAGCGAAAGGAATATGAGAACAAAGTACGCGATGATGCATTTAACTTGATTGATATTGCAAAAGAATTCGAGTATCTTCAGGAATATGATAAAGCAATAGAAAATTATGAAGAAGCTATTAAATTATTAAATTCTATAGGATGGCAAGAGCAGACAAAACAATTTGAATTTATAATCCAAAATTTGCGCAGTAAGCAGAGTGAACTAATAGAATCAAAAGAGGATAAAACCAGGAGACAAGTTGATAGCCAGCTTGAAACATTGCTAATAGATAAAGAAAAGGTTGATGAAATACAAGAAAAGGCTTTCAATCTTATCGAGAAAGCCAAGGAGAATAGTCGCAACCAAAAATATGAATTAGCCTTGAATGATTTACAGGAAGCAATGGGTTTATTGCGTTTCATAGGAATAGAGTCCCATGATCCCTTAATAGAAAGTTTAATAAAGGACATTAATGAAAAGGTGGCAAAAGAAGCAGAAGTGGAGTTATTACAAAAGAAGCGAGAGTTGAAGACTCAAGAGATTCAAACAATTGTGGAAACTAAAGAAAGAGAGTTAGAAATTGGTTCTTCTAGAAGTTTAGAAGAATTAAAATCGAGGTTAAAAGGTCCATCTGAAGACCTTGAGAGAATGGAGAGCAAGTTATTTGAAGTTTTAGATGATGCTGATAAATATTTAAAAGAAGATAAAAATTATGATTTAGCTTTGAGAAAGTATGAAACAGCACTTAATCTACTTACCCAATTGGGAGAAGATTGGGCTCCTTATAAAGCGCATATTGAAAATACTATTTTAAATATTAAAAATTTAAAAGAAAAAGATTTAGAGGAAGAATTAAGGATAAAAAAGGACTTGATATCAAGGCGCGAAAAAGAATTAGAAACTCAAGAGCAATTAACCAGATTGATAGAAGAAGAGCGAGAAAAACTCAAGCAGAAAGAAATTTTAATAAAAGAACAGAGGGATGATCTCGAGTATCGAAGCAAGAGAAGAGAGCATGCGTTCAAGCTTTTAGAACAAGCTGGAGATTATATTAAAAACGGCAAGTTAGATGAAGCCATATTGGTTTATCAAGAAGTAGGTGATATTTTTGCGGAGATTCAATGGACTGATGAGTTGCCTTTAATTAAAAATGCGATATTGGAACTGGAGAAACGTAGAGAAGAATTGATGAGAGAGCAAGAGAAAAAAGTCAAAAATGCTTTAGAAATGGCAAGAGCAGAGAAAGAATTTCAAGAGACAATTGCGAAACAACTTGAGAGAGAACGGAAAAAGCTGGAAGAAAAAGAAAGAGAAGTCAAGAAAAAGGAAGAGCTAAAAAAGATTAGAGAAGAAAAGGAGAAAAAGGCTTTTAGGTTATTAGAAGATGCTCAAGGATTAGTAGAAAAAGGAAATTATGATGATGCCATAAAAATGTATAAGAATGTTAAAGAGATTTTAACCGAAATCCAGTGGAAAGAAGAAACTGAGTTAATAGAAAAAGCAATTATTGAAATTGAAACAAAGAAGCGAGAAGAATTTGAAAGAAAGCAACGGGAATTAAGGATAAAATTAGAAAAAGAACAAATTGAGAAAGAATTTCTCCAAAAGATTAATAAAGAAATGAAGGCACAACGAGAAAAATTAAAGCAACAAGAGATAAAGTTACGAGATAAGGAACAAGAATTAAAATTTAGAGAAAGCAGAAAAAATGTAGCCTTCAATCTTCTTAATAAGGCCCAAGAACTCGTTTCTCTCACTAGATTTGATGATGCAATTGAAATTTATCACGAAGTAGCTAACATTTTTGCTGAAATTCAATGGCAAGAAGAGATTCCGGTGATTCAGCAAGCTATTAGCGAATTGGAAGCTAAAAAACGGGAAAAAGAGGCTTGGAAAGAAAAAACAATGAAAGAGGCAATTCGTAGGGAGATCTCTTTCAAGCAATTCATGGGTGAAATTAAAAGGCTAAGAGATAAAGAAAAAGAAAAGCTTCGTAAAGAAATGGAGTTGCTTGAGAAAAGAAAAGAACTTTCGATTGAAGCAATGAAATTTCAAGAGAAAGCATTAAAGTTGATTGAAGAAGCAGATGTACTATTAAGCAATGAAGAATATGACAAAGCTATCACGAATTATAAAAATTCCATTAAAATTTTAGAGAAAATTGGATGGTCCGGAGATTACTTGCGATTATTGAAAGAAACGATAGATGCAATAAAAAATAGGAAAATTGAAAAAGAAGTGGAGGAAAAGAAAAAAGAAGAATTACTGAAAAAGAGAAAGCAAGAAGACATGCTTTTCAAGAAGAGAATAGAAGAAGCATTAGAAAAAGAAAGGGAAAGGATCAAAGCTAAAAAATTAGAATTAAAGAGAAGAGAAATAAATTCAAAAGAGATTGAAGAAAATAAAAATAAAGCATTTGGCTTGATGGATCAAGCTTTAAAATCATTAAATGAAGGTGATTATGAAAAAGCTTTAGAACTATATAGAAATGCTGAATTAATTTTGAGTGGGATTCAATTTCCAACAAGTCCCATAAAAGAGATGATTTTGAAGATACAAGAAAAGAAGAGAGAAAAAGAGATTGCTGCTCAAAAGGAATTTGAACGCAATTTAAGAAGAAGAGAAGAAGATTTAGCGCTTAAAAGAAGAATTAAGAAAGCCCTTTATGAAAAACATTTGAAATTAAAAGAAAAAGAGAGAAAAGTTAAGGAATTAGAGAAAAAGAGGCGTGAAGCAGAGATTAATAAAGGAGTTGCTTTTGACATCCTAGAACAAGCAGGACAATTATTAAAAATGAATAATTTTGATGATGCATTGGTGCTTTACGAAAAAGCAAAAAATATTTTGGATGACATCCAGTATCCTACTGATCTAATTGTAGAAGTTATAAATAATGTTAAAGAAAGAAAGCGATTATTTGAAAAATTCAAGCAAGCTGAATTAAAGAGAAAATTAGAGAAAGAAAGAGAAGAAAAAGCCTTTTATTCGAAGATTGCTGAAGATTTTAAAAAAGAGAAAGAAAAATTAAAACGTAAGGAAGAAGAGCTCAAGAAAAAGGAAGAAATTGACAAGCAAAGGGCTAAAAAACAACAAGAAGCATTCAGTTTACTAGATGAGGCTCAACAAAGAATAAAGGACGGTGAACTAGAACAAGCGATAAGAATGTACGAGCAAGTGAAAAAGATATTCAAAGATATTAGTTGGGAAAGCGAAATTCCCCTGATTGATGAATCCATATTAGAACTTCAGGAGAGGATCAAGAAACAAGAATTAGAGGAGCAAAAGAAATTAGAAGAAAAGTTAAGACAAGAAGAGGAAGAGCGCAAGTTTAACGAATTAATATCAAGAAAAATTAAAGATGAACAAAGTGAAATAGCCGAACAGGAAAAAAGAATCCAAGAAGAGATGTTGAGAGAGCAAGAGATTCTTAGAGGAAGAGCTTTTAATTTATTAGACGAAGCAAACATTTATTTACAGCAGGAAAATTTTGAGAAAGCTTTAGAAATTTATGAAAAAGTAGAAAAAATCTTTAAAGAAATTCATTGGCATGCAGAAATAAAGATCATCCACGAAGCAATTGAGGAAATTAAGAAACAAAAGCAAAAACTTGAGGAAAGAAAGCAAAAAGAATTGCAAGAAAGGATTGAAAGAGAAAGGAAAGAGAGAGAATTTCAAGAATACATGGCAGAGCTTTCAAAGAAAGAAAAAGAGCGCATGAAAGCAAAACAGATGACCATGTTGGAAAGAGAGAAAGAACTAAAGTTTAGAGAGGAGCAAAAAGAAAGGGCATTTGAATTGTTAGATCTTGCCAAAACACTAGTAAATGAGGGCAAAATAGATGATGCAATAAATGCATATCATGAGGTGGCAACAATCTTTGCTTGGATCGAGTGGGATGATGAAATTCCAATAATTCAACAAGCAATAAGAGAACTTAAATTCAAAAAGAAAGAAATTGAAGAAATTCGAAGAAAACAATTGGAAGAAGCGATTAAGAGGGAGAGAGCGGATAAGGAATTCATGTTTCGAATTAAAGCCAAACAAGAACAAGAAAAAAGATTATTAAAATTAGAAAAGGAGAGGTTGGAAAAACAAAAAGAACTGAGAGAGAAAGCACGTAAACTGGAGAAAGAAGCTTTTGAATTGCTGGAAGAAGCTGAAAAATTGCTAAATGAACAAGATTTTGATAAAGCTTTATCTAATTATAAAAAAGCTTTAGAGATTTTCAATAGTATTGGTTGGTCAGGAGAGTATTTGAAATCTCTAAGAATGTCAATGGATTATATCAGGGTCAAAAAGAAAGAACATGATGCCAGAATCGCCGAAGAAATAGAACTTCAAAAGAAAAGAGAAAAAGAAGAGAAAGAATTTGAAGCTAAAATATCATCATTAATTAATTTAGAAAAGGAGAAATTAAAGCGTAGGAAAATAAAACTCATTGAAAGAGAAAAAATGCTCAAGCAAGCTGAAGAACGGAAGGAAGAAGCTTTTAAAATAATGAAAGAAGCAGAACTTTTATTAAATGGTGGATTGTTAGAAAAATCAATTGAAAAATATAGAGAAGCGGAATTAATTCTGAGAGAAATTAATTTTCCGACGAATGTCATAAAGGAAACAATTCACTTAATTCAAGAAAGGATTCAAGAAAAGCAAATTGAAAAGCAAAAGGAATTTGAATTAAAATTGAAAAAAGAAGAGGAAAAGAGGAAATTTCAACAAATAGTCATGGATCGAATTGCCATGGAAAGAGAGGCGATAAAAAGGCGGCAGATTGAAATACAAAAGCAAGAAGAATTAATGAGAATGAAAGAGAATAAAAAGAAATTTGCGTTTGACTTGCTTGAAAAAGCTGAACAAGAATTAAAAGCTGGAAATTATGATGAATCAATAAAAAAATATCAAGAAGCTGAGTCTTTATTAAACGAAATTCAATATCCGACAGAATCATTGAGAGAAATGATTTTCAAGGTAGAAGATTTAAAGAGAAAACAAGAAATACAAAAACAAAATGAACTATTAAGGAGAATTGAAAAAGAGCAAGAAGAAACCAGATTTCGACAAAGATTAGCAGAATACTTGATACAGGAAAAAAAGAGGTTGCAAAAGAAAAAAATTGATTTAGAAAAAAGAGAAGCAGAGAGAAAATTATTAGAAGAAAAAAGGCAAAAGGCGTTTGAACTTCTTGATCAAGCAAAAAAGATGATGAATGAAAGGGATTTTGATGGTGCAATAAATTTCTACAGGGAAGCATCATTTATCCTACACGAAATTCATTACCCAATTGATTCTGTTAAAACAATGATAAGAAAATTGATCAAAATGAAAAGTAATTTGGAATTAGAAGAGCAATTAAAGAAAGAGAAAGAATTAAGGAGAATTGAACAGGAAAAATTGCTAAAGAAATTAATTGAAGAAAGAAAGCAGCAAGATAGAGAGCGCAAGGTCATAATTGAAAAGCAACTAAGAGAACGAGAAAAAAAGGTCCAAGAACGCCTTAAATATAGAGAATCTGCATATTATTTGCTAGAAAAAGCCACGGGATACTTGAAAACAAGAGAACCAGACTATGATAAAGCAATTTCGCTTTATATCAAGGCAAAAGATGTTCTTGCCGAAAAAATCGGTTGGGAGCCAGAGATTAAGAATCTAAATGAACTCATAGAAGATCTTAAGAAAGAAAAGCAGAAATATTTGGAGAAAGTAAAACTTGAAGAAAAACTCTTGTTAGAAAAAAGACGTGAATATCAAAAATTTATAGAGGAAATTAATAAAAAACGGTTAGAACATGAGAGATTACGACGCATGCAACAAGAAAAATTAATGAAAAAAGAAGAATTAAAGCAAAAACAAGAGCAGATCAAGGCACGAGGATTAGACCTTATTGATGAGGGTAAGCGATTGGCATCAATCAAGGAATTTAATGGAGCAAGAGAAAAATTGAGAGAAGCCATTAACAAGTTTGAAGAAATTGGTTGGAAAGATCACGTTAGATACATTAAAGCTGAATTAACCAATATCGATGAGTTAGAGAAAAAATACAAGGAAGAACAAGAACGAATTCAGAAAATTTATCAAGAGTTGGAAAGGAGAAAAAGATTGGAAGAAAAGCGTTTACAAGAAGAGGAAGAGAAACTCAAGAGTGCCATATCGGAGGTAAGCGATATGACGGATCAAATAACCAAGTTGATAGAAACCCAAAAAGAAGTTCTTAAAAAAGAAGAAGAAAAGAGCAAGCAATGGTTAAAAGCAGAAGCAAGAAAATATAGAAAAAAGATGACGAAATTGATAAAATTAAAACAAGAGTTAATGGAGCAGATAAAAAAATCAAGAGAAGAAGCTCAAAAAATTAAAGAGCAAAGAGAAAAGGAAAGAGAAAAGGAAAAAGTAGATGAAATAAAGCGAATGTTAAAGAAATTATCAAAAGAAAAAAAATAATCATGAATATTTATTTAATCCATCAACATCAATTCTTTTTACTTTCTTTAATAAATATACTACAAATGTTAAACATACTAAATTGGTAATTAAAATCAAGACAAACACATTATTTATGAATTCACTACCTAATTTTATTATAAACTGAATGTTGCTGCTTGTTGATGATTTAATGACCAAGTAAAAATAACTTGTCTCGTATACTTGAATGCCCATTTTTTTTGAAGTTTCCCAAACTGCAAAGTCATTGATCGAATGGGCTTTTAGGATTGGGTTTCCGTATTTATCTGGCGTAGAATTAAAAAGAAACATGTTAACGCTAGTAGGACTATTATTGGCAATTAATTCGAAGTAATATTGACCGGGATTTAATTCAATAGGCAAGCAACATACTCTATTAGTGTTGTTTAAAGTTCCACGAATAATTGAATTTTGTGTAATTTTAATGGGTAAATTTAAAGCTTGAAGAGCAGCGTGACCTTGAACAACGCCCCATCCTTGTACATTATCCGTGATGTAAATTGGATTTATAGTTCGAACAGAAGTCAAGCATATTATGCTTTTTAATTGTTCTGGAGATAAACTAGGATTTTTTTCAAGCATTAAAGCTGCCAAGCCTGCCACGAATGGTGTTGAAGCCGATGTTCCTGTACCATAAGCATAGCTATTTAACAAAGGACTGGGATACGCTCCATACACGTAAACGGCAGGAGCACACACGTCTGGTTTTATTATATTTTCATGAGTTGGACCTTTTGAGCTCTTTTCATACATCTTACCATCATAATAAACACCTCCAACACCCAAAACAGATCTTTCTGATGCGGGAGCATTAATCGTTCCATATCCGTTCCTTTCAGGAACATTACCATCATTCCCAGCAGCAGCAACTACTAACATTCCATTATCAATCAATTTCTTAGTAATCGCATTCATTTCAATTATTTCATCTATATTTGCTGAATCTGGCTTGACTCCAAAACTCATACTTACAATCTTCACATTGTACTTATATCCATTTTTTAATAACCAATCTACAGCTTTTTCGTAGGTTTGTAAATCTGTCACCACTTCTGAATTCCTAATATAAAATATTTTCATGATTAAGAATTTAACATTAGGTGCCACACCTTTATATGTGGAGCTATTTCCTCCTAAAATGGATGCCGTCCAAGTTCCATGCCATTGTACATCATGAGGATTATTTGTTACATTTTCAAATGAAGCGTCGTAAAACGCAACAATTCTATGAGACCAATTAAACATTCCATTGAATGTAAATACAGAATGATTAGCTTGAATGCCCGAATCCATGATTGCTACGGTTACTCCCCTCCCAGTATAATTATCACTCTGGATGGATGGGTTCAAACCGATGTATGATCTTGCATCATATGATAATTTAATAGTAGGAGAACTGGAATTAATCGCATTAATTCTTGGTGTGAAATTTTCTTCATCAAAATTGATGACTTTACTTTTAAATTCATTAGGTGAATTTGTGATGACCAAATAAAAGATGGGCGAGCAGAACAAAAGACTAAAAATGAAAATTATTAAATATCTTTTCAATTGAAGCACTGCAAGAACTTAAATGTGTATTATTATCATATATATAATATAAACCAATAAAAACTTACTTTTTTAAAATGGAAAGACAAGATAAGGAAATTTTCAAATCACGGATGTATGCTCGTCAACAGCTAATAGAAGGTTGGGATCAGCAAACTTTAGAAAAAAGTTGCGTGATGATTGTTGGCGTTGGTGCTTTAGGGTGTGAAGTTGCTAAAGATTTTGCCTTGATGGGAATTGGTAAATTAATTCTAGTAGATTTAGATACTGTAGAAGCGTCTAATCTTTCTCGCCAAATGTTATTCAGATCCTTGGATGTAGGACGTCCAAAAGCAGAAGTTGCAGCTGAGAGGTTAAAAGAGATGAATCCATTCTTAAAAATTGATGCTTATTTTAAAAAATTACAAAAATTGCCCATGGATGTGTATGAGGAAGCGGATGTAATCGTGGCAACCTTAGATAATTTCAATGCTCGATTAGATTTAAACAAAATATGCATCAGACTTAAAAAGCCATTAGTAGAAGCGGGTACAGTTGGGTTTGAAGGTCACGTGCAAGTAATCATTCCAAAAGGTTCGGGTATCAAGTACGGCAAGAGAGAAAGAGAAATTGAGAGGATAGTTGAACAAAAATTATGGGCGCTTGAGGAACAAGATTATCCAGAATATTTTGAAGCTTTAAGAGAAATAGAGCGATTAGAAGAACAAATTGAAAGGATAAAAAATGAGAAAATAGAACCTGTAATAGCAAAAATCCGAAATGAGATAGAAAAAGAATTTGATAACAAATATGCTGAAGAAATATTGAACCAAACTCCGTGTTATAGATGTTTAATCCCAATCCCTCCAGCAGATGACAAACTTGTGGCTGCTTGTACATTAGTAGGCGTACCTAGAAACCGAAATCATTGCGTGATAAAAGCAGAAGTAAATTTTGAGAAAAAATATGGAAATAAGCCAGACATGAATAATGATGATGATGTTTTGAAGCTATTGGCATTGGCACAAGAAGAATTAGAAAAATTAAGAGAAAGAGTTTTTGAGGAAAATGTACCACCTGAAAAGCTAAAGCAATTATCTGATGCTGAAATACAAGAATGGAAAAATAA
>Ga0190360_1001885_pt1 | contig 10546 bp, 6 predicted proteins | sample 48721834_MG_FD_161271 | JGI IMG/M metagenome (GOLD analysis project Ga0190360, IMG submission 161271) | Hydrothermal vent microbial mat bacterial communities from Southern Trench, Guaymas Basin, Mexico - 4872-18-3-4_MG | ecosystem: Environmental > Aquatic > Marine > Hydrothermal vents > Microbial... | reverse complement strand
GGAAAATAAGGAGGCATAGTCATCAGTCCCTGAAGCTTTATATGGGGCTTTTGTAAAGCGGATTCTACCAGAGACCGCAACCGCTCCACACCCACCCCGGCTTTGCTCTCCTCCGGACTGAGCTTGACCTCTAACAAAATGGGCATCTTCACCTCAGCTTTTCCCGCCCGCTTTTCTATCTCCTCTAAAAGAGCCAGAGAATCCACCGAATGAATCAAAACCACTTTCCCTATTAAATACTTTACCTTATTCCGCTGAAGAGTGCCAATGAAATGCCAGCGAATTCGTGGGTCCGGAATCTGGCGGGATTTATCCCGAAGCTCCTGAGCATAATTTTCTCCAAAATCAAACTGCCCCAGCTCCAGAGCCATTTGAATCAATTCCACCGGCTTGGTCTTGCTTACTGCTACCAGAAGAATATTATCCTTCCTGCCACTGCGTTCTTTTGCCTTCTCTATCCTGCTCCAAACCTGCTCCAGATTCCTTTTTAATTCCTCCTTCTCCATTATTCTTTCCCGGAAGCTGGTATGATTATCCCGAGCCGAAGCAAATCATCAACCACTTCTGCCAGGGGAAGACCAATTACATTGGTATAAGAGCCTTCTATTTCCTTGATTAATCCGGCACCAATTCCCTGCGCCGCATATCCTCCGGCTTTATCATAGGGCTCATTTGTGGAGATATAAGCCAAAATTTCCTGCCCGGTTAATTCCTTAAGTAAAACCTTGCTTTCCACGGTATTGCTCAATCTCTTTTTGCTCTGAGGATGATAAATATGGTATCCACTGACCACCTGATGCCATCTTCCGCTTAATCTCCGAAGGAATTCCCTTGCCTGCTCTTTATCTTTAGGTTTTCCTAAAATTAGCTCATCAATTACCACCACGGTATCCACCCCCAAGAACCAGAAATCCTTCTTCTCACTGACCAGCTCCACCACCTTTTCCACCTTTGCCCGAGCACAGGTTTGAACATAAAGCCTGGGCTCCTGCTCCTGGCAGGAAATCACCCCATCCTCTTCCAGATTGCTGGGCATTACGCTGAATTTAATTCCCAGTCGGCTCAAAAGTTCTCTCCGCCGGGGAGAGGCAGAAGCTAAGACTAAATCCATTTTATTTTCATATATCATTTTTATTAGCTTAATGATAAACCTTATAAGCTGTCAAGGGAAAAAAGATTTTTTGAATCCCAGGAGTAATTTCCTGAATCAAAATTAGAGAAAAATATTAAAACTTGACGAAAATTTTTAATTTTTTTAAAATATTGCTATAATATTTTTACAAAAATCTCCGGGAGATGGGGGAAGGGTTCCGAGTAAAAATCAGAACTGATTCCAGGGATGGCAAAAGACAAAGATAAGCTTATTGCCTCTGCTCAAAAACTCGCCCAGCGGGGTCAAACCGAAAAGGCGATCAAAGAACTCCTTAAAGTTTTGGAGATAGACCGCAAGGATGTTAAGGTTCATCTCCGTTTAGGCGATTTATATTCCAAAGTCAAGAAAAAGGAAGAAGCCATCAAACATTATCTGGAAGCGTCCAAGCATTATACTAAAACTGGTTTTTATTCTAAAGCGATTGCGGTTTACAAACGGGTCCTGGAACTGGATGAGCATCGGGAAGATGTTTATTTGAATATGGCTGATTTATATCAGCGGATGGGAATGGTTGGCGATGCGATGAATTATTACCAGAAGGTTGCGGAAAGGTATGAGCTGGATGGAAATTTAAAAGAAGCTCTTGATATCTACCGCCAGATGGCGGAGTTGGACCCCCGCAATGTCATCAACCTGACCAAACTGGCAGAGATTTATTATAAGAACGGCTTAAAGAAGGAGGGGTATCAGGTATTTCGCCGGGCATTGGATGAGCTGAAGGAACAGAACCGGTTTGAGGATTATGTCCGGCTGATGGAAAAACTGGCAAAGGCGGACCCGGAAAATACCGAAAATTTAAGGGAACTGGCAGATATTTACATTCGGAGGAAGGCTTACGAGCGGGCTTATGCGATTCTGACCCGGCTCATTCAGCAGAAACCGGATGATGCTAAATCCCTTTCTGACCTGGCACAGGTCTGTATCAAGCTGGAACGAAAAGATGAGGCAATTACCCGACTCAAAGAACTGGCAAAGGTTTATCAATCTCAGGGCTTCCGACAAAGGGCAAGAGAAGCCCTTCAGAAGGTGCTTCAGCTTGACCCCAATGACCCTCTGGCAAAGAAAGCTCTCGGGGCTCAGGCAGAAGCTCCCCCACCCCCGCCTTCGGAGCCGGAAGTTGTTGAGCTGGACGAGGAAATAGCAGAGGAAGTAACAGAAGAAGTGGTGGAGGTAGGAGCAGAGGAGGAAGAGATAGAGGAACTGGAAGAAGCAGTGGAGGAAGAAGCGGTAATCACTGCCCCGGAAGAGGAGCATGAAGAAGTCCCGGAGCATCTCACTCCTGAACAAATTCAGGAACACCTGGTAGAAGCAGACGTTTATTTAAAATACGGTTTGCGGGATAAAGCTCTTACTCATATCCAGAGCGTGCTCAAGGTTGATCCGGAAAACTTAGAAGCCCTCCAACGGCTAAAAAACATAGAGCTGGAAAAAAAGAATCAGGACCGGGCAATTGCGATTTTAAAACAAATGGGAGAGATTGCTCAGAGGAATTCCGCCTGGGAAATCTTGAAATCAGCAAGTGAGGAGATTTTAAGCTATCAGCCCGATGACTCTTCTACTCAGAGCTGGCTTCAGCTGGCAGAAGAAAATCTGGCAAAAGCACCGGAACCTGCACCTGCGGTGAGCGAGCCAGAGGTGGTGGAAGAAGAAATGCCCGAGGTGATAGAGGAGGCAGAAGTGGAAATGCCGGAGGAGGTAGTAGAGGAAGAAGCTATGCCCGAAGTGGTGGAAGAAGAGCCAGTCTCTGGTATGGAGAAAACCGAGGCGGTTGAAGAAGTCACCATCAGCCAGAGAACCGAGCAAGCTCCGGATTTCAGTGAAGAGATAGAAGAAGCGGAATTTTATGCTCAGCAGGGCTTGGAAGAGGAGGCTTTAAGGGTATATCTGGAAATTCTGGAAAAAGACCCCACCAATAAACAGGCGGTTCGTCGGGTTCAGGAGCTGGAAAAGATTGTTCAGAAAAAACAGGCAAGAGAAGAAGCGGTAAGCGAACCCGCTCCAGCCCGGGTAGAAGAGACTGCACCAGCTCCACCAGAATCAGCAGAGCCGAGCCCGGTAGAGGTGGAGATAGAGGAAGAAGAATATCCGGAGGTGATTGAGGAAGAAGTGGTGATGGAAGAAACCGCGTCTGAGCCCGCAGAAGAAATTCCCCGGGTAATTGAAGAAGAAGCGCCTCCAGAGCCAATTGCTTCTGCCCCTGCTCAAGAAGAAGTTGAAGAAGAAGCCCGGCCCATCCCTGCGGAGCCAGAAGCAGAAATAAAACCCTCGGCACCTGAAATAGCTGGGGAAGAAATAATTGAAGAAGAGGTGACCATCACTGAAGAAGCAGTGCGGGAGGAACCGGTTTTAGAATTCAAGGAAGAAGAAGCACCAGCAGAGCCAGAAAAAGAGATGGTCTTAGAACCTGAGCCTCCCGCGGTCTCGCCTCCACCGGAACCACCCACTGCTCTGGAGCCGGAGCCTTCTGCAGTCTCGCCCCAACCAGAACCACCCACTGCTCTGGAGCCAGAGCCTCCTGCTCCCCCATCTTCCCCGGCTGAGGAGCAGGTAATTTCTGAACCAGAAGTTTCTCCGCCTCCGCCACCCTCTGGACCGGAAGCAGAATTTTTCTCTTCGGAGGAAGAAGGGCTTTTTGACCTTGCGGCAGAGCTGGAGAAGGAGGATTTTGAGCCTGCACCTCAGGTAGAGGGGCTTTCTACCGCAGAAAAATACAGCTTTGAAGATATGTTCAAGCAGTTTAAAGAAGGGGTGAGCAAGGTGGTTAGTGATGAAGATGCCTCCACCCATTATGACCTGGGGATTGCCTATAAGGAAATGGGGCTTTATGACGATGCGATTCAGGAATTTGAAAAGGCTCGCCAGGCCGGTTATAGCCCGGCAGATTGTTATTTGATGGTTGGGCTTTGCTATGCGGAGCGGGGTAAATATGAAAAGGCGATCGAGGAATTTGAGAAGGGGCTTGGCGCTCCGGGAGTGAGCAATGCGGAAAAGGCTGCTTTTTTCTATGAGCTGGCTCAAGCCTGGACTGGTCTGGGAGACCTTCCGAGAGGCTTGAAAATGTTTGAAAAATGCCAGAACCTGGAGCCGGGGTTCAGAGATGTAGAAACTCAGATTCAAAAGCTCCAGGACCGACTTAAAGGAGCTCCTGCGCCCGAGCCTTCTGCTCCCAGCAGGGAGGAGGTAAGCTGGGAAAGTGCTGCTCTGGAAGAGCCCCAATCAGAAGCAGAACCGGAAAAGGAAGAGGAGAAGAAAAAGAAGAAGGGAAAAAAGATTGGTTATGTCTGAGCCGGAGGTGAGAGATGGATTACCTTGAATTTTACGGGCTGGAAGAAGAACCTTTTAGTCAGGCACCGAATTTAAAATTTTTCTATAACAGTCCCCAGCATTCCCGGGCAATACTGAGGCTGATGTATGCGGTGGATACAATGAAGGGGCTGGCGGTTTTACTGGGGGAGATTGGGACCGGAAAAACCATTTTAGCCCGAAGGATGCTGGACAACCTTCCAGAAGAAGAATATGAGTCTGCCCTTCTGGTCATCATTCATTCCCAGATTACTGCGGACTGGCTTTTGAACCGGATTGCCCGCCAGCTCGGAATAGAAAACCCGGCTCCAGAAAAGCTTAAACTCTTAAATCAACTTTATAACCGCCTGATTGAGTTATATGAAAAAGGGAAAAAGGCAGTGGTCTTAGTTGATGAAGCCCAGATGCTGAGAAGCAGAGAGATTATGGAAGAGTTCCGGGGACTGCTGAATCTGGAGATGGAGGGCAAGTTAATTACCTTTGTCTTTTTTGGACTGCCAGAACTGGAGGAACATTTGCATTTAGATGAGCCTCTGGCACAGCGAATTGCGGTCAAGTGCCGGCTGGAGAGTTTTAATCGGGAATCCACCGAGGGTTATATCAATCATCGGCTTCGGATGGCAGGAGCGAAAAGCCACCTTTTCAATAAAGAAGCCATAGACCTGATTCATATCTACTCCCGGGGAATTCCCCGGTTAATTAACACCATTTGTGATAATTGCCTGTTTGAAGGATATTTGCTTAAACAAAAAACCATAGATGAAAATTTAGTTAAGATTATTGCCACTGACCTGGGATTATCTTTAAAAAGCCCCCCAAAGGAAATTTCTTCTACCCGGAAATCCCTGCCAGAGGTTGAGCCTCCGGAAGAATCCACCGAGCTGGAGCTGGAGCAGGCAATGGCACGGGCGGGTTTAAAAAAGGAAGAAAAAGCAGAAGAAACTGTGGAGCTGGAGCCGGAAAAACCAGAGGAAAAAGCAGAAAGCGAGCCTGCTCCCGCTAAAGAAGAACCAGCTCCCACCCAAGAAGATAAAGAAATTGAAGACCTGCTGGGAGAACTAGACGAAAATTGATGATTTTTTCTTCTTTCCTCCGATAATCAAAAAGAAGGGATTGAATCGCCCGGAATTTTTCCGGCATCAAAATAAAGGGAATTTAAAGGGGGGAGGATTAAGCTGAGAAAAATAAAGTGCTTGACATTGCTCTGGCTCTCACATAACATAAAATTAGAATAATAGAAGCAAGGGGCTAAATAATGGCAGAAAAGCTCGGAGAACTTTTAGTTCGGGAGAATTTAATCACCCCTGCCCAGCTTCAGAAGGCTTTAGAAGAGCAAAAACGAACCGGAGGCAGGCTAGGGGCAAACCTGTGCAAGCTGGGCTTTATCAAAGAGGAACAGCTTACGGAATTTTTAAGCAAGCAGTATGGAATTCCTGCGGTTAATTTAAAGGAATTTGAGATTGATCCGGATGTGGTCAAGCTTATCCCGGAAGAAGTTGCCCGAAAGCATATGGCAATACCGATCAGTCGGTCAGGAAGCACTCTGATTGTGGCAATGGCGGACCCGAGCAATATTTTTGCTCAGGACGATATCAAATTCTTAACCGGCTACAATGTGGAGGTGGTGGTAGCTCCGGAGAATTCTATCAAAGAAGCGATTGACCAGTATTATCAGGGTGGAGAGAATATTGAAGAGGTTTTAGGAGATTTAGAAGATATTGACATTGAGCTGGGTGAGGAAGAAGAAGAGGTCAATCTGACTGATTTAGAAAAAGCCAGCGAGGAAGCTCCGGTCATTAAGCTGGTCAACCTGATTTTAACTGATGCCATTAAGAAAAACGCCAGCGATATTCATATCGAGCCTTATGAAAAGACCTTCCGGGTAAGATACCGGATTGATGGGGTGCTTTATGAGGTGCTCAAGCCCCCGATGAAAATGAAAAATGCCATCATCAGCAGAATTAAAATTATGAGTGGAATGGACATCGCGGAACGGCGTCTTCCTCAGGACGGAAGAATAAAAATCAAGCTCGGTAAAGACCGGGAAATGGACTACCGGGTCTCGGTGGTGCCCACTTTGTTCGGAGAAAAGGTGGTGCTTCGGCTTTTAGATAAATCCAACCTTCAGTTAGATATGACCAAGCTGGGATTTGATGAGGACCAGCTCAAACTCTTTAAAGAAGCAATTACCCGACCCTATGGGATGGTGCTGGTCACCGGTCCTACTGGAAGTGGAAAAACCACCACTCTTTATTCCGCTCTGAGCGAATTAAACAAACCGGAGGTTAATATCTGCACTGCGGAGGACCCGGTGGAATATAATCTGATGGGAATCAATCAGGTGCAGATGCACGAGGAGATCGGCTTGAACTTTGCGGCTGCGCTTCGTTCCTTCCTTCGGCAGGACCCGGATATTATTCTGGTGGGAGAGATTCGGGACTTTGAAACCGCAGAGATTGCGGTTAAAGCAGCTCTTACCGGGCACTTAGTTTTATCCACTCTTCATACCAATGATGCTCCCAGCACGATTAACCGATTGCTGAATATGGGGGTGGAGCCGTTCTTGGTTGCCAGCTCTGTGAACTTAATTCTGGCACAGCGTCTGGTAAGAAAGACTTGTCCGGAATGCAAGGAGCCGGTGGATATTAATCCTCAGGTGCTGATTGATATGGGGATGGACCCGGAGCTGGCAAAAGATACCGTGGTTTATAAAGGGGCAGGATGTTATCACTGCAATGAAACCGGTTATAAAGGAAGAATTGCGGTTTACGAGGTAATGATGCTTTATGAAGAGCTTAAAGATATGATTTTAAATGGGGCTAGTGCCGCGGAGCTGAAGCGGGAAGCAATTCGGCTGGGAATGAAAACAATGCGAATGAGTGGTTTAGAAAAAATTCGCCAGGGAGTTACCACCCCAGAGGAAGTGGCGCGGGTAACCGCGGCAGATTTCTAAACTAAGGAGGAGAAGCAATGCCTAACCTACATCAGCTTTTAAAAGTTATGATTGAAAAAGGCGCCACAGACCTGCATATTACCACTGGCTCCCCGCCTCAGCTCCGGATTGATGGAAGACTGGTTCCCCTGAAAAGTCCTCCTTTAACTGCTCCGGAAACCAAACAGCTCTGTTATTCTATTCTGACAGATACCCAGAAGCAGAAATTTGAAGAGAACAGTGAGCTGGATTTGAGCTTTGGAGTGAAGGGCTTGAGCCGGTTCCGGGCAAATATCTTTATGCAAAGGGGTGCGGTGGCAGGAGCTTTTCGGGCAATTCCTTTCCGAATTCGGGGATTTGATGAGCTGGGAATTCCCCCGGTGGTGCAAAAACTCTGCGATAAACCAAGAGGTTTGATTCTGGTCACCGGTCCTACTGGAAGTGGAAAAAGCACCACCCTGGCGGCAATGGTAGACAAAATAAATTCGGAAAAACATCTGCATATTATCACCATTGAAGACCCGATTGAATACCTTCATCAGCATAAAAATTGTATTGTTAACCAGAGAGAGGTAGAAGCGGATACCAAAAGCTTTAAAACCGCGCTGAAATATGTTCTCCGCCAGGACCCGGATGTGGTGATGATCGGAGAGATGCGGGACCTGGAAACCATAGAAGCCGCCCTAACTATCTCAGAAACCGGACACTTGGTTTTTGCCACTTTGCATACCAATTCCACGGTGGAAACTATCAACCGGGTCATTGATGTTTTTCCTTCTTATCAGCAACCGCAGGTACGGGCACAGTTAAGCTTTGTTCTTCAGGGGGTGCTCTGTCAGACCCTGATTCCCAAAGCGAGCGGAAGCGGGCGAGTTTTAGCAATGGAAATAATGATTCCTAACCCGGCTATTCGGAACCTGATTCGTGAAGATAAAATTCACCAGATTTATTCCGTGATGCAGGTAGGACAGGAAACTCATGGAATGCAGACTTTTAACCAGTGCCTGGCAAATCTTTATCTGAGAAGGTTAATTACTTATGAAGATGCTATGGGCTTTAGCCCGGATCAGGAAGAGCTGAAAAATTTAATTGAACACGGAGGACGACCTCGTCCTTCGGGTCCGGTGCGTCAGAGAGGCTAATAAAAGGAGGGAGAGGATATGCCGAAATATGCCTGGGAAGGAAGAACCACTTCGGGCAAAACCATTAAAGGGGTAATGGAAGCGCCCAATGCAGATGCGGTGGTGAGTCAGCTTCGGCGTCAGAATATCACTCCGTTCCCGGAAAGCATCAAAGAGAAAAAAGGATTAAACCTGAGTATGCAGATTACCTTTGGCACCGGAGTAACTAACAAAGACCTGGCGGTGTTCACCAGGCAGTTTGCAACAATGATTGATGCCGGGCTTCCTCTGGTGCAATGCCTGGACTTACTGGCAAAAGAATCTCCCAACCCTGCTTTTCGCAAGATTTTAAACTCTGTGCGGGAGAGTGTGGAAGCAGGAAGCAGTCTGGCGGATGCTTTAAAAAAACATCCCAAAGTTTTCAGCGATTTATATGTCAATATGGTGGCTGCTGGAGAGGCAGGAGGTATTTTAGATACGGTTCTTAACCGATTAGCTACCACCATTGAAAAAGCAGAAGCCCTGAAACGACAGATTAAAGGGGCAATGATTTATCCGGTTATTACTATTGTCGTGGCAATCGCCGTGGTGGCGGTATTGATGATTTTCGTGATTCCCAGATTTGCGGAACTCTTCAACGATATGGGAGCCGAGCTCCCGGCTATGACCCAGTATGTGGTTACCCTCTCTAACTTTATGGCAAAACAATTTGGCTGGGCATATCTTCTCGGTGGAGCTGGTGGAATCTTTGGCATCTGGTGGGCAATGAATCAGCGTCCGGAAAGCCAGATGCTTTTACATAAATTTTACTTAATGATTCCCGCCTTAGGAGATGTGATTAAAAAGAGCGCAGTTGCAAGCTTTACCAGAATCCTGGGCACCCTGATTTCCAGTGGAGTTCCGATTATGGACGGACTGGACATTGTTGCCCGAATTGCTGGCAATCGGGTGGTGGAAGAAGAGCTGAAAAAGGTCAAGCAGGCAATTAGTGAGGGAAAAACTCTGGCAGAGCCCCTGAAAGAAAGCAAGGTCTTTCCGGCAATGGTGGTGCAGATGATCGGAGTAGGAGAGCAGACCGGAGCCTTAGATGCTATGCTTCAAAAAATTGCTGACTTCTATGAACAGGAGGTGGATGAGGCGGTGGAAACCCTTACCGGTTTACTGGAGCCCGCCATTATGATATTTCTGGCAGTGGTAGCTGGTGGACTGGTTATCTCTATGTATCTGCCGATCTTCTCACTGGCAAGTGTGGTCGCCGGCTAAAATTGATGAATGAATCCCGGCTGGAAACCACAATCAGAAGAAGATTATCTTAATCGGCTTAAATGGAGCCTGCTTTTCCGCATAATTATTATTTCCATTATCTTTATTTCTCTGGTAGGATTTACTCTCCGGGAAAGTAAAGCTCTTTTTATCCCGAATTTGATTGCTCTATACTTTCTGGTGGGCTTCTCTTATTTTTTTACTTTGTTTTCTCTGCTTTTACTTCAGCGAATTCCTTACACCCATTTTTTTGGCTACCTGCAGGCAAGCTGGGAGATAATCTTTGTCAGTGTCCTGGTATATCTCACTGGGCTCTGGGAAAGCTTTTTTACCTTTCTTTATGTTCTTGCCATCATCATTGCCAGTATTTTACTGTTCCGCAAGGGTGCTTTTTTTTCTGCTACCTGCTCCAGCCTGATTTATGCTCTAATGCTTTTTGGGGTCAAATTTCATTTTATCCCCGGTTTATTCCTCCCGGAGGAAATTCCTGATACCGGAATCCTGTTGCAAAAATCCTTTTACTATCTTTGTTATTTTTTTGCCTCTGCGGTCCTTTCCAGTTATTTAAGTGAACAGCTCAGACGCACTCACGAGGAGCTGGACCAGGCAATAATTGGCTTAGACCGCCTAGAAACCCTGAATGAGGCAATTGTCCATTCCATTAATTCCGGTCTGCTTATCTTTAACCCGGAGAACAGGCTAATTTATTATAATCCGGTGGCAGAAAAAATCTTGGGAAGCAAAGCTGATGAAATCCTCGGTAAATCTTTAAAG
>Ga0190360_1001881_pt1 | contig 10558 bp, 7 predicted proteins | sample 48721834_MG_FD_161271 | JGI IMG/M metagenome (GOLD analysis project Ga0190360, IMG submission 161271) | Hydrothermal vent microbial mat bacterial communities from Southern Trench, Guaymas Basin, Mexico - 4872-18-3-4_MG | ecosystem: Environmental > Aquatic > Marine > Hydrothermal vents > Microbial... | reverse complement strand
GAAAAGACCCCTCATCAACCATTTTTCTCAGATTTTTATTTGTCGCACTCAAAAGGAAAAGATCAACTCGTTTCTTAACATTACTCCCTATGGGATAATACTCAGGTATCTCCAGCACACTCAAGAGTTTCGCCTGAATTTCAATTGGCATTTCTCCTATTTCATCCAAAAATAAAGTGCCCCCATCGGATAGTGCAATCTTTCCCTCATAATCCTTTATTGCTCCGGTAAAGGATCCCTTTTTATATCCGAACAGTTCTCCTTCCAGAAGTTCACGCGGGATTGAGGCGCAGTTAAGATTAACAAATAACCCCTTTCTGCCCGAAACTCTATGGATATACCTGGCAATAAGCTCTTTACCAGTACCTGTTTCTCCAGTAATGAGAATTGGTGATTTAAATCTGGCAGCTTTCTTGCAAAGTTGTAATACCTGTATTGTAGATGGGTCCCATGTGAGAAACTCCTGTCCCTCCTCCTCAAAAGAGAAACTCTTCTCCAATTCTACCCCGGTGGGTGAACTGGCAATCTCTATATATGAAATAGCCCTTTCAATTGACTGTTCAAGCTGGGATATTTTAATGGGTTTTACAAGATAATCGAAAGCCCCTTTTTTCATAGTTTCTACTGCATGATCTATACTCCCATAACCGGTAAAAACTATAAAAGGAATTGTGCTCTCAATCCGCTTTATCTGTTCCATGAAACTTATTCCGTCCATTCCCGGAAGCCTAACATCCGTTACTATAAGCTGAGGACGATCTTTCTTAAAATCAGCAAACGCCTCCTCAGCAGTTTTAAATATTTTTATATTATATTTTGACGAGAGATTAATTCGAAAAATCTCCCGCATCTTTTCTTCATCTTCAATAATATAGATAAGTGGATTTTTATTTTTCATAGCCCTGCTTCCCATGTTTAATTTTTCTATCACAAGATACCAAAAATCATTTTCAAGCAGGTATCTCTATCAGGAAAGTACATCCTCCAGTATACTCTAAAAGCTCGAGATTGCCCTGTAATTTCTCCACAAGTTTTTTGGTAACTGTTAGACCAAGACCACTACCACTGCTCTTTGTTGTAAAGAAAGGCTCAAATATCTTTTCACGCAATTCAAGAGGGATCCCTGGCCCGCTGTCGCAAAAGTATATATACACAGCGTTTCCTTTTTTTGCATAATCAATGCTTATCTTGCCACCTTCCTCCATAGCCTCTATAGAATTGAGAGATAAATTTAACAATATCTGGAAAAGCATATTTTCATCAGTATTTATTCTGAGGGGTTGACCATTTTCTATTTCATACTCAATTTTTCTGTCTCTTAATTTATACTGCAAAAAGGCTTTTAATTTCTTGAATATTTCCTGGATATCGATGCTCCTAATATCAGGTTTAATCTCAAAGTTTAAACTCAATATTTTGTTAAGCATTACGTTAATTCTGTTTGTTTCCTCAAGAATAAACTCGAGCATTTTCTTTTTGTCTTCCTCCGGTATCTCGTCCTTCAATAGCGTTTCCACGGATGTAACAATAATTGAAAGTGGATTCCTTATCTCATGGGCAAGCCCGGATGCCATCTGTGCCATTACATTCAGTTGCTCCATTCTCATCTGATGTTTCTCTATCATCTTTTCATGCTCATACATAAGACTACGAGTTATAAGAGCAGGCAATAATACACGAAGGTTATTAAGTGTCGAAATATCGTCATAGCTCCAATTCTTCATTACTCCTAACTTAGGTAACAACAGGAGGGCAAAAACTCTGTCATCCTTCAAAATTGGAAGTATGAGGTTTATACCCAGCTCGCTTAACCTTACAATATCCTCTCTGTCATTCAGATAAATACTCAACTCCTCCAGCGTAACCCCCCTCCCAAGCCTGCCAAGAACCTTTATAATATCTGAGTCTGGATTAATCCTGTAATCAAACTCCTTTCCTATCGATTGAAACCTCAATTTTTCTTCATCCAGCAATAGCAAATATATATTCTTTATTCCAAAGTATTCATCTATTACCTCTCTCAGTCTTCGATACAACTCCTCCAGCGAATATGCATAACTCAGATACTCAAGTGGCTCCACCATATATAACCGTGAGCTGCTTAAAAGCTTGAACCTTTTTCTCAAAGTTGAAACATTCAAAAATCTTCTTATCGTTGAGGCAACAAGATAAATCAAAAATGCTTCAAGAATCAGAGTAATGCTCTCAGGAATCCCCAGTGTCCGGGATATCTCATTATGATTCTTCAATACAAACACACTGTAAATAAACACAAGAACCCCAATAAATGATGGATAAATTACTATTCCATAGACAAACCTCCTGAAATCCACAAGATGAAAACGAAATATTAAAATCACAAGAAAAAAAGAAAAAGCTCCAAGCAGGATACCAAGCCAGGGAAATGGTATTACGAAGAAATAATTTATTAAACTGACCGTGGATAAAACATAACCAAAGGGAACTCCAATTGATAGAAGAAGTATCAGTGTGTTTCTCTCATATTTTATTACCCTCTCTTTCGAGGCTAAAAGGAAGTTACGAGCAGCAAGAAATAGTAAGAAAAGTGAATATACCGTAAGCAAAAAGTACAATGCGAGGAAAGCAAAAGGAATATTCCTAAAAGAAAGAGCCCATCTACCATCGGGAACAGTCGGACGCGGTAGAGCTTTGGCCCTGGGAAATAAAACCACCATTAAAACAGAGAATAGTGCTGTAAGGAAAACTATGAGGTACAATCTCACCCTTTTAAATGATTTCTTCCTCGGATAAAAGAGGGATAGTATATAAAAAAGTGGCGCAAAGAATGATATCCCCAGGGAACCAAGTATTATAGAAGCATTTAAAAATCGCTCGGGTCTGAGATTTAGAAAAAGACTTATATCAAGTAGCAAGAAACACAGGATTATTAATGATAATATTCTATTCAAGTAATTCTGTGCATTATATGTCCAGACAAGATAACCAAGAGTTAATGTAACCACACATATAATTATCTGAAGGTGGGAATATTCAAAACTCATCGAATAAATATTACCATTAACATCAGTCTATGCAAACCAATTTTGCACTATTTATGCTGGAACAGCTTCTTTTTCCCTTTCTTCTCCCACCATCTCCTTTCCTGTAATTTTCTCATAAATCACACATTTCGGGTCTGCACCCAGTATGTCTCCGTATGCATATGCTCTTGCTCTGCATCCTCCGCATACATACTTATAATCCGGACAAACGAAATTGTAGTGATCCCTATCAACCATTTTCTTGCAAAGTTCAGAGTTTCTCCATATCTCAACAAATCTTTCTTCTCTTACATCACCTATTATAACATCAGGCATAAATACACAGGGTGTAACCTTGCCATTTGGCTGTACTGCAGCATAAACCCTGCCAGCCCCACATCCGCCAGCATAGGAAATTATACCCTTAATTGCCATAGCCTTATCCGTAGTATAATGGAAGAGACCAGAAGATTCTCCGCCAGTTCTGTCGTATATTATTCTGGCATAAATTGGTGAGGTACTGATTATATTTAATCCTGTTTCCTCTCTTCTCATGTGCCAGTTAAAAAGTAGATTTAACAGTTCCTCCCTTTCCTCTGCCGTAAGATCATCTTCGTAGTCTTCTTTACCTCTTCCAGTGGGTATGAAATTATAATGACTGAACGAGTTTACCCCCAGATCACGGGCGAGTTCAAGAACTAAAGGAACCTCATGAAGGTTTCTCCGTGTTACAACCATATTGATTCCAACATGTAATTTTTCATTGGCTACAAGATTCTTAATCCCCGCTATTGTTTTTTGAAAGCTTCCTTCTCCTCGTATAAAATCATGTGTTTCAGCTGAAGCACCATCCAGGCTAACAAAAACATTTCTTGCCCCACACTCGGCAATTCTATCGACAAGTCGTTTATCTGCCAGTAAAGTACCATTTGTAGCAATGCTCGTATGCATGAATTGGCTCGCATACTTCAACACATCAAAAAACCTTTTCTCCATGATGGGTTCTCCACCAGAAAAGGCGAGGAACGCTACATTGGCCTCTACCATCTGATTTATAAGTTCTATCTTTTCCTCAAAGCTTAATTCATCCTCCAGGCTCTTACCGGCACTCTGGTAACAATACCTGCACCTAAGATTGCAGAGATTTGTATAATTCCACACCACAACAAGCGGAGCATCAAATCTAAACGGCTGTTTTAATCCATACTTTCCTATGGTTGTCAGAACATTCAATACAGTCTGCCTGTTATGATGCTGGGAAAAAAAACTCTCCATCATGTCATCTGTTAATCCTATCTTCTTCATTGCGTAATTCAGGGTAAGTTTGATGGGAAGTCTCTGGAAAAATGGGACGGGTCCCTTTCTCTTTTTTTCGCCTGTGAAGATTTCATCAATAAAATCTCTACCCCGGGTTGAATAGTAGTTGAAAAGGTTTCTGACAATTTTTTTGTTCAATATCTTTTCGAGCCTGGCCATATGAATCCCTCCTTAACTTTTTACATTTCAATAATTTTTTTGCAAAAAATATGCCATATTCATTCAATGACTAATTTATTAAAATAAATAGAATTACAAATATGTTAATACTCGGGCATACCAAAACTGCGAGGAAAAATCTCGCACCTTAAAATTAAAAATCCACATTTAAAGAATTGATAGATCCAAAATACTTTGTTATACTCAAATAGAAGTTGGCTGGTTAAATATAACCTTCTGGCTTTAATATTCAGTCCAAATCAGGGAGTTTTAAAGACTGCATCGAGAGTAAAAACTTAAATAAATCAAAGAGGTGAAAGGATGGGCATGTATGGCTTAAAATCCATGTTGAAGGTACCCACTCAGGTGGTATTTGGAGATAACACCATCGAAGAACTAGGGTCACATGCTAAAAAATTTGGAAAAAGGGTACTTCTTATATACGGTGGTAATTCAATATTCAAAAGTGGAAACTACGATAGGGTAACTGAAACTCTCAGGAGGGAAGGCTTAGAGATCAAAGAGTATGGTGGTATTACGCATGACCCAGATGAGGATTTGGTTCAAAGAGCTGTTGAAAACGCATTATCAGCAAATCCAGATGTAATAGTCGGAATAGGTGGTGGAAGCGTGATTGATATTGCCAAGGCAGTTTCAGTAATGGCAACCAATGGAGGAACAGTTTCTGATTACTGGGGTGGAAGGGAGTTTACAAGACCTTCTATTCCGATGATAGCCATTCCCACCACCTCAGGCACAGGAGCAGAGGTTACAAAGAATGCAGTAATATCCAACAAAGAAAAAACATTTAAGAAAAGCATTAGAACAGACTACATGACTCCAGAAATTGCGATTATCGATCCCACACTCACCCTGACCGTGCCTCCAGAAGTAACAATAGATACAGGGCTCGATGCCCTTATACAGAACCTTGAAGCATTCACATCGAAAAATGCTGGCCCTATAACCGATACTCTTGCCATAAAAGGAATTGAGCTCGGAGCAAAATACCTCCCGATTGCAGTAGAAAACCCCGATAATCTTGAGGCGAGAGAAGCCCTTTCACTTGGATCACTTTTTGGTGGAATTACACTTGGAAATGCAGGACTAGGACTTGCCCATGGATTATCACACCCAATAGGAATAAAATACGGTATCCCACATGGAAGAGCATGTGCAATAGTTATGCCCAAGGTCATCGAGTATAACTACCCGGCAAGAAAAGAAAAATACGACAAAATTGCAGGACTATTCGGGGAGGAGTGTGACGCCGTTTCCGGATTCAGGAAATTCCTCGATAAACTTGGCGTCTCTTACAGACTGAGAGATTATGGGGTAAAAAAAGAAGATTTCCCAATGATTATAGAATACTCAAAAGGTGGAAGCAGAAATTTCAATCCAATTCCACATTCAGATGAAACGGTATATAAAATGTTAGAAGAGATGTATTAACAACTCTTTTGCATGCTTTTTTATAGAGGTTCTAACAAAACCCCATTACGCCTGACTATAGTAAGAGCATTAGTGTTGAGATGTCTTTGACTTCCTCCTACCCAGTAATACAAACACAATAACTACAATTACAGTAAGAATTAAGAAACCAAGAGAAATTGGATGGGTGAAAAATATATCGACCTTGTTGCCTGCTATAATGAAAGCCTGTCTAAACTTCCTCTCCAGTAATGGACCAAGAAAAAAAGCCACAATCACAGGAGGTAAAGGAATTCGAAGCTTTGTCAGAAAATAACCAAAAATCCCAAATAAAAACATCGTCAGCACATCAAACAGGCTGCTATTAAATACATACGAACCTATTAAACAAAAAACAAGAATCATTGGGTACATAATCTCGTTTGGCAACCTTGTGACAAACCTTACGTACCTTACAAATAAATTTCCTACAAGAAAGGTAAAAATATTGCTTATGACCAGAACCGTAAATAAAGCGTACAGCATAGGAGCATTATTCTGCATAAAAAGAGGCCCGGGAGTTAATCCCTTTATCATAAAAGCCCCAAGTATTAATGCCGCTGCTTCATTACCCGGTATCCCAAGAGTAACCAGAGGTACAAGGTTTGGTCCCACCACTGCATTATTGCCAGATTCAGCTGCTGCCACACCTTCTATAACCCCTTTCCCAAATCGTTCGGGGTGTTTCGAAGATCGTTTGGTACTCACATAGCTCAAATACGAGGCTACGGTTGTTCCTATCCCCGGTATTATTCCAATAATAGATCCTATTCCAACTCCTCTAAAAATAGCCGGAAGACACCTTCTAAATTCGTGGGGCAGAACCCGATGATTATCCGGATTATCATCTCCTTTTACTTTTTCAGATCTCTTTCCCTGGATATTAACACCGGGATGTAACTCAACTTCAATCAAACGCAAAACTTCCGACAATGCTAAAAGTCCAATTACCAGAGGAACAATCTGAAATCCCGCACTTAAATGCAGGGATCCAAATGTTAATCGTGGAGTACCCAATAGTGGATCAAGCCCAACAATACCTATCAACAAACCAAGACCAATAGCAATAAGACCTCTCACGGGCTCATCAGTAGCTACCATACTAATAACTACGAGTGAAAAAAGAATAATCATACTATACTCGGGGGGACCTATTTTAAGAGCAACAAGTGATACGGGGCCTGCAAGGAAAAAAAGCACGAAATCACTCATAGTATCGGCCATAACGGAGGAGTAAAGCGCAATTTTCAATGCTTTTCCACTCTTTCCCTGCTTGTTCAAGGGGTATCCATCAAAAGTAGTAACCATGGCCTGCGGTGTACCGGGAATATTAAAAAGTATTGCGGGTATAGAGCCTCCAAAATTTCCCCCTTTTGAAAGTCCCATTAGCATTGCTATCGCAGCAATCGGATTATTCATGTAAAAAGTAAAAGGAATCAACAAGCTTATAGCCATATTACTGGTAAGACCTGGAACAGCTCCCATAATCATTCCAAAAGCAACGCCGCCAAGAGCCGCTATAAGGTTGCTCCACTGAAATACCAAGCTAAATCCGCTTAAAATATCGTTCCACATAATTTTCCCCTTAAAATAGCCCAGGAAAAGATCAATAAAAATTTTAAAAGAATTAGAAAATCCATCCTCTAGGTAAAGGAAACTCAAGAAAGCGTTCAATTATCAGGTAAATAACCACCACAATTATAAAAGGAATCAATAAAATTGTTCTCAATCTTTTTACACCAAAATATGCCATCAAAGCGCTTAACAAAATAAAACTGGATATAAAAAATCCTATAAATTTAACCAGAACCAGATATATTCCAAATGCAACCACAGTTACCACGACACGGAATATAGCCTCTCTGTCAGGTTTCTTATTTGAATTATCATCAACAAGATCTGTCTTACGTTGAAATATCAGAATAACGCTTGAAATTCCCAAAAGTACAGTCACCAGTTCTGGAAATAATGCTTCTTCTTCCCCCATTGTTTCCTTGGGAATAATAATAAACCAGAATAACAGACATATTACAAAGAGAACAATACCCACTATTCTGTTTTTTCTTCTTAAAGAAACATTCATGGAATCCACTCCAGAATTAGGTGAAAAGAGGAAGATTAACTTATATAAAAAGCCACCTTCCTCTTTTCATCCCTTCCAAAATATTAATGCCCTTATTCTTTAAGTGCTTTATTATATTCTATCAGTTTTGGAATTGAAGCCACAGCATCTCTACAAATCTTTTCATATTCTTTTCCAGGTAGAAAGCGTGGAACAAATCCAAGATCTTTCATCTTCTTAATGAGTTCAGGATTTTGCATGATCTTATGAAGCGTATCCTCAAGTTTTTGTCTGATCTCTTCCGGGACATCTCCATGAACTACCCACCCATACTCAAGCACTGTTTGGAAAGGATAGCCTAATTCCTTTAAATTCTTGACCTCCGGAAAATATGGAACTCTCTCTGAGCCCAGATCAACAAGAATCCTCAATTCACCCTTCCTGCAGGCCTGATATGCAGGAGTACCAACACCAGTTTCACATACATCAACATGGCGCCCAAGTATAGCTGATGATGCTGCGCCTCCACTCTTGAACATAACATATTTCATCTTCAAATTGTGTTTCACAGCTATAGATTTTATAACCTCAAGAGCCCACTGAGCCCCACCACTACCAACAGAAACTTCGCCAGGATGCTGCTTTACATATTCTATAAATTCTTCGAAGGTTTTATAGGGTGCTTCAACAGGGGCCATTAATATCCTTTCCTGAGGCATATAGCTTCCTACAAACTTTATACCATCAATATCAAAAGGTTCGGCTCCCTGAAAATATGGAGACGTAAGTGCGAGTGTCATGGGGCCACCTATAATAGTATAGCCATCTGGTTTCTCACTCAATCCAGCACGAAGTCCGATTATACCACTTGCTCCTGGTTTATTAACAATAACCACCGGCTGTCCCAATTCTTTTTTGAGGTATTCTGCAAGCATTCGGTTACTGACATCCGTCATGCCGCCTGTACCCCAGGGCACAATTATGGTGATAGGTTTTGTGGGGTATTCAACTCCTTCTTTTTTCTCGGCATAGATTGGAAAGGAAATCAACAGTGACAGAAGAATAATGGCAACAACCAAGAAAACTTTGGGTTTCATTTAAGACCTCCTTTTAAATAGTAATTTTTTTATTTAATAAAAACTTACCAACCTAATGCAATAATCACCTCCTTTCAGTTCAATCTAACTATTATTCTATGTATCCAAGCGCTCTTAACCTCTGGTTTATAGCTTCTTTTTCTTCATCAGAAAATGTTTTTGTTTTCTGCGGAGGAACCGTAAAAAGAAAACTATTAAGTTTTTTCCTTATCTTTATCAAAGTATCCTCGTCTATCTGATTAATTATATTGTTCTGTTCATTAGGATCATTCCTGATATTATAGTACTCCTCCTTCCCCAGAGTAAGATTTCGAATAAACTTATAATCCGCCGTTCTGAAAGATTGAAGTGCACCAAGCCCCCTCGATTCAAAAACATCTTCAGAATAAACATCCCTTTCTCCAACCGTGCCTTCTTTTATCCCATCAATCAATGTTTCACCATCAAAATCCAATTTTTCCCGGGAAATTCCCAGTAAATCTAAAATGGTGGGTACAACATCAATCGAACGTGCAATTCCACCTATCCTTTTTCCTGCCGGCAGTCCTTCACCTCTCATTATTAAAAAGACTTTAAGGTCGTGATCGTACATAGTGGTATGCTGAGGATACAAGACATTTCCCTTTCTCCAGGGAATGGGTTTCACAGGGTGCTCTCCTGTGTTTGTTCCATGATCGCTCATTAAAACTATGATCGTATTTTCGTATATTTTCAGCTTTTTTAACGTATCTATTAACCTCCCCACCAGCTTCTCATCTGCCATTTCTATTTTCGCATCCTGGTAGCCAAACTCTGAATGCACCCCTTCTTTGATCAAACCTTTCTTTAATAAGGATTTCTCCGCTCCCTCATGCGTTTCATACAGATGACCCCACATAAAAAAAGGTGTGCGATAATTTTCCTCAAGCCACCGGAAAAAATCATCAACCCAGTAATTCCCTTCGTATATCAACTCCTTATCCTCGTTTTCCGGATAAACAACTTCAAGCCAGCTTGTCTCCTTGGAGGTTTCATTCCAGTAATCGAAGCCTTCTCTGAAACCATGCCTCTCTGCAAGCAATCCATTTCCAACAAAACCGGCAGTTATGTATCCATTATCCTTTAAAATTTCAGCAATTGTGGGACCATTTAGAAATGAATATGCATCTCTCATCCCATGCTTGTTTGGATATTTGCTTGTTATCACACTCCCCATAGCAACAGGTGTGAAATCTGAAGATGAAATGCAGGTTTCAAACAACACGCCTTCTTCAGCCACCTTATCTATATTCACGGTACGGATCTTATTATATCCATAACAGCTCAAATGATCTGGTCTTACCTCATCCAGGCTGATTAGTATTACATTCTTTTTATTCATGTTGTAGATTCCTCCCTGAAAATTAACTCTCTTTCGCTGTAAAAAGCTTTAAATCAAAGCACTTGAAAAACACAAAAATTATCCTATTTAC
>Ga0190360_1001879_pt1 | contig 10565 bp, 7 predicted proteins | sample 48721834_MG_FD_161271 | JGI IMG/M metagenome (GOLD analysis project Ga0190360, IMG submission 161271) | Hydrothermal vent microbial mat bacterial communities from Southern Trench, Guaymas Basin, Mexico - 4872-18-3-4_MG | ecosystem: Environmental > Aquatic > Marine > Hydrothermal vents > Microbial... | reverse complement strand
TCCTCGAGACAGATATTCACCGGACGGCGGGGTCTTGCTGACCTGTTCGGGTCTAACCCAGTAAACGTCCAAGGCGCCCAAGCCTTCCCTCCAAGCGCGCGAATAGGAGGCTGCGAACTGGGCTGCTTCTTGCATGGTTTGATCCGGGACTTCTTTTCCTTTCGTCTTGACCAGTACGAACGGGGCTCCTGTGATCTCGGCGTGGAAGACAACGTCGTGGGGCTCCATGTGTCTCTTGATGATGATCTCGTTCGTGGTTGCATCCCTGCCGCCGATGACAAGGAGACCATCCGACGAATGGAACCAGCGGAACTTCTCGTACCATTCTCTTTTCCTTGTCTTAGGCGGCGGTGCAGAAACATGTTCAACCTTCTTAATTCCTTGTAGCCGCGCCTTCTCAATCTGTTCTCGGGTCTTTTTTACGGCTTCCTGCGCGCCTTTGACCTTTCTTTCTTCCCGCTTAGCCTTCACGTAATATTTAGACGCAGTTTTCTGGACTGGAGCCTTCAAATCTAGATCAAAAGTTTGACCGTCCACTGAAACCTGAACGCTTAAGGCTTTAGGCTTTAAAGCTTGAAAGTAAACAGCTGGCGACCGCGACTCCTGCTTTTCTGCTTTCAGGTTTTCCACTATTTCGTTCCAGCTTTTACCGTTCCGCTTCTCCGTCATAATCCGTTGGGTGAGAAGTTGAAGCTCGTTCAGATGCGAGTATATTGCGGCACCGATCTTCCTGTAGACCTCAGCTTTCTTCTTAGATTCATGTAGAACCGTTTCTTGTTCTCGGAGAATCCTTTCCAGCCTAGATGCTTCTTGATCAGCGGTATCCTTGACATCTGTTGTCTTCTTTACAACGAAAGCCTTAGCGTAGTACTCGTCCAAAGCCTCGTTGAAACTGCTGAACTGAACCCGCTTAAAATCAGAATATTTCCTTAAACAGACAGGAGCAACGTCTACCCATCTTCCAGCCTCATTGATGTACACATATGTCTTCAGATTGCTGCCTGTAATTTCGGATAGAAGCTTGTTGAGGTTGTCGAAGATAGCATCCAGTTCTACGTTGCTGAGAGAAGCGCAAGCTGTATCCTTAGGCACATCTGCACGGATAAGAAGTTCCTCTGCGTAAAGCCCGCCGATGCTGAGGAATCTGGAGAGAGCTTTAACGACTTCTAACTGCCCATATTCTTTCAGTTTATCTAGGTTTGCACGTTGAAGTTTTGTAGGGTCTTCACCTATTGACGGGGGATAAACATAGGGTTCGCCTCGAACTATGTTTCTGTCTCTCATCCTCCGGTAGCTAAGCGCGTGCAGTATCTTGTTGCTGGGGTCAACGAGGACGATGTTTCCGTTGCCGAAAAGCTCAACGACAAGCCGGTATTCCTCTCCTTTCCTTATAATGAACAGCTCAACAATCCGTTCAAACCCATACTGCTGAACACTTGTTATGGTTCCGTTTCTCAAGTATTTCCTAAGAGCCATACAGAAATTCGGGGGATGCCCCGGTTTCTCAAACTGATATGAAGTTAGGTGAATTCTTCTCCCAGCTTCTATTAACAGGTCGCTGCGGACCCCTTCACGTCCACGAAGCTTTAAAAGCAGCGTTTTAGGATTTAATTGATAAATGTTGTTAATCTTGAAGTCTCTCAGCATATGGTTAAGCTCAACGGTGACCACAGCGATGTCAAAACTGCTCATCTCCACCTTCAACATGTTCACCTGAGGATGATACTGAATTGGAAACCTTAAGCCTTATCTATATCATAAAGATCCTTCTCGGGGTTCTCGCAGCCATCATATGCATCTTGCTCGGTATAAAAGACATAATCAGCGGAGCCGGGATAGGCATAATAGTTTACCTAGCGTCAGATAAGATTCTGAGACAGATATTTATAGAAAAAGTTGAGAAACCGTCGGTTGTAACAAAGACTGGCATAGGCATGTACATAATCACATGGCTGTTTGTTTGGATTCTGCTGTGCACGCTCATTCAAAGCCTTGCCTAATTCTTGTTGTTCTCTTTTTTAAGGTTGCTTTTCGCCGTTTTCAGGACAACCCGCATGTAATCAGCCAACGCAGAAAAGTAGCCTCTATCATAGTCTGCGTGAAACCTGTTCTGAGTGTTCCTGCGGAAATCCTCGTAGTGCTTCTTTAACGCATCCACATCGTTCAGGTCTAGATTAGCAAAAAACTCGTAAGATTCTCCGGTAGAGCGTTGAGTCAGAATTATGCCGCCAAGAGCCTCTAGGTAACCCCGGTTAAACTCTTGCTCCCCGTTTTTCCTCATCCTAACCTTTATGCGTTCAAGCACCCTTTCGGCTTCAGTGAATTTTCTCTGAGATAAAAGCTGAAAAAACCGTGTCATAAGCGCCAACGGAACACTCATCCTAGCTCACACCCTGCTCCGATTCTTCAACGTCTTCTATGCCGTTTTCCGTTATTCTGAACACACATTCTCCTTCAGGAAGATAGGGACTGGAAACAAGACGGGCAATCCTCACAGAACCCCGCCTTGCTTTCCTAAGAAAAATCCGTGTGTGACTTGTATGGGCCACAATATGCCCACCGATTGGACGAACGGGCTCCTCAAAGAACACATCTGGGCTAGACATAACCTGGTTTGTCACAAGTGCAACAGCGTTGAAAGCCCTAGCCAGCCGAATCAGCTTATGCATATGCTGGTTCAGCTTTTGTTGTCTGGCTGCAAGGTTTTCGCGGCCGATGTATTCGCTTCTGAAATGTGCCGTTAGAGAATCCACGACTATTAATCGGATGTTGTTTTCCTTTATGACCTTGTCAGCGTTCTCAAGCAGAAATATCTGATGGTCTGAAGTATAAGCTTCAGCTAATATTATGTGCTTGAAAACCTCATTCGGGTCTAAACCCACATGCCTTGCCATCTGGATTATGCGTTCCGTCCTGAACGTGTTTTCTGTGTCGATGTATAAGGCGCCTCCGTTCAAACCGCCCCTTTCAACAGGCAGCTGAACATTTACACAAAGCTGATGAGCAATCTGGCTTTTGCCGGAGCCGTATTCCCCGTAAAACTCGGTTATAGACTGGGTTTCAAGCCCTCGTCCCAGAAGTTCGTCAAGCCTTTTACTGCCGGTGGTAAGGCGCAACACGTTTTTCCGTTTTTCAATTAGCTCATCAACCCTTATGAAAGATAAAGAGCTGGACATTCGGGCAGCATTAATTATCTGAAAGGCTTTCTTTTCACCTATGCCCGCTTGGATAAGCTCCCGCAGCGTAGCCATAGCTAAAGACTCAACTGTGTGAAACCCCAGTTCACGTAGCTTGCTTGCTGTGGATGACCCTACGCCAGGTATGTCCTCAATCCTCTCGTATGTTTTCTCTGCAGGAGCTTCTTCAGTGACCATTTTTTCTATCCGGTAAATTGTAGAACGTGAAGATATTTAAATTAGACGAAATGAAAAAGTAAGGTTGCGTCATCCCTGTTTTCCATCTAAAAGGAGAAAGACCATTGAACCTTGAAGCCCTTATTGAGGATGTCACAGTGGACCTGCTTAGGTTGGCAGTTACGAAACTACCGGAAGACGTGAAGGAAGCCCTGAGAAAGGCATACCGCAAAGAAAGAAACCCTACCGGGAGAACTCAGCTGAAAACAATGTTGGACAACATCGAGGCAGCGGAGAAAGCCGGTATACCGATATGCCAAGACACTGGGCTTATCTCATTTTATCTGGAGGCAGGTTACCGTTTCAACGGGTTGGGTAAGATCGAACACATTCTTCGAAAGGCCGTCCGACGTGCCACCTTTGAGATCCCTCTCCGCCCAAACGCCTTAGACCCAATAATGCATGAGAACACGAATGACAACACTGGCAGAAACGTTCCTTACGTTCACTGGAGAATCACTGATGGGGACTCGTTGAAGATAACAGCGTTCCCGAAAGGAGGCGGCTCCGAGAACTGTTGTGCCTTGAAGATGATGAAACCCGCTGAAGGATTACTCGGGCTGAAAAGATTTGTCGTTGAAACAGTTGTGGAAGCCGGGGGAATGCCCTGTCCCCCCACAATCATAGGTGTTGGAATCGGAGGCGGCGCCAATATTGCGATGGAACTCGCGAAAATGTCGCTTTTAAGACCAATAGGGGAACCGAACCCTGATGAAAATGTTGCCAAGCTCGAACGAGAACTGTATGAGGCAGTGAACAGAACAGGAGTTGGGCCGATGGGTTTAGGCGGGGATTCAACCAGTCTAGCCGTGAAAGTAGAATACGCCCACAGACATCCAGCATCCTATCCTGTTGCAATAGCCTTCCAGTGCTGGGCCGCTAGGAAAGCGTCAGCCGTTATTCACTCGAACGGCGAGGTTGAGTATCTTACGCATAAACACAATCCGCATAAACGTTGAAGCAAAGTTGAGGAGGACGAAATAAAATGGCGATTGTAAAGCTTAGAACCCCTATTACGAGAGAAGACGCCCGCAGATTAAGGCTAGGCGACATCGTTTATGTCACCGGAACATTTGTGACAGCACGGGACGCGGCGCACAAAAGGATGATTCAGTACTTGGAAGAAGGAAGAAAGATGCCTTTCACGTTTGAAGGGTTGACGCTTTTTCACTGCGGCCCATTGGTCAAAAAAGTTGACTCGCAATGGAATGTTTTAGCCGCGGGGCCGACGACAAGCATGAGGATGGAACCGTTCGAAAACCGGGTAATTCAGGAGCTCGGCGTCCGCCTTATAGTTGGTAAAGGCGGTATGGGTGACAAAACAAGAGAAGCGTTAAAAAGGTTTGGGGCTGCTTATGGTGCTTTCACGGGCGGCGCAGCGGTTCTAGCTGCTAAACGGATCAAGAAGGTGAAGGACGTTAAATGGTTGGATCTTGGGGTTCCTGATGCAGTTTGGACTTTTGAGGTTGACTGTTTTGGACCGGTAATAATAGGCATGGACGCTCACGGGAACAGTTTGTTCAGGAAGGTTCAAGCCGAAGCGTTAAAGAACAAGGCTGGAATAATTAGCGGCTTCATGCGTTAGTAGTTTGAGAAAACTCCTTCCGCCTTTAGAGCCCAAAGGATGGCTCCAAACAGAACTCCGGAAACGGTGATTAAGGTTAACAGCGGCGCTAGTTTAGCAACGAAGATCGCTGCCGCCAAGTAGAAGTGCATATAGTTCAAGCTATCTTGCTTGGCGTTCAACATTCCTTGCACGTAAAGAAACTCCGCGAGAGCTTTGTACGGCTGGAAAACAGGGTTGATTTCCTTAAGAACCTGTTTGACCTTGGTGAGCAGATCGGAATATACGTAAAGGTCCGGAATCCCGAATCCCCAATTGTTAAGTTTTTCCACAACGGACTCGTTAGCTGCAAGGCTGAGGTAATAGGCAAGAGCTGCGTTCCCATCTATTCTTTCGCCGTTTATCAGCTTGAAGAACTGGGCGTAGTACGCGAGATTTCCACGGGGTTCAGCTAACGATTTAATTACGTAGTACGCGGCGATGTAGTAAGACCCTAAATCTCGGGGCTGCTGTGAAGGAGACCATTGTTTGAGAAAACCGAAGTTTTCCCCAATTGTTTCTTTGAGCTGCGCGACCCCTTTTTCAAGTTCTTCCCTTGTCATCTCTGCCCCTTCATAGCCTATTTTGCTTGCGATTTCTATGCTTACGTACTGTGCCATCCCTTCGTGGAACCATAATAGAGATCGAGGGGATACGCCGGCTTTCCATAAGAATTGATGAACCAGCTCGTGCAACGCTATGACTTCGATGTATCCTTCTACGTACCGGGTGAAAATGATGTTTATGTGGATGTCGCCTATTTCTTTGGCGGAAAACGGGACGTAGCCTCCTATTGACAGCAACGAGTTGAAGTCGGGCACGAAGAACCTTACTGTAGCCTTTTCAAGCGTTACGTTGAAAAGGTCGACAAGTTCATCATACGTTTTGTTGTACAGATCCAAGATCTTCTCCGCGTATTCAGCGTATCTCGGCACCGTTTCGAAGGTGAAGACTTGGTTTTTGAGCTCCAAAAGGTCTGCTGTGTCGTTGGATGTATGGAACCCGACCTCTATTCTTAACAGATTTTCATCCTGAGGAATCGTGTCAAATAATATACTGTTACTTGTTGATTTCGAGTTCGGCCGATAAGAACCTGAAACGCCGAACGCGATCGCCTCATCCGGCTTGGCGCCGAACCCTTCGGGTAATATGACTTTGGCAATCAGCTTGTTGCCTTTTTCGAAGCCGATCTGTGAAGAGTAGAAGATTCCGTTCGGTTCGATTATTATCGCACCAGCAGAAAGGTTGAACTGAATATTCAGCTCAAACGCTGCGCCGTCAGATTTGAAGGAAAAATATAGTGCTTGATAGAAGTAATATGAGCCGTCCACAAGGTCTTCTGTGTTACGAAGCGTCCAGCCCGTCATTTTTCCTGCCGTGGTTAAGTTTGTCCATTCGTCGAATTTTGGAACGAAAACCCAAGATGACCCGCTTTTTCTTTCAGTTCGATAGACGATGTTCACGATTGTGAAACCGTCTTTGTCAACAATGAACTCGTAGCTGTATACTCCAGCCGGCTCAGCGGACGAAACGTCAAGTAACGGTTCAAAGGCTAAAGGAATGAAGGCAATTATGGTTAGAAGAAGAACGGTTTTCAAAACCTTGCATGAAATCTGTTTAGGCGCCATTCTTATCTTCGGCCTTCACTTGTTCTCTCCGCTTGAAGGGTAAGCAACAAACCCATCAACTCATAGGCGCTCAGGATGATATTAACGTTATGAAACAACGTTTCGAAAAACGTTCCACGGCGTCAATAGCTCCCGGAAAACATCCAAAGCTTTGTATAAAGACAGATGAATTATATTTATGAATGAGTGATAAAGTTGAAAACCTATTTAACCCTATGGTTCAACAGTGAAGGTGCACCACCATCAGAAGTTGTGGAAAGACTACGAGCAATGGGATTCAAACCGATCCGGGGATACCACGATCACGTGTATGACTGGAAGAAAAAGGTCACCGTTGAAGACATTGTTCAGCTAAGCGACGCCGTACATGAAACCCTAAGAGGATTAAAGATCCTGTACAAGCTCGAAACAGTCTAACCTTCAGCCAAAAACTGTTACCCAACAACAGCCGAAAGACAAAAACATTCCTTCATTAAGTTTATATGACACCACAGCAAAGTTTATATCGAAATTCGTGTACTCAACAGTTTTGCAGGTTACACGGATATAGATGCACCTCCTCACCTCGGTTGATGAGGAGCGAAGGGTGAAAGTGAGAATCAATTAACTCTCACAATGAACACCATGCATAGGCCTAACGTCAAACAGATGCTGGACCCGAGTAAGCTCGACATGCCACGCCGTCTGGTGGATAGCTTGGCTTGGACGCCGAAGAAGGGCGCGACAAGCTGCGATAAGCCTCGGGTAGGCGCACGTAGCCTTAGATCCGAGGATTCCTGAATGGGACCTCCTGTCACGAAGGTCGCAAGACCCTCGTGGCGCTCCCAGTAGGGAGCGGGAACCCTCCGAACGGAAGCATCCTAGTAGGGGGAGGAAGAGAAACCAAACGGGATTCCCTTAGTAGCGGCGAGCGAACAGGGAAAAGTCCAAACCGAACCTTGCAGGGAAACCTGCCGGGGATGTGGTGTTATGGGCCTGGCTGCCTCCTCCTCGGTTAAGCCGAAATGGCCTGAAACGGCCTGCCAGAGAGGGTGAAAGCCCCGTAGGCGTAAGCCGAGTGGAGTTGAGCCGGAGTCCCAGAGTACCATACCCTAGTTTGGGTGTGGGAAATTGGGAGCCACCAACTTCCAAGACTAAACACGTTCCAAGACCGATAGCGAACAAGTACGGTGACGGAAAGCTGAAAAGTGCCCCGGAAGGGGGGTGAAAAGCGCTTGAAACCAGACGGTTACAGACGTGTGCGGCCTGAAAGGATAGATCCCTCCTGAAGGAATACGTGGCGACACGTTAGTACGAGGGAGGGGGACTAGGGTCGCACGTTCCGTCTAGAAACACGGGCCGGGGAGTTTACGGCTGTGGCAAGCTTAAGGGTTAAAAGCCCGTAAGCGCAGGGAAACCGAAATGCGCGCAGCCGGCTTATGCCGGTGAGGCGCTGGGTCTGAAAGGGCCTGGAGTCACAGCTGTAACACTAGAAACCGGGCGATCTAGCCCTGGGCAGGGTGAAGCCAGGCGAAAGCTTGGTGGAGGCCCGAAGGGGTTCTGATGTGCAATTCGTTCCTCTGACCTGGGGTTAGGGGCTAAAGACCAATCTAGCCCGGTGATAGCTAGTTCCCTCCGAAGTGGGTCGCAGCCCAGCCCCAAGCGAGGTTGCCTGCGGGGTAGAGCACTGATTGGGAAGTAAGGGGTCGAAAGACCTCGCTTTCCTATCAAACTCCGAATCCGCGGGCGCTGTAGACCTTGGGAGACGGGTTCTGGGGGGTAAGCTCCCAGTCCGAGAGGGGAACAACCCAGACCGAGGTTAAGGCCCCTAAATGCTGGCTAAGTGTTAAACGGAAGGGAGTCATGAGCCCCAGACAGCGGGGAGGTAGGCCTAGTAGCAGCCACCCTTTAAAGAGTGCGTAACAGCTCACCCGCCGAGGCTCATGGCCCTGAAAATGGACGGGGCTAAGCCAGCTGCCGATACCTCGGGGCGCAGCTAAGCGCTGCGGTCTGGTAGGAGGGCGTCTCGGTTGGGCGGAAGCTGGGCTGTGAAGTCCAGTGGACCGATCGAGATTGCAGATCCCGGTGGTAGTAACAGCAAAGAGAGGTGAGAATCCTCTCCGCCGGAGGGGCAAGGGTTCCCCGGCAATGCGTCGTCAGCCGGGGGTAAGCCGGTCCTAAGGTCGACCTTAACTGGGTAGGCCGAAAGGGAAACCGGTTAATATTCCGGTGCCACAGAGGTACGAACGCGGCGACGCAAGGCTTGATGCCTGACGCTTCGAGATAGGTTGAGCGGGGCCGTCGCCCTGTTTAACCGTATAAGCTTGGGGAGTGCCGTAACGGCGAGAACCAAGCCAAAGCGGGAATAGCCGTCCGTTTTAGGATGGTTCAGCCGATTCCCGGAGCCAATGAAAAGGGCATCAAGAAGGATCCTCTGTGACCGTACCCAGAACCAACACAGGTGCCCCTAGGCTAGAAACCTAAGGCGTGTCGGGTGTACGCCAAGCGAGGGAATTCGGCAAATTAGCCCCGTAACTTCGGGATAAGGGGTGCCTGCGGTTTCGGCTTACGCTGGGACCACAGGTCGCAGTGACTAGGGGGTCTCGACTGTTTAATAAAAACATAGGAAGCCGCAAGCCCGAAAGGGTGTGAACGGCTTCTGAATCCTGTCCAGTACAGGTACCTGAAACCTGGGTCCAACCGGGCTAAGGGCCTGCAAACGACGGGAGTAACTCTGACTCTCTTAAGGTAGCCAAATGCCTTGTCGGGTAAGTTCCGACGCGCATGAATGGAACAACGAGGGCCCCACTGTCCCCGCTTGGTACCCGGTGAACCCACGTAAAGTGGACGAACAGTCCACTGACTCCCAGCGGGAAAAGAAGACCCCGTGGAGCTTTACTGCAGCCTGTCGCTGAGATATGGTTGTGGGTGCAGAGTGTAGGCGGGAGCTGTTGATCTTGGCTTCTCCGGAGGTCAAGGTAGGCGCCAATGGAACACCGCCCTCTCGCAACTGTATCCCTTACCGGCACGAATGTGTTGGGACAACGGCAGGTGGGCAGTTCGGCTGGGGCGGCACCCCCTTGAAAAAATATCGAGGGGGCCCAAAGGTCAGCTCAGGCGGGACAGAAACCCGCCGTAGAGTGCAAAGGCAAAAGCTGGCCTGACTGGATCCTCCACAGTAAGGGATCCAGAGGCGAAAGCCGGGCTTAGCGAGCCGTCATGTCCCCATTGGTGGGGGCTGGCGGCGACAGAAAAGTTACCCCGGGGATAACAGGCTTGTTGCGGGCGAGAGTTCCCATTGACCCCGCAGCTTGGTACCTCGATGTCGGCTCTTCCCATCCTGGCTCTGCATGAGGGGCCAAGGGTGAGGCTGCTCGCCTATTAAAGGGAAACGTGAGCTGGGTTTAGACCGTCGTGAGACAGGTCGGACTTTATCTGCTGGGAGCGGTGGTCGCCTGAGGGGAAAGGGTTCCCAGTACGAGAGGAACGGAACGCTGTAGCCTCTAGTCTACCGGTTGTCCGACAGGGCACTGCCGGGCAGCCACGCTGCTGCGGATAAGAGCTGAAAGCATCTAAGCTCGAAGCCGCTCCCGAGAAGAGGCGGCCATTCCATGGCAGGAGACCCGGTGACGGGCCTCAGTCATGGACGAGGGTTCCCATAGAAGATGGGTTTGATGGAGCCGGGGTGTACGCCTGAAGGCTTCGGCCGACAGGTTTAGCCCGCGGCCCCCAACCACCCGAGGTGTCGAGCTGAAAAAGGACTAGCATCTGGACGAATTTACGGGCCTGTGCGTGGTGTTTGTTTCTTGAAAGCGTTTTTCTGAAGGCGGTAAGATCAAAATTGATGTTTGGCAATGGTAGCTTGTGCGAAGGCTTGTCGTTAGCTAGCTGTTTCTTCTAACAATTCACGCGTATTCGCTGCTTTGGTTGTTTCTTGTTTGA
>Ga0190360_1001878_pt1 | contig 10571 bp, 9 predicted proteins | sample 48721834_MG_FD_161271 | JGI IMG/M metagenome (GOLD analysis project Ga0190360, IMG submission 161271) | Hydrothermal vent microbial mat bacterial communities from Southern Trench, Guaymas Basin, Mexico - 4872-18-3-4_MG | ecosystem: Environmental > Aquatic > Marine > Hydrothermal vents > Microbial... | reverse complement strand
CTTAGGCTTCCGCCCATTCCTTCGGAATGACCCCCTCAACGCTTCGCTGCTCCCCCCTTTATTAAACAAAGGCCCTTAGCAGCTGGTTAGTGAAGAGTGAAGAGTAAAGTGTTAAGAGTGAAGAGTGAAGGGTTAAAAACCACCCGTTTTAATGGGTGGTTGTCTAATATTTTCGGCCAGGCAGCGTCATTCGGCAAGAAATGGTGAAGATATTTCAACCACTATAAAAAATAAAACCAGGGGAAGAAAAAATGGCCAAAGAAGAGTTCCTCACCTTAGAGGTCAACGCTCAGAAGTTAAGGGGAATGATCCATCTTCCTTCAGGCAAGGGTCCTTTTCCAGCAGTGGCTCTCTTTCATGGATTCGGTGGTCAGAGAATGGAACCTCATTTCATCTTTGTGAAACTTGCCCGTCTTCTGGCAAAGAATAAGATCATTGCCGCTCGCTTCGATTTCCGGGGCTCAGGAGAAAGTGAGGGTGAGTTTGAGAAGATGACCATCTTCACAGAGGTAGAGGACGGAATGAAAATTATGGATTTTCTCTCAAAACATCCCTTAGTGGACAGGACACGTTTAGGAGTTGTCGGATTGAGCTTGGGCGGATGTATTGCTCGTTTAGTAGCCACCGAACGAGATGATATTAAATGTCTTGTGCTCTGGTCAGCTGTGGCGGACATTGAGGAGCTTATGAGGGAAAAACAAGAGGAGCAAGATAAGGAGCTGGTCAGAAAAGGTTATATTGATTCAGGAGGAAATAAGGTAGGGAAAAATTTTTGGCATGCCCTTTCTCAGGTAAAAAAGCTTGAGACCTTATCAAACTATAAAGGAGAGGCTTTGATCATTCACGGCACAGAAGATGAAGTCGTTCCCCTTGAGCATGCCTATCGGTTTAAGAAGGTTCTACCCTCCTGTAAGCTTAAGGAAATTAAAGGGGCAGATCACACCTATAATCGAGTGGAATGGGAAGAGGAAGTTCTTAAAGAGACGGTAAATTTTCTTAAGGAGAAGCTGTGAAAGGAAACTCAGGAGCTTAAGCTATGGAAGAGCTTGAGATAGCTTACAGATACGCACCTATAATTAAGTTTGATGTGCGGGAGCCCTTTTTTCCTGTCCGCATAGGTTATACAATTTTCAATAAGTCAGGCGAAAGTTTGTCTTTTCCGAGAACTGTTGAGGTTCCTTCTGGAACAACAGCTATAGAGTACGCGATATACTGGGACTGGGATATAGGGCATCTTTATGAATTAGAGCATGTCTGGGTTTACGTAAAGTCCGCGAAGGTGACAAAAGTAGAAGCCAGCTGGCATGGCAAGTTCAACTTGATGAGCGATACGGAGTTTGAGTCCACCCATCCCATTTTATACTCTCAGCCTGGCAAACACGCCTTTGCCTCAACTCCTAAAGCATTTGAACCTCGTCGGATATTTGCTTTTCCCTGTGGCAGAAAGATGGCGGGAATCGATGGGCTTCTTATAACGAGAATTTTTGAGGGAAAGATTAGAAAGAGTCCGGAAGATGATAGTTTAGTTCTTTCTTATTTGAGGGAGTTTTCCTTTAGTCCAGCTTTTGAATTTACCAAAGAGTTTAAGATAGAAAAGGACCTGCTTGTGCCCTGGCAGCAGCTGTACTGTTGGATACCAGAGCGCATAAAGCTTTGGATGAATAAGTTGAGGGAGGAAAAAAGATAGAAGGATGCAGAGGTCTGAATACCAGAGGAAGCTGAAAAGATGGCAGTGGAGAATTCTTCTTGCCTTTGGGCTTCTTTATTTCTTTTACTACTTTGGCCGGGAAAACATCGGTTTTATCATTCCCTTACTACGGAAGGAAGGCAACTGGAGCAGTGCTCAGTTAGGGATGGTCTCCTCGGCTCTGTTTTGGACCTATGCCTTAGGTCAGCTCTTCTGGGGCAGGCTGAGCGACAAAGTTGGGGGGAGACTTCTTTGTGCACTTGGTGGCCTCCTGAGCATGGGTCTTAACTGGATTTGTAGCTTTGCCACTTCAGCCATGGCTCTGGCGATTTCCTGGGGGCTCAACGGCCTGGCTCAGAGTATGGGCTGGGCTCCAGGGAACAGGTTAATCGCCAACTGGTGGCCACCTAAACAAAGAGGCTGCGCCATAGGAGTTGTTCTGTCCTTTACCGGGGTAGCGGTGATAGCTGTATGGCTGTTCAGTAGCTGGATAGGAACGGTGCAGGGGTGGAAGGGACTTTTCCGGATTCCGGTGCTACCCCTGGGGGTTATGTCGGTACTTTATTTAGTCTTGGTCAGGGACAGTCCTCAGCAGGCAGGCCTTCTTGAGGAAAAGGAAAGTCCAAGATTAAAAGGCGAAGAAGAAAGCCCTAAAGCTGGGGGATTTCTGCCTTACCTTAACTTGCTCAGGGACTACAGGTTTGACCTGGCTTGTCTTACTGCCGGTGCGGCAAACTTCGCCCGCTATTCCTTCACCGTCTGGATCCCCTTATATTACTCTGAGGTAGGGGGACTTTCCCTGAAAAAGCTTGCCCTTGTCTGTTGTGCTTTTCCTGCGGGAATGGCCATTGGACCATCGGTAGCCGGCTGGATATCGGACAGGTTTTTCAGAGCAAAAAGATATCCTGTTATCGCCATTTTCCTTTCCATCTCGGCGACCTCGACTTTTATCCTCGGCTTTGTCTCAAGCTCAAATCTAACGGTAGGTGGGATTCTCCTTTTTTTCGTCGGCTTTTGTGTTTACGGCCTGCAGGGACCGATATACGCCCTGAGTGCGGATGTTGCAGGAAGAGGTCAAGCTGGTACAGCGGCGGGAATTATGGACTCAGCTTCCTATATGGTTGGTGCCCTTCAGGGGATGATAATAGGTGCTATACTGACCTCATCAGGAGGAAACTGGAGGACGGTCTTTGCCCTGGTGGCTGCAGTACAGCTGGCCGGGGTGGCAATTGCCTGCAGAATTAAGAGATGAAAAATTGGGAGATTGACTTTTATAAGAAAAAATATACAATGCTTAAAAACTTAGCTGGGAGGTAAAAATGGTAGATCTTAGCAAGGTGAGGGATGCTCTGGTGAATGGAAAGGCTGATGAGGTAAGGGATATGGTTAAAAAGGCGCTCGATGAGGGCCAGGAGGTGGAAAAGATTCTCAACGAAGGGCTCATCGCGGGAATGAACGTAGTAGGGGAGAAGTTCAAGAGAAATGAGTTCTATGTTCCTGAGATGCTCATCGCTGCCAGGGCTATGAAGGCGGGAATGGAGGTCTTAAGGCCTATTTTAGTTCAGAAGGATGTAAAACCCTTAGGAACAGTGGTGCTGGGCACGGTGAGGGGTGACCTGCACGACATCGGGAAAAATCTTGTAGGGATGATGCTGGAGGGAGCAGGTTTTGAGATAGTGGATTTGGGAGTGGACGTCTCTCCTGAGAAATTCGTTCAGACCGTCAAGGAGAAAAAAGCTCAAATAGTTGGTCTTTCCGCCCTTCTCACCACCACTATGCCCTCTATGAAGGATGTCATCAAAGCATTGGAGGAGGAAGGCATAAGGAATAAGGTCAAGGTTATGATAGGAGGAGCTCCGGTCACCCAGAGCTATGCTGACGAGATAGGGGCTGATGGCTATGCTCCTGATGCTGCCTCTGCTGCCGATAAGGCAAAGGAACTTGTCAAAGCTGTTTGTGCATAGCTGAATGTCATCCTTATAAGACCACAGAGGACACGAGCTTTTCTTTGTGTTCTCTGTGGTCAATTGTAAATGTATAATGAAATGTCAGGACGAGGAGGTAAGATGCTTATCGTTGGAGAAAAACTCAACAGCAGCTTGAAGGGCATTGAGGAGGCCGTAAGAAAAAGGGATGGCCTTTTTATCCAGAACTTGGCGAAAAGACAGATAGAGGCGGGAGCGAATGCTCTTGATGTGAATGTCGGCACATCCTTAGCCTCCGAAGATGAGGATATGAGATGGATGGTGAAGACAATCCAACAGGTGGTAGACTGTCCTCTCCTCATAGATAGTCCCAACCCTCGAGCCTTAAGGGCCGGTCTTGAGGAATGCAAGGGAAGGGCCATTATCAACTCCATCACCGCGGAAAGGGAAAGGATGGGAAAAATTCTTCCCTTAGCAGTCGAGTTTAAATGTGGAATAGTCGCTCTTACTATGGATGAAAAGGGCATTCCCAAAGGGGTGGAGGAAAGAATGAAGATCGCGGAGAGCCTCATCTCCATCCTCACCAGAAAAGGTATTTCCCTCTCGGATATTTACATAGATCCCATGGTCACCTCCATCGCCACGGAATCCAGCTCCGCTAAGGTTACCTTCGAAACCACGAGGAGGATTATGAGCTCTTTTAAAGGGATTCACACCATCTGCGGTTTGAGTAATATCTCCTTTGGCCTTCCCAAAAGAAGACTTTTAAATCAGACGTTTTTTGTTATGGCTATTTGTTCAGGGATGGACTCTTTTATCCTTGATCCACTTGACAGGCGTTTAATGTCCCTCCTTGTGGCCTCAAGAGCTTTATTAGGTGAGGACGAGTACTGTGCAGACTACATAAAAGCCTTTCGCCAGGGAAGAATTTAAATTGAGGAGGAAAAAATGTTATCAGACCTGGAAATCGCCCAAAAAGCAAAAATGAGGCCAATCCTGGAAATTGCAGAGGAAATAGGCTTAAGGGAGGAAGAGCTGGATCTTTACGGAAAATATAAGGCCAAGGTCTCACTTGAGGTTCTGGAAAGATTAAAGGATAGACCAGATGGGCATTATATTACTGTTACTGCTATTACTCCCACTCCCTTAGGAGAGGGAAAGACGGTGACCAACATCGGCCTGGCTATGGCCTTAAATAGGATAGGTAAGAAGGCCATAAATACCTTAAGGGAACCTTCCATGGGGCCCGTATTTGGGATAAAGGGAGGGGCTGCTGGAGGGGGATATTCCCAGGTCGTCCCTATGGAGGACATCAATCTTCACTTCACCGGAGACATTCATGCTGTAGGAGCGGCTCATAACCTTTTGGCTGCCTTCCTGGATACTCATCTACTTAAGGGAAACAAACTCGGGATTGATCCCTTGAACATCACCTGGAACAGGGTGGTGGACATAAGTGATCGTGCTTTAAGGGAGATCGTCATTGGCCTGGGAGGAAGGCAAAACGGCATTCCTCGCCAGACGGGATTTGACATTACCGTAGCCTCAGAGGTGATGGCCATCCTCGCCCTGGCCACGGACCTCTTTGATCTGCGAAGAAGGCTTGGCAAAATCATTGTGGGATATACCTATGAGGGAAAGCCAGTCACCGCCGAGGATTTGAAGTGCGCTGGCGCCATGACCGTCCTTTTAAAGCAAGCTTTAAAGCCCAACCTTATTCAAACCTTAGAGAACACTCCTTGTCTTATGCACGCCGGTCCCTTCGCCAACATCGCCCATGGCAACAACTCCATCCTGGCGGATAAGATTGCCTTAAAGCTTGCTGATTACGTGGTCACCGAGAGCGGATTTGGAGCTGATTGTGGGGCTGAGAAATTCTTTAACATAAAGTGCAGGCAATCAGGCCTTATTCCAAGTGCTGCTGTTCTCACCTGTTCGGTCAGGGCCCTGAAGATGCACGGAGGAGGGATAACCTTAATTCCCGGTCGGAAGGTCGACAAGGAAGCCCTTGCGAGAAAGAACGTGGGCGCAGTGGAGAAGGGATGTGAGAACCTGGAAAAGCAGATAGAGAACGTTCGTCTGTTTGGAGTTCCTGTGGTAGTGGCCATTAACAGGTTCGATACCGATACCGAGGATGAGATAAAGGTGATCAAGGAAAGAGCGGTTGCCGCAGGGGCACATAGCGCGGTGGTAAGCGAGGTCTGGGCTAAAGGAGGTGAGGGAGGGATAGAGCTCGCCGAGGCAGTGGTGGAAGCTTGCAAGGAAAAAAGTAACTTCAAATTTCTCTACCCCCTTGAGTTCTCAATTAAGGAAAAGATTGAGACTATTGCTATGAAAATTTACGGAGCCGATGGGGTCGACTATTCTTCCTTAGCTGAGAGGAAGATAAGGAGGTTCACCGCCCAGGGTCTGGATAAACTTCCCATCTGTATGGCCAAGACGCATCTTTCCCTATCACATGATCCTAACCTTAAAGGTAGGCCCAGGGGCTTCAGGGTCCCCATTCAGGATATTCGTCCGGCAGCTGGAGCGGGCTTTCTTTATCCTCTCTGTGGAGAGATACGCACTATGCCAGGTCTTCCCACTCATCCCGCTGGAATGGATGTGGATATAGATGAGGAGGGAAGGACAGTGGGTCTGTTTTAAGATATTTAAGGATAAGGGAAAAACAAGACCCAGTGGCTCTATTTAAGGAAAAATTATGGAAGAGGAAAAACTTTTGGCCAGGGCTAAGGAGCCGGAGAGACTGGCGATGAGGTACCATCCCTTTTACCGGGGAAAGCTTGCCACCTCTCTGAAGGCTCCCATTAGAACCTATGAGGACCTTTCAATATGGTATACCCCCGGGGTGGCCGGCCCCTGTAAAGCCATCTGCAAGGATAAGGGTAAGGTATTTGAATACACGAACAAGGGTAATTTCGTTGCCATAGTCAGTGATGGAAGCAGAGTCCTTGGCTTGGGTGACATCGGTCCTGAGGCAGCTCTTCCCGTGATGGAAGGAAAGGCAATGATCTTTAAGTATCTGGGAGGTGTGGACGCCTTTCCCATATGTCTGAATACCCAGGACCCCGATGAGATCATCACCGCCGTCAGGTGGCTGGCTCCTACATTTGGGGGGATAAACCTGGAGGATATCGCCAAACCAAAATGTTTTTACATCCTTGAAAGGTTGAGAGAAGAACTGGACATTCCCGTCTGGCACGATGACCAGCAGGGAACAGCTTTAGTTACCTTATCTGCCTTAATTAGTGCTCTGAAGGTAGTCGGAAAAAGACTTGAGGATGTGGAGATTGCTCTCATCGGGGCTGGAGCGGCGAACATAAGTATTGCCAGGTACATAATGCTGGCGGGGGCAAATCCGGACAGCATAGTAATGGTTGACAGAGGAGGGATTCTACACGAGGGAAGGACGGATCTTAAGGATAAGGAACCGGTTAAATGGGAGATGTGCAGGAGGACAAATAAAAAGGGAAAAAGGGGAGGAATAAGGGAGGCTTTAAAGGGTGCTGATGTGTGCATAGCCTTATCCAGATCAGGTCCGGGGGTAATAAAAAAGGAGTGGATCTCCGATATGGCTGAGGAAGCCATAGTCTTTGCCTGTGCCAATCCAGTTCCTGAGATATGGCCATGGGAGGCAAAAGAGGCAGGAGCCAGAATTGTGGCCACCGGTCGGTCCGATTTTCCTAATCAGGTGAACAACTCCCTTGGGTTTCCCGCCGTATTTAGAGGGGCCTTAGATGTAGGGGCGAGAAAAATAACCGATGAGATGTGCATTACAGCCTCCTACGCCATATCCGAATACACAGAGGAGAAAGGATTAAGTGAGGAGTACATAATCCCCAATATGGGAGAGGCTGAAATGTACATAAGGGAGGCGGTAGCGGTGGGGATGAAGGCCATCCAGCAGGGAGTGGCCAGGATGAGAAAGAGCCCACAAGAGCTACGGGAAAGTGCCTCCTCGATGATAAAGAACGCCCATAAGGTTCTCAAGCTTCATATGGAGGAGGGAATTATTTCTCCTTTACCACCTCTGTAGCTCTTTTTTCCTCACTTTCACCCCAGGCCACCTATGGTCATTCCCCTGGTGCCTATTCTCATCTCCTCACTTTGTCCGATTAAGCGCTCTCTATTTTCCTCATCTATCACCTCCACACAGGGAAAGGGTATAACGGTGAAGAGTTTTTCTCTTAGCTTTTCATCCAGTCCCTGTGGCCATCTTTTCGCTTGCCTCATTACCCCCTCTCTTCCTTCCTTGTAGAATATCTCTGCCAGGATGAGAAGGGGAAATGTGTGAGGGGATATGCAGGCGATCTCAGCAGAGTCTATGGCATATCGATTGCCGTTGAAGGAGATGGCAACTCCTCCCTCCTGTCTTATCAGCTGTAGAGCCTCCACATCGGTGATGCTATCCCCTATGTACATCACTTCAGAGAGCTTTCCCCCTGTCTTCCTCAGGGAGCTTAGAACTGCTTCTGCCTTTTCCTGTCCACCCATAGGATTGACTTCTCTTAGCATTCTTCCACATCTCATGCGGAAAATCTCTTCATTGAATATCTCATCCAGTCTCTGGATACTCTTTTTTGCCTCAGATGAAAGGTCCTCCTCTTTTCTGACTCCTGAAAGATCTATCTGGGGAAGAGAAATTATCTCCTGGGTAAGCTCTCTTAGCTTTCTTATCTCCTCCTGGGCAAGTTTGTATCTGTCCAGGTCGAAAGAGGTGGAGTAGGTATTTTCTAAGGGAAAACCTACCGCTTCACACAGGGCCTCAATATAGGGCCGATAGCTTGTGCTGATGATGAAGGTGGGCATCCTGTCCTTTATGGAGGATAAAAGCTTTCTTGCTCCCGGCATCAAAATGAGATTGCGAAGGGAATATTTCCTCACCTTTTCATTGGTCGCCCCGTATGCCTTGAGGAAGGGAAGGATAAACTTTAAAGTGCTTCCAGCCTTGTGGGACCTTCTTTTCAGCACATCAGCGAGAAAGTCATCATATCTACTTATCAGGGAGAAAAGGCGTCCTCCTTCAGGGATGAAGTGCTGACAGAGCTCTAAAGCGTTATCGTTTTTGGTGATGGGGCCTTCACAGTCCAGGTTCACCTGTCTCATCGCTTTTTATCTCCTCCTCGACTTCTTCGTTCACACACAGCCCTCCTTCCTCCACCCTCCCTTTCCCTATCCTTATTTTCCCCTCTGACAAAAGCTTTAAAGTATGGACGATGAGGGGTAGCTCCCTTCTTGCTTCCTCCTTTCTGATCTCCTTGAAGAGGGGTTCTTCCTCTCCCTCCTCTTCTTTGATCTCCCTCAGGGTCTTTTCCTTTAACTTTTCCCTCATCTTCTGCCATAGGATATCAAATTTTCCCCCTCTTATGGGGAAGCTGCAGTAGGTCAGAGGGGGGCCTGCGTCCAGCTCCGGGGTGACCAGGTGTATCATCGCTCCTGTTTGCTCAGCCTCCTCTTCGATCAGATTCCATATTACCTGTTGCCAGGTTCCTTTGGGGCCATTGGGAAGGGCTGGGTGCAGGTTTATTATGGGATATCTTCGGCAAATTTTTTCTCCCAGAATGAGCATATATCCAGCCAAAACGATCAGGTCAACTCCAAATTTATCAATTCTTTTCATGATTTCCTCATCGTAAAGTAAGCGCCAGCTTCCGATTTTCTTTTTTCTTAAATCAGGATCAAACTTGCGAGAGGAAAAGCATATAAGATTAAGGCCTAACTTTTCCACCAGCTGAAAGAAACGGTCACTCTCTCTATTTTCCCCTCTTTGTCGGTTGCTGAAGACAAATGCAATCTTTGAGTTCCTAATTTTTCCCTCATCGATGCTTTTCTGGACCGCTCTTAAAAGGTCTCTGGCTGCCTTATCCCTTCCTGTGGAAAACCATCCAATCTTATAAGTCATCTTTCACCTTCAAACTTTTATTCTGGAGAAAAACTCCCTGTCCGGGTATCTTTGCCGTCCATATCCCCTTATGCTTTCACAGGCCATTTTTGTGGCGAGCTTTGCAGAGTCAGATAAGGAAAATCCTTTGAGCAGACCTGCCAGAAAGCCTGCTGCATAGACGTCTCCTGCTCCGGTCGTGTCCACCACCTCCACCTTTTCTGCCGGAACCTGAAGCTCCTCCTCCTCGGACAATATATAAGAACCTTTTCCTCCAAGGGTGCAGACGAAAATTTTTATCCCGAAGCGGGAAAGCTTTCTGAGCCCGTTTCTGTAGTCCTGACCGGTGAGCATCTCTATCTCCTTTTCCGTGGCAAAGAGAATAAAGGTGTGCTCAAGTATGGGGGAAAGTTGTCCAATTCCCCTCTTTATGTGAGGCTCTCCGGGGTTAAAGCTTATCTTAGTGGTGATCTTTTTGACCGCCTTTTTTTGAACCTCAAATGGCCTGTCTCCAGCAAAGGAAGTTATGTGGACGAACTTTGCTCTGTTCAGATAATCCAGGTCAATCTCAGAATAGGACAGCTCATCGTTGGCGTAAGGCATGACGAGGATGCTTCTTTCACCTTTTCTGTCTGACAGGGCGATGCATAGTCCGCTCCTCTCATCCTGCTTAATTCTGCTTGTATCCACCCCTGCCATCTTCAGCTCGCTGACAAGAAACCTGCCTTCCTCATCCCTTCCCACCTTACCTACGTAGCCGGTGGAAAATCCCATCTTTGCCAGAGCGTAAATGGTGTTGGCAGCTGAGCCCCCTCCACTTTTGCTTTTCAGTTTCCCTTTTTCTTTGAGGAGTTTTAAAAATCTTTTAAACTCCTCATCCTTGACCATCCTTTCTCTTCCTGCCTCTATTCTTAAGGAAGCTAAATCGACCTCATAGATTAGATCCACGTTCAAGGCCCCAAATCCCACCACGTCCATATCTTGCTTTCTCCTTAGCTTGCCTTCCCTCAAGGTTCCCATAATGATATTAGCAACTCGACCTTGATCGGTCAAGACTTGAAGGGTGAGGAGTGAAGAG
>Ga0190360_1001877_pt1 | contig 10574 bp, 22 predicted proteins | sample 48721834_MG_FD_161271 | JGI IMG/M metagenome (GOLD analysis project Ga0190360, IMG submission 161271) | Hydrothermal vent microbial mat bacterial communities from Southern Trench, Guaymas Basin, Mexico - 4872-18-3-4_MG | ecosystem: Environmental > Aquatic > Marine > Hydrothermal vents >... | reverse complement strand
CGATCACAGAAAAACAGCGGCGCTATCTGATGGCGATCTTGTGCCCGAAGGGCAGCGGCGAGGCCGGAGACCGCAACCACGCCGATTTCATGTTTTGGCTCGGCGAGACCTACGGTATCGATTCGATCGGGGCGATCCCGTCCGGCGAGTTCGACGCGTGTCTCGCCAAGGCGCGAGAGATTGCGGGGGCAACCGATGGCGATTGAGCTGAACGAGTCGAATCATACGGCGAGGGTCGACGGGCGCGACGTGCCGCGGGTCACGACGATCCTGAACGCGGTTCTCGGCGGACGCGGAGAATGGGCCTCGGCGGCGATGGAGGCGGGCATGCGGCGGGGGCGGCTCGCGCACGAGCTGATCGCGGCGGCGGAGCGCGGGATCGCGCCGGACGATCCGGCGCGCGAATCCGATCTCTGGCCGTTCGTCGAGTCGTGGAGCAGGGCGAAGGCCGCCCTGGGCCGGTTCGAGGCGCTGTGCGTCGAATGGCCGGTCGCGCGCGGCCGTCCGCCGCGATACGCCGGACGGATCGACATGCTGGCGCGGATCGACGGCCGCCACGCCCTGATCGACGTGAAGACCGGCGGCGAGAACCGCGTGCGCGACCGGTTGCAGATGATCGCCTACCGCGAAGCGGTCGCGGACACGTGCGGGATCGCGCCGACGCGGTTGCTGCTGGTCTATCTGCGGCCCGCCGGATGTTATTCGATCTCGTTCAAAATCGCGGAAATCGGGCCGCACGAGTGGCCGACGCTGACGGCGGCGTGGAACTGCGCCGTGGCGCTGTATCATCACATCATAGCCATAGGAAAGGAGGGGGTGTCATGACGTGGGAACTGCCCAAAACCGCGCGAACGGTTCGGCTGGAGGCCGAAAGAAAAAAACGGACAATTCTGGATATCGTCGTTTGCGACCCCGATGGCGAGCCGATCGCCCTGGTCGAGATCGAGGTCAAGTGCGAACCGACGGGCAAGGTCGATGATCCGACAAGGACGACCGTTTACGTGGACCTCAACACGACCGACAGCGAGTCGGGCGTCTCGGTCGTCAATCCGAAACTGCACCCTGACATCGCAGAGGGTTACATGAAAGATGCATCGGGAAACGGCGAGGAGGAATCGTGATGCAGTGGGTCAGACGCGGAACCGGAGAGAAGATCCTGGTCCATGACGAGTATTGCCTCGGCTGGACGTCGACGGATCTTTGCGACGGCGAGTGCGAGAGGTGCCCGGTGAGGGTCGAGTTCGACTGTCGGGAGTGCCGCAGGTTCGACCGCGACACGGGCGAGTGCGGCCTGGAATCGTGGCGGCGCGACGAATGTCCGGCTTACCCGGACGGGTTGAACGAAGTCCGTCGCGACCTCGGGCTGGAGGAAAACATCGAGGAGGAAGGAGAATGAACATGGAAACAGCGATCGAAATCCCGAAGGCGGAGGCCGTGGTTGGGCGCGACCTGGTCCGCACGCAGGACGAACTGTCCGCCTGGGCGAATGCGCTCGAAATCGAGACGGCGGACGACCATCGCGTGGCGTCGGAGCGGCTGCGCGAAGTGAAGAAACTGCGCAGGGCGATCATAGACGCATTCGAGCCGCATCTGGAGCGGATGCGCGAGATCAAGCGCCAGGCGGATGCGGCGAGGAGGGCGATCGAGGCCGAACGCGACAAGGCGCTCGGGCCGATCGGCCGGATCGAGGCGGTTGTCGGCGACCGGATCGTGGCCTGGGAGCAGGAACAGGAACGGCGGCGGCGCGAGGAGTTGGCGCGATTGGTCGAAGAGCGCCGGAAGCGGGAGGAAGAAGAACGGCTGCGCTTGGCGGAACAAGCCAAACTGAGCGGCGCTGATGAGGGGACAGTGAATGCGATCCTCGACGGCTCAGTGCCGGTCGACGTGCCCGATGTTCCTGCGGCGCCGGAGACGCCCGCGCCGCCGAGGGTCGATGGCATCAGGACACGGGTCTACTACCGCGCGCAGATCGATCCGGCGATGGCGAAGGCCTGCGCGGTCGAGCTGATCAAACGCGACCTGTGGCCGAGAGAGAAACTGCTGAAGGCGGTTCAGCCCGTCGCCGACGCCGCGGCCAGGAGCATGCGCGAGGCGGCGGGGGTGATTCCTGGGCTGACCGTTGTCAAGGAAGTCAAAAAGGAGTTGGGTAGATGAAAGCGACGTTCAAAAAAGACGATCTTGCGTTCGCGGTCAAGGCAGTGTGCGGGTTTGCCGTTCCAAGAATCAGCCTGACGATTCTCGGCAACATTCTTATCCGCGCCGAGGGCGACAAGGCCGTTTTCACGGCTTATGACAAGGCCGTTTTCACGGCTTACGATCTGGAATCGCACGTGCGGTGCGAAGCGCCCGCCGAAATCGAGAGGTCGGGGGCTGTGACCGTGCCCGCGCGGACATTCTCGGAAATTGTGCGCGTCCTGCCCGACGCCGATGTCCGCGTCGAACTCGAAGGAAGCCGCGTGCGCGTCAGCTGCGAATCGCTCGGCTACGATCTCGCCACGCTCGATCCCGACGATTTTCCATCCTGGCCGGATGTCAAGCCGACGACCGCCATAGAGCTTCCCCAGAAAGCGCTTGCGCGGATTCTCGAAAAGACCGTCTTCGCCATACCGAGCAATGATCCGCGGCGCGTCCTGCTCGGCGGCTTTTTCGACGTTGACGGCCGGGCGCTGAAAACGGTCGCCACCGACGGAAAGAAACTCGCCTTTGTCCGAACGGAGGTCGAATCGCTTGAGGGCGAACCGAAGGCGGCGGCCATCGTTCCCCGCAAGGTGCTCGCCGAAGTCGGCAAAACGCTCGGCGACGAATGGTCGGCGAAAATCCTCTTTGGGGGGCGACAGGTGGCTTTCGACCTCGGCCAGGCGACCTATGTCGCCAACCGCATCGAGGGCGCGTATCCTAGTTATGAGCAAGTCATTCCGAAGTCGTTCGAGCGGACGGTCTTCATGCCGCGCGAGCCGTTGCGTTCGCTCGTTCGCCAGGCGGCGGTTGTTTCCGATGAAGTGACTCATTCGGTCGTCATGCGGTTCGAGGACGACGGGCTGCGGCTGAGCGCCATGACCTACGATGTCGGCTCGTATGCGGGGTCGTTGACCGTCGAATACGACCAGGAACCGTTTGAGATCGCTTTCAATCACCGCTTCGTCGGCGAGGTGCTTGGGCTGATCGATGGAGAGCGCGTTGTGTTCAAAACCAATACGGCGACCTCGCCCGCCGTTTTCTGCGGCGAAGACGTCGACGACGCGCTCTTTGTCGTGATGCCGGTGAGATTGTCGAAGGATTTGGGCGGAAATGCTCAAAATGCAGGCGAGGAGGTGAACGGGGAATGACAACCCGACGACTCTACGAGCCGATGGCGCTTTTCGAGGTGCGCGATTTTCACGTCGAGGGCGCGGGCGATGCGCGGGTGGTGTCGCCCGAGGCCGGGGTGCAGGTGGTGTGCAACAACTTTGGGACAATCGAGGTTTACGTCTACGATGACGGATGTGTGCGCCGGTATAAGCCGGTGCAATGTTGGTGAAAACATCATAATGGAGGGACAATAATCATGCTTGTCAGTCTTCATCGGGGATGGTTGGAGATCGAAGCAACGGCGCTGGGCAAAAAGCCGAAATCTGGGGGCATATCATTTGAGGAGCTCGAAAAAAAGCCGATAAACACATCCTGGGATGTCATATCGATCGGCGAGGGCTATTCGGAGACAGTCATTGCGACATTGTGTGCTCGAACCGGGCCGTTTGCCATTTTGGAGATTGTTGGGATCCACCAGAGGAATGATGGTTTAGTCATACATAGGCATGAGTGGCTATGTATAGTGCGGGTCAATACGTTTGATCCGCAAATATGGCTAATTCCGGCATGATAGGAGAGAGAGATGAGAGAAGAAAAACCTGCTGTAGGCCCTTGGCAGTCGATGGAGACTGCGCCGAAAAACGGGCTGTTTGTGTTATTAGCATCAGGCGAACCCTATGAGAATGTTCAGGTTGCATCTTACTATGATGGCAACTGGCATTGTGTGTGTCTTGATGGACATGGCGTGCCTGGGAGGCCGCTCGCTTGGGCAGAGATTGATTTCAACGCGTTGCGCAGAATCCATGATCAGGAGTGGGGCGCTGATGAAATTATGTGAATGCCTAGTTTGGACGCAACCACCAGTTGGCGGTTACGTGCGCTATTGGGCGTAAAGGAGACGGCAATCATGTTCATTAACGCCAATTACGATGGCTTAGAAATCGCGGCAATAGCGGTCGGCGAAGCCCCATGTTTTATACGCATATCGCGAGAAGAACTCAAAACAGAACCAATGAACAAATCTTGGAAGGCCATATCACATGGTTTCGATGGTTCAGAGGAGGTCTTTGCGACGCTGTGTGCGCGAACTCGACAATTGACCGTTTTGAAAGTTGTCACTATTTTTCGAAAGAAAAACGGTTTATTAGAGCATGAGCATGAGCAGGTTTGTGTGGTTGAGACCAAGGGCATTCAACCAAGAATGTGGCTGCTTCCGCCGTAAGAGGGAATGGTAGAAGCCAAAGGAGAAGGAGGTTGCGGTCATGGCTACTATTAGTATCAGTCGTAAGGGTTTGGAAATTGAAGTGAAAGCAATAGCGTCCGACAAGCCAAAGCGATTGAACATTCCAATAGCAGAGATAAAGACCGGGCCGGAGGGCAAATCCTGGGATGTCACTTCAAGCAGTCACATCGAAAAAGCGACGGTATTTGCGGAACTTATCTGTCGGGCGAAGAAATTCGCCGTTTTGGTTATTGATGAGCGCCATCAGAGCTGGCGTGCGGATTCAACCTATGAGCGAGCATGGTTTTGTATGGTGAGGACCGACAGGAGGTTTAGCCCGACAATGTGGTTGATTCCGTTAAAAAAAGCACACACATCTTACGACATAGAGGGATAATGGCGGCGGATTTACGCATAACGGAGAACAGACAAATGAAATCGGTCGAGAGTGAAGCAAAGAAAAAACCGGCGGCGAGCGAATGGAGGGACATGGAAAGCGCGCCAAAAAACGGGGAGACCGTGTTTTTGTTGATACTTGAACCGGTGTTCGTTATTCAAAGCGCAAGTCACTGGGGCGACAAATGGCACTGCAACTGCCTAGACGGTTGCGCGCTTTGCGGAGAACCGGTCGCTTGGGCGGCAATCGACGACGATGCGCTTTTTGACGTTCTTGAGGAGAAAAAGAAAGAAAAACGAGGCTTGGAGCCGTTGTGAGGAGACATACAATGAGGCTGTATGAATGGTTGGTTTGGACGCGGCTGCCGGTCGGTTTGCGCGTGCGCGATTGGGCGTATCGCCGCCTGATGGTGTGGCGCGCGCCGCCGCCGAGGACGGGCCAGGTTGTTTTCAATCGCGACCTTTTCGCTCGATGGCAGCAAGGCGCATGGAAACGAAAAGAAGGGGAATGACGATGGTCAAGAAAACAGCAAAGAAGATTTTTTGGTATTTTGCATGTTTCTTATGTGGTGTCGCTGCAGGTCTTTGCGCAGGTGTTTTTTATCTGGAGTATGAGGCGCGGTCGCTGTCCGAGTCGTGGGTGAATGCCCGTATTGAAATTCGCGCCCAGGAGATGCGAGAAGAGTTTGAGTCGAAATTGAGACAAATGGAGCTTCAAACGGAAGCGCTCTCCAGGGCATTGGATGTGGAAAGGTCGAGGGTTCGGGCATACGAATCGGCCCTTGAGAAGATTTTCGGCGGGAAAACCGGCGCAAATTAAAAGGAAGGGGGATGCGAAAGATGGAGGCGGGACTCGTGGAAACCAAGCTGGGCTTTATACTCTTTCCACAGGCGCGGGCGTTGCAGGTCATTGGGCGCAGCCACGGCGAGGAAGGCAAAGACCTGCTTATGAGTATTGAAATCCCACGCGGCGCATGGATGGCGGTTCGTGAGATCGCGCCAGAAGTAAAAGCCGCCGTGCTGCCGACGTCTTTGCCGGACAGGCTTGGCGTTTGGTTGTTGGCGTTCGGGTCTATCGCGACGGTTTTGCCTCGGGGCGAGTTGTTGAACGCGGCGAAAGCATTGCGTGAGGCAATCGACGCGACGGGGCATGCTGAGCGCCTCTGCGTCGTTGCCGAAATCTCATCCTTGGTCAGGCTGGGATGGCTTACGAAAGAAACAACGGCGGCCGTGATGCGGCAACTGGAAAAACGGCGGTGATCTTTTGTTCACAAAGGAGGAAGCAATGGAATCGTTCGTGCAAATTTCCAAGGTGCTGTTTCTCTATGGCGGGGCGGCGGGGGGATGGCTGTTTTTGCTGGCCCTGGCCGTTGCCGTCGGCTTGGCAATGACGCATGGCGTGGAGGACAAAAAACGACGGGGGAGAGACGGATGATCGTTCTGGGGCTTGACCTCGATCTTCGAACCGGTTGGGCGGTGATGGCCGACAGCGAGCTGATCGCCTGCGACGTGGAGGCGTTTCGGCACAGGCACGACGAGTCGCACGGCATGGTGTTTTTGAGGTTCGAGTCGTGGCTGAGACAGGTGCTTTCCAACGCTGACATGGCGCGTCGCCAGGGCCTTGTCGTATGCGAGCGCCCGCACCTGCGCGGCGGCGCGGCAACGCACGTCTTGGTCGGGCTGATGGCGCACATCGAGCGCGTTTGCGCCGAGCGCCGCGTAGAAAACACGACGGTCGCCACGAGGCAGTTGAAGAAATTCGCGGTCGGGCGGGGGAACGCCGACAAGCGGGCGATGCTCGACGCGGCGATGGAGCGTTGGCCTGGCGATCACTGGGAGCGGGTCGGTCGCAAGGATCGTGGGCGGCTGTTCGACCTGGCCGACGCGCTTTGGGCCGCGCAGTGGGGGTTGGAAACGTTTGAATCGAAAACCGGGAAGGAGGAATGAAAATGGCCGTTTGGGGGTTTCTGTTTGACTGGCCGACGCACCTGGAGGCCAGGGGGCGTCCGTTGGCGTCGCCGACGGAAAGCCATTTGGATTTCCGCAACGGGGTTGATTGGGCGCGCAAGTGCGATTTGTGCGGTTTGATCGTGACCGGCGGGTATACGATCAGAGATGGTTGCTGGGATGCCGATGCCGACCAAAGATCTGATGTCGTCAAAAGGTGGAAATCCGTCTGGGAATATGTCGAGCTTCGCGGGATGGAGGTCGTGCCGGCCATTCCAAGATGGTATTGCGATTCGTATTGGGAAGGCCGGGGCCTGGCGGATCCGAAGGCGTATTCGGCTGCGGTTCGCGAAACGGCGCGACGGCTCGACGAAATGGCGATGTTGGCGGATGGGCGGACGTGCTGGGTCGACATGGCCGACGTGCCGCCCGGGCTTGTCGGCGAGAACATCGACCGGTTTTGGATGGACGTATTCATCGAGGCTCGATTTGCGGTTCTCGAAAAGTGGTGGGCGGGAGTCGACGGCGACAGGCGGATCGCCCCGTTTGCCAGGACGGTTCCGTATAGCGCATTCTCGACGAGCATTCTCGCCAGAGTTGAAGGGCGTGGGGTTGTGCGGCTAGACGATTCGCCGCCGCGGGAGTTGCCGCTTTTTACCGCGGTGATGGACAGGCTCGAAAGCATTTTGTATTCAGACCCTCAAGCGATCCTTCCGGTCACGCTCAAGTTCGACAAGTGGCGGTGGGCGGTTTGGCAGGGGCGGACGCCGAAGCCTGTCATTCAGGACACGCCGAGAGGGAGGGCAATGTGGAAAACGTTCATTCGGCGAATGGTCAGGGAGCACATACCCGACTTGAGGGATGTTTCAATCTGCGTGAACGAGCCGTTCGAGGGCGAAGCGTTGGTGACGACGGCGCTGGACGAGAAGGGGAACGGAGATTTCGTGAGGTGGCTTGCGCGCGCCACGTCGCCGCCTTGGGAAGAGATAGCCTCGAAAACATGCGGGCCATTTGATGTTTGCGGGAAAGCGGCGACGCCAAGATGAAGGGGCGATTGTATAATGAAGCGGCCAAGGATTCCTGATAACATTTATGATATTGATCTGCGGTGGATTTACCGATTGATCAAGTATCTAGGTGGCGATCCGAAGCTGATCAGTCCACTCTCTCGCAAATTGGATGATTTTTTTGGAGAGCTACGTCGGCAACCGCAGCTGCGGCAGCTACTGATGCGATTTGTCGAAACTGCAAGGAAAGGCGACATAGCATGGTTTGCGTTTCTGTTACGTGATTATCGAGTGACCCGCGCCACGGCATGGGTGTGTCGACAGATCGAGCGCGGGATCGGTGATGTGGCGTGGGCAGCGCTGTGCATGACGAAATATGGTGCGAGCATGGAATGGGTGATAAAGCAGCTTGAGCGCGGGGCTGGTAGTGTCGATGGGGCCTTCATAGAAATCGTTGCGCACGGATATGCCAACGCAGATTGGGGGGGCGCGATTTCAAAAGATACTTGATGGGAGGTATCGTAATGAAACGTCCAAGGATTCCTGACAACACCGACGAAATCGATGCACGATGGTTTCGAAGGTTGATCAAGTATTTCGGCGGCGACCCATCGCTGATTAAGGATGATTGCGGTTGGCCAGACTTCGCTTGCAAGTATCCCTGGGTAGAAGAAAAGATGAAACGGTTTGTTGAGACCGCAAAATGCGGCGACATCGCGCTGTTTGTATGGCGTTTGTGTTATTATAAGATTACAAAAGATTATGCTTGGGCGCGCAAACAGATTGAACGCGGATTGGGCGATGTAACAATAGCGGCGTTTTGTATGTTGGGATATGGCTACGCCGAGCCGAAATGGGCGCTTCAAATTATATGGGTTTTGCAAATGATGCAGATACCATGTGCCCATTGAAAAGAAACCGAGGAAGGCAAAGCAATGCGGAGTCCGATTACATGGTTTGGCGGTAAGGGGCCTCTTGTTAAGCTTTTGCTCGAACTGATGCCGCCGCACAGGTTTTACGTCGAGCCGTTCGGCGGTTCAGCGGCGTTGCTGTTCGCCAAGCCGCCCGCCGAGGTTGAGACATACAATGACATAGACGAAGGCGTGGTGAACTTATTCCACGTCTTGCGCGACCCCGATCAATTCCGGGAGTTCAAGCGTCTTTGTTCGTTCACCCTCTATTCCCGCGCGGAATACAACGAGGCCCGGCGGACGTGGGTGTCAGAACGCGATCCCGTGCGAAGGGCCTGGAAATGGTTCGTTGTCAACAGGATGTCGTTTGGCGGACAATTTGGAAGTTCGTTTGGCACCACCATAACAACATCGTCGGCCAACATGGCTTGCGAGTGCCATAAGTGGCTTGCGGCAAAGAAGCGCTTGGACGCGGCGCGTCGCCGCCTCGAGCGGGTGCAAATCGAATGCGCCGACTGGCGCGTGATCCTGAAGCGGTATTGCGGCGAGGGGTATCTCTGCTACTGCGATCCGCCTTATGTGCATTCGACAAGAAAAAGAGAAAGATATAAGCATGAGCTGACCGATGATGATCACGAGGAGTTGGTCGAGAAGCTGTTGGAGTATGACGGCATGGTGATGCTTTCCGGCTACAGGAATGCGATATACGAGCGTTTGGAGCGGGAGGGTTGGACGCGGCACGACAAAGAAACCTCTTGCCATGTCGCCGGTCGGACGCGCGCCACTGGGATTTTGGGCGAAGGGGCGGCGAAGAGGATGCAGCCGCGAGTCGAGTCCGTTTGGCTCAATCCGGCGGCGCAGCGGGCGGGGGAGAACGATTTGCTGAGCGGCGCAAAACACAAACCGAGCGAGGTGTAGAGATGAAACGCGAAAACCGCAACGAGCGAAAGATCGAATTTGCCGGTTGGTCGGTGCCGGTGCGCGACGGCCGCGGGGCGCTGCTGCGGCTGAGGCGCTCCGACTTTCCGCAAGGGCCGATCGGCAGGCTCCTGTGGACGCGATACCGGCAGCTGGCGACGGCGGAATATCTGCGGCGGCAGGCGACGAAGGCCCTGCTGGCCTACAACGCCGATCCCGAAAAGGCGCAAGAACTCGCCAGGAGGAGCTATTTGCGGGGGCGAAAAAGACGATGGGAATGGCGGAATTGAGCCGGTAAGCGCAATGAAAAAGCTAACTTCAACAAAATCAAGACTTTGCGAAAAAAAACGCATTCCATTGCATTTTTCCCTTGACGTGGGGATGGGGCATGAGGTTACGATTGTCGTCACTGGTTGCGGAGTGAGATGGAAATGATGACGTCGGCACTGGCAAGCATGAGTTTTTGTTGTGGAGGTGATATGGGCGTCGTTTCCCGTTCAACTCCGTTTACCAGTCGCGGCAGGCCGCAGAGCATCGCGCTCGCGGCCTGTTTGCGTTATAGGCGTCCGGGGTTCTCGCTGTCTCCCCGCGTAAAAAGACGATCTACCCGCCCTCGGCGGGGAAAGCCCCGAAGCCCAGGGGCGGTCGGGCCGTGCGGGGACGCCTCAAAGAAAATCGCCGCACGGGCACGCCGACTCGGAGGCCCACGCCCAACCGCGGAGTCGCCGCCGGCGGTCCTTCGGGATCGTCGTCAGGGGTCACGCCGGCTCGCACCGACATTCGCGCCCGGTCGGCAACCACGCGGCGGCGCGCGTCCTCGGCGCGGAAACATAGGCATCCGAGGCAACTGGCCGGATGACGCCCCATTGAGACCTAGGCCCGAGA